>ERZ761607.299-NODE-299-length-96727-cov-5.844557_pt1 | contig 96727 bp, 94 predicted proteins | sample MGYA00511164_ERZ761607 | MGnify/ENA primary metagenome ERZ761607 (study PRJEB28899, sample SAMN02445080) | bioreactor sludge metagenome | biome: EBPR sludge | place: Australia: Brisbane, Thorneside Wastewater Treatment Plant | collected 2011-06-22 ...
ACCTACGAGGAGGTCAGCGGCGAGTACATCCAGCTGTCCGACGAGGAGAAGGCGTCCCCGGACGGGCAGGCGCTCGCCGGTCTGCGGCAGACGCTGTTCATGGGCAACACCCTGCGTGGACTGCTGCTGAACGCCTACGCGTTCGCCACCATCGCCACCATCGCCGGCATCGCGGCGATCGTCTCCTTCGCCGCCGCCGCACTGCTCCTGGTGCTCGTCGGAGTCGGGTTCTGGCACGCTCGCCGGGTCGAGCACGACGCCGAGCGCACGGCCCCCGTTCCCGTGCCCCAGCACGCCTGACCCTCGACGAACGAGACCTCCCGGGAGCCATGGCTCCCGGGAGGTCCTACGTGTGTGCGAGCGGTTGCCTACTGGCGGGCCATCGCCACCCGGAACCGCTCGTCGGGGTCGACGAAGTGATCGTGATCGTCGACTCCGGCGTCGAGCTGGACCCAGTTCAGCTTGCCGGTGAATCGGCTCGTGGCCGCGGTGTAGTCCGAGGTGACCGTGGTGCCGGACTCGTAGCCGATGTCGGTGGTCTCGTCGGCGGAGAAGATGAGCGGCTGGGTCGCCTCGACCCGACCGGTGCCGATCGGCTCGCCGTCGAGGTAGAGGGTCACGTCGCCACCCTTGGCCAGACCACCACCGTCGTAGGCGAACTCCACCCGCACCTGGTGCACCCCGGCCGGCACGGCGGTCTCGGCGTGGGTCGCGAACTCGTGGATGCCGAGCACGTTGTAGACGAACTTCGGCCGGCCGTCCCTGACGTAGAACGCCCAGCCGCCGAACCGCCCGCCTTGCGCGATGAGAACGCCCTCGACGCCACCCTCCGGTACGTCGACCTCGGCGGTCACCGAGAACGACTTGTTCTTGATGCTGACCACGCTGTTCTCGGAGAGCCGGCCCATTCCGGAGAAGAACAGCTGGGTGTTGCCCCGGATCAGCGTCGGACGCCCGGCCAGATCGGGGTTGAGCCGCTCCCCAGAGCGGTCGTCGAGCGGCAGCACGCGATACTTCGCGGCCTCGATCAGCCACAACCGCTGCAGTTGGGCGAGCCGCTCCGGCTGCTCGGCCGCGAGGTTGTTGGCCTGGCTGAAGTCCGTGCTGCCGTCGTACAGCTCCCAGGTGTCGTCGTCGAAGGCACCCATGTGCGGGTCCACGATGAACCAGGGGGTCTTGTGCTTGGTGACCGCGCTCCAGCCGCGGTGGTAGATCCCGCGGTTGCCGAACATCTCGAAGTACTGCAGGTCGTGCCGCTCCGGCGCATCGGCCGCACCGAAGGCGTACAGCATGCTGGTGCCCTCCAGCGGCGACTGCGTGACGCCGTTGACGGTGGTCGGCTCGGGCAGCCCGGCCGCCTCCAGGATCGTCGGTGCGATGTCGATGACATGGGTGAACTGGGAGCGCAGCCCGCCCTGCTCCTCGATCCCCTGCGGCCAGTGGACGATCGTGCCATTGCGGGTGCCGCCCCAGTGCGAGGCGACCTGCTTGGTCCACTGCAGCGGCGCGTTCATCGCCCACGCCCAGCCGACCGAGTAGTGGTTGTACGACGCCGGGGAGCCGAAGTCGTCCATCTTGCTGGCCATGAACTCCGGCGTCTCGAGGGCGGCCATGCCGTTGAAGTTGGCCATCTCGTTGAACGCGCCGTTCATGGTGCCCTCGGCGGACGCGCCGTTGTCGCCGATGATGTAGTAGACGATCGTGTCGTCGAGCACACCGAGGTCATCGATCGCGTCGATCAGTCGGCCCACGTGGTGGTCGGTGTGCTCGAGGAAGCCCGCGTAGACCTCCATCTGCCGCGCCAGCACGGGCTTCAGCTCGTCGGGCATGTCGTCCCAGCCGGTGATCTCGTCATGACGCTCGGTCAGCTCGGTGCCGGCCGGGATCACCCCGAGCTCCAACTGCCGGGCGAAGGTCCGCTCCCGCTGCACGTCCCAGCCGTCGTCGAACCGGCCGGCGTACTTGTCGGCCCACTCCTTCGGGACGTGGTGCGGCGCATGCGTGGCACCCGGAGCGAAGTAGACGAAGAAGGGCTTGTCGGGCATCAACGCCTTCTGCTGCCGGACGTAGTTGATGGCGCGATCGGTGAGGTCCTCGGTGAGGTGGTAGCCCTCCTCGGGCGTCGCCGGCGGCTCGACCGGCGTCGTGCCGTCGTACAGCGCCGGGTCGTACTGGTTGTTCTCCCCGCCGATGAACCCGTAGAACGTCTCGAACCCACCACCACCGGAGGGCCAGGCATCGAACGGACCCAGCGGCGAGGTCTGCCAGACGGGAACCTCGTGACACTTGCCGAACTGCGCGGTCGAGTAGCCGTTCAGCTTCAGCGTCAGCGCTAGCGGCGCCATGGTGTTGGGCCGCATCGAGGTCTGGCCGGGCGCCGACGTGGCGGTCTCCGTGATCGAACCCATGCCCGCCGAGTGGTGGTTGCGCCCGGTCAGCAGCGCCTGGCGCGTCGGGGCGCACAGCGCGGTCGTGTGGAACCGGTTGAACTTCAGTCCGCCGGCCGCGAGTCTCTCGGCAGTCGGGGTCTCGCACGGGCCACCGAAGGCGCTCGAGGCGCCGAACCCGACGTCGTCCAGCAGCACGATCAGCACGTTCGGCGCGCCTGCCGGCGGGAGCAGCGGCTCGATCGGCGGGAACGAGGTGTCCGGGTCCTTGGCGTCGTACGTCGTCAGCCCGGGCGCCGCGCGGTCCGGGATGGGCAGGCTGCCGCGCAGGTGCCTGTCTGGGCTCATGGATCAGTCCTTCTTCCGAATCGGGTCAAGCGGTCGGCGGCTTACGACCATCCGCGCGCGGGCGACCCGCAGCCTCATCCGTTCCGGGTGAGTCGGCGAACGGGGGCCAGGTGCACAGTCGGCAGTGCACTTGCGAGCCGCACCTGCGACCTGGACGAGGAGCAGCCATGACCGACTACGTGTCCGACGCACCGCCCGGTGGCTCCGGCCCGAGCCGCTACCCACCCACCTCGCACTGGGTCGGCTGGATCGCCTTCGCCGGCGTCCTGATGTTGATCCTCGGCACCCTGCATGCGCTCCAGGGGCTGGTCGCGATCTTCAAGGACGAGTACTTCCTCGTCTCCCCCAGCGGCCTCGCGGTCAAGCTCGACTTCACGGCCTGGGGCGTGGTCGCCCTGATCACCGGCATCATCATCGCCGTCGCCGGGCTGTGCGTGATGGGCGGTCAACTCTGGGCCCGGATCGTCGGCGTGATCGTCGCCTCGCTGAGCCTGATCGGCAACTTCGCGATCCTGGCGGCCTACCCGCTCTGGTCGATCATCATGATCGCGATGGACATCGTGATCATCATGGCGCTGACCGTGCACGGGCGGGACATCCGGCCGGACGCTTAGTTGGATCCCCCGTAGTTGGATACCCCCGCAAATTTCGACCCCACCCCCGTGCCGACGCTCGCTGCGCTCGCGGCTTCGCAGTCGGCACGGGCGCGAGGCCGAATCGCGGGGCGCGCGGGCTCCGCCCGCGAAAGACCGGGTCGCTGCGCTCCCTCCCCGAGTTGCGGTGGGGGAAGCTCGTGGGGCACAGGCTGTGGGACTGAGGCCCGAGTCACCCGAGATGGATGAGGCCGGCGTACGCCGGGGACGCCATCGTGGTGCCCGTGACCGGAGAGGGACCGCGCGTGGAGGACGTCGCCGACCTGCCGTGGGGCACGATCGCTGCGGTGCTGGGGACGTTGCTCGCGCTGCGCCTCGTCGCTCGTGGGGTGGCCCGCGTGATCGGGGTCGGCTACCACGAAGTCCACTACCGGGCGCACAGCGGCCGCCTGCCCACCGCTCGACGGTGAACACACAGATGTGGAAGGTCTCGTGACCGAGGTACTGGCGGTGCTGGGCGCCGCGCTCGTGGTGCTCGACTACGTCATCAAGTTCATCGCGATCGGGGTGATCCCCAGCAACCGCAAGCCGTCGTCGGCGATGGCGTGGCTGATCCTCATCCTGATCATCCCGCTGGCCGGGTTCGCGATCTTCCTCTTCCTCGGTCGTACCAGCGTGGGCGCCAAGCGACTGGCCAGGCAGCGGGAGGCGACCGATGCGATCCGCGCGGCGACCGACCCGCTCCACGACTCCGACGTCGAGGGGCCGGTCTACCTCAACTCCATGGCGACGCTCAACCGCAACCTGGGGTCGATGCCGCTCCAGGACGGCAACCTGATCGAGCTGATCCCCGGCTACTCGGCGTCGATCGAGCGGATGACCCAGGAGGTCGAGGGTGCGCAGTCGACCATCGAGGTCGAGTTCTACATCGCTGCCTGGGACGACGTCACCACCCCGTTCTTCGAGGCCCTGACCGCGGCCGCCGCGCGCGGGGTGAAGGTCCGGCTGCTCTTCGACCACCTCGCCTCCCGCGGCATCCCGGGCTACAAGGAGTTCGTGGCGCGCCTGGAGGGCACCGCCATCGAGTGGCATCCGATGCTGCCGCTGCGTCCGCTGAAGGGACAGTGGCAGCGGCCCGACCTGCGCAACCACCGCAAGCTGATGGTCGTCGACGGCCGGATCGGGTTCACCGGCTCGCAGAACCTCATCGAGCCCGGCTACAACAAGCCGAAGAACCACAAGGTCGGTCGCAAGTGGGTCGAGCTCGTCGCCCGCGTGGACGGACCGACCGTCACCTCGCTGCGCGCGGTGTTCGCCCAGGATTGGTACCTCGAGACGCACGAGCGACTGGGCATCGAGAAGGGCACCCAGTCGGTCACCGTCCACCCCGACGGCATCGTCGGCCAGGTCCTGCCGAGCGGGCCGGGCTACGCCACCGAGAACAACCTCCGCCTGTTCACCGCGCTGCTCTACTCCGCCCAGAAGCGGATCTCGATCACCAGCCCGTACTTCGTCCCCGACGAGCCACTCCTGTACGCCGTGACCACGGCCGCGCGCCGCGGGATCGACATCGAGCTGTTCGTGAGCGAGGAGGGCGACCAGTTCATGGTCTACCACGCTCAGTGCTCCTACTACGCGGCGCTGCTCGAGGCCGGCGTCCGCATCTACCTCTACCCCGCACCGGCGGTCCTGCACTCGAAGCACTGCTCGATCGACGACGACGTGGCCGTGATCGGCTCGAGCAACATGGACATGCGCTCGTTCGCGCTCAACTACGAGGTGTCCCTCATGCTCACCGGCGGCGACATCGTCCAGCGGTTCCGCGAGGTCGAGGACACCTACCGGTCGCTGTCGCGCGAGCTGACGCTCGAGGAGTGGCGGCAGCGGCCGCGGCGCTCGACGTACGTCGACAACGCGATGCGGCTCACCTCGGCCCTGCAGTAGGCCGGCTGCGGTAGGAGCCTGTCGGCAGGCGCACAGCCTCACTCGACTCGGGTGAGGTGAGCACGCCGTTCGCGCACGAGATTTGCCTCCATGGCCGACTCGACCCGTCCTGCCCCGACACCAGAAGAAGGGCTGACCCAGCGCATCGCCCACCACCGCGCCACCCGCGAGGTCCTGGAGCGCGAGACGTTGCCACTGGCGACCTCGGTCGACGGCAGCACCTTCGAGTTCGAGGCGTCCCTGCACGGGCTCGAACTCGAGCGCGGCTGCTACGTGATGCTCGAGGGCGACGATGGTGGCCGACTCGGCCAGGTGACCGAGATCGCCTCGGAGTCGGGACGCGTGGAGATGGACGCCCCCGACGGCGCGACCTCGAGCTTCACGCTGCGGCTTGCCCGCGGGTCGGGGCTGCTGCTGGACCGCGTCGGGACGGCGTTCCACGACGCCAAGGTCAGGCTCGCCGAGCCCGAGGAGGTCGGCGCGGTGTTCTCCCGTACGGCGCCCGACCGCGCCGGACTCACCATCGGCGAACTGTTCCACGCGCCCGGCGTGCCGGCGGTGCTGGACAGCGGCGGCTTCAACCGGCACACGTTCATGTGCGGGCAGTCGGGGTCCGGCAAGACCTACTCCCTGGGGCTGCTGCTCGAAAGGGTGCTTGCCGAGACGGAACTGCCGATCGTGATCCTCGACCCCAACTCCGACTACGTCGGCCTGGGGCGGGTCCGCCCGGACGCCGACCCGACCGCCTCCGAGCGCTACCAGCAGGTGCACGGCCAGGTGTCGGTGTGGGGTGGCGATGGCGCCGACCACCTGCTCCGGCTGCGCTTCGCCGAGCTGGCGACCGACTCCCAGGCGGCGCTGCTGGGCCTCGACCCGGTGCGCGACCGGGAGGAGTACGCCGCGCTCGCCGATCTGCTCCGTCACACCAAGGCCGGCCAACCCCTCATCACGGGGCTCGACCAGCTCACGGGATCCGACTCCCCCGGAGCGCGCCAGCTCGGTCTCCGCGCGGCCAACCTCGGGATCCTCGAGTGGGATGTCTGGGCGCGCGACAAGCCGTCGGTGCTCGCGGAGCTGGCCGATCCGACCTCGCGATGCACGGTCGTCGACCTCGGGTCCCTGGGCACGATCGAGGAACAGCGGCTGGTCTCGCAGGCGATCCTGTCGCTGCTGTGGACGCACCGCCACGACCGTCGGCCGTGCCTGCTGGTGATCGACGAGGCGCACAACATCCTCGCCGCCGACCCGCAGGGCGAGCTCGGCCGGCTGTCGACGGATCGGGCGGTCCAGATCGCCGCGGAGGGCCGCAAGTTCGGCCTCTACCTCCTGGTCTCGACCCAGGCCCCGCACAAGGTGCACGAGAACGTCGTCTCGCAGTGCGACAACGTCGTGATGATGCGAATGAACTCCCGGGCCGACATCGGCGAGCTGACCAGCCTGTTCTCCTACGTCCCGCCGGGGCTGGTGGCCGGCCTGTCGTCGTTCCGGATGGGCCAGGCGCTGGTCGGGGGCAAGATCTTCCCGCTCAGCGGGTACGTCCGGATGGGCGCCCGGATCTCCGAGGAGGGTGGGGCCGACATCCCCACCGATTGGGCCCGACCGCGTCCGCGCGCGGGAGACTGAACCTGCACCCCTCGTCGCACGTACGTCGGGTGGAGGTGGGAACGAGGGATGGCCGACAACCCGACGGCGCTGATGCAGCAGCTGCACGACGAGCACGCAGCCGCACTGTGGGGCTTCTGCCTGCATCTGACGAGCGACCCGGTACGCGCGGAGGATGTCGCCCAGGAGACCCTGCTGCGGGCCTGGCAGCACTACGAGGTGCTCGACGAGTCGCGCGGCTCGGTCCGCTCCTGGCTCTTCACCGTGGCCCGCAACATCGTCATCGACGAGTGGCGCAGCAAGCGGTACCAGAACGAGCGCTCCACCGACCACCTGCCCGAGCCCGGTGATCCGGTCGACCAGACCGACACACTGCTCCAGTCGTGGGTCGTCGCCGAGGCAGTCACCCAGCTGTCGCCCGACCACCGCGCCGTCCTGCTCGAGTGCTACTACCGCGGCCGGTCGGTCGCCGAGGCGGCCCGACGGCTCGGCGTACCCGAGGGCACGGTCAAGAGCCGCACCCACTACGCCCTGCGTGCCCTCCGGCTCGCCCTCGAGGAGATGGGGGTGAGCGCATGACCGAGCGAACGCCGGCATCTCTCGAGGGCTGCGGACACGAGCACGAGGACGGCGCGTACGTCCTGGGTGCGCTCTCCCCCGAGGACCGGGTCGGGTTCGAGCGCCACCTGCCGGGCTGCCCGACGTGCACCGAGGCGATCCGCGAGCTGGCCGGTCTCCCCGGGCTGCTGGCGCGGGTGCCGGTCGACATCCTGGACGCGGACCAGCTACCCACCCCGGTGCCCGACACGCTGCTGCCCGCCCTGGTGCGCCGCGCCCGCCGGACCCGGCGTCGGCGGATGTGGATCAGCACGGGCCTGGTCGCCGCTGCGGCCGTGGTCGCCATCGGCGCGGTCGGCGTCGCGACGTCAAGGAACGGGGACGGGCCGCCCAGCTCCGCACCGACCGTGGTCCCCACGACGGCCCCCACGACGGCCGCCGCGCTCCCGATGCAACCGGTCGGCGCCGAGCCCATCGCGGGATGGGTCTCGCTCACCCCGGTCGGCTGGGGCACCCGACTCGACCTGACCTGCACCTACGCCGACGAGGATGCCGAGGGCAACCCCTACCACGACGGCGCCGCCCCGACGTACGCCATGTTCGTCACCCGCTCCGACGGCACCACCGAGCAGGTCGCGTCCTGGCAGGGGCTGCCGGGCAAGACCATGCACCTGGCCGCCGCCACCGCCGCAGACGCGAAGGACGTGACCGAGGTCGTCGTACGCAGCAGCACCGGCGCCGTCGTGCTCGAGGTCGCCACGTAGAACGGCGGGTGCCCGGGTCCCAGCGCCGGCTTGCTGGGTTTCGACACGCTCGCTGCGCTCGCGGCTCAACCCCCGGACGGTGGTTGAGCCCGGAGGCGCGCCAGCGCCGACGGTGTCAAATCCCCCGCACGGTGGTTGAGCCCGGAGGCGCGCCAGCGCCGACGGTGTCGAAACCACCGCAGGAATAGGCACCCGCCCAGCCATCATCAACCGCTGAACGCCGCGAGGAACCGGTCTCGGAACTCGTCCATCCGCCATACGCTCGCGTCCGGGGCGGGTCGCAGTCCGTCCTGCCAGCCCCAGCCACTGATCCGGTCCATGACCGTCGGGTCCTGGGCGATGATCGAGATCGGTACGTCGTGGCCGACGTGCTCCCCGGACACGTAGGTGTGCGGCTGATGGTCGCCGAGCACGACCAGCACCAGGTTCGGGTCGTCGTAGGTCGTGAGGAACGACGTCAACGCGGTCCAGGTGTACTCCACAGACTCGCCGTACACCCGCTTGACCGCGTCGGGATCGCGGAACACCTCACTCGATGACTCGCCCTGCTCAGGCATGCCGTCGAAGACCGAGCCGTCGCCCACGTCGGCCCACGGGACCATCCGGGGCAGTGGCGTCCACGGGTGGTGGCTCGAGATCAGGTCGATCTCGGCCATCACCGGCGGGCGGTCGACGGGGTCGAGCTCGCGGCGCCGGAAGTCGAGCAGCGTGTACTGGTCCGGGATCGGCGCGTAGCCGAACTTCGGGCCCGCGTAGTCCACGTTGCGCGAGTCGTAGTAGTCCTGGAAGTTGTAGAAGTCGCGGCCCTCGGGCCAGTCGACGGTGTCGGCGGGCACGTCGAAGACGGTGCGCCAGCCGGCCTCGCCGAAGAGGCTGGTCAGCGTGGCCCGGTCCGCACCGAGGAGTTGCCGGTAGCGCCGCTGGCTGTCCACCCACAGGCCTGACTGCAGGCTGGCGTGCGCCAGCCAGCTCCCCGCCCCGAAGGTGGGCGAGGTCAGGAAGGCGCTCTGAGAGTGATAGCCGGCCGCCTGGAGCGCTGCGGTGCCACGATCGAGGACCTGGGTGATCCCCGCGGAGTACGACGTGTCCTGGACCGCCACCCGGCCGTAACTCTCGACGAACACCAGCAGTACGTCTTTGCCAGCCAGCCCGGCCAGCGCCTGCGCGGGGTCGACGGCGGCGTACGGGTCGGTCTGGATCTCGCGGGCGAACTCCTGGCGATCGGCGAGGTCGGCCCGGACCAACTGGACCTCGTCCACGGTGAGGGAGTAGGCGCTCGTGGAGGCGACCGGCGCCCCCTGGACCGCCTGGACGCCGGCGACGAAGCAGAGCAGCCAGGCGGTGGCGAAGGCAGTGGCGGCGGTGAGCGAGAACCGGCGCCGGGCCGCGGCGACTCGAACCAGCCGGACCATGGCCAGGGGTACGCCGACCAGCACCGCCACCGTCGCCAGGCCGGCCAGCACCGCGACCACGCGCGCCCAGCCGACCCCGATGGAGTCGCCGAGCACGCCGACACCCGGCCCGAGGTAGGCCCAGTCCCCCACCGGGTCGAAGTCGCGCGCGAAGACGGCGTCGAAGGAGACGTCGAGCACCTTGACCAGCAGCAGCAGTGCGACGACCAGCCCGACCAGAGCGGCCAGGACGGTCCGGGTCCGCGGCCACGGCACCAGCGCGAGGGCGACCACCACCAGCGCCTCGAGCGGCAGCCGGACCAATGCTTCCGCCGTAAGGTGGTCGCGGTCGGTGGGCGCGACCAGGGCCAGCCAGACGACGAGGAAGGCAGCCACGGTCGCGTACGGCACGACGAGCGGCTCCCTCGGTGCCCGCCAGCGGTCCACCGCCTCGTGGACGAACGACTCGGCCAGCAGCACGGCCACGACGGCCACCGCCGCGGAGGCTACGACGTCGGGCATCGGGAGCACCGCCGCGGCGGCGAGCACGATGCCGACCAGAGCGGCCACCGTCCGACACCACGGCCGGGGGCGCGTCGGCGGTGTGCGCAGCGACGGTACGAGCGCGAACAGCGCGCCGAAGGCATAGCGGGCCACCCCGAGCCCCAGCACCCACCAGCCGAGGTCGGCGGCGACCACGGCGCTCAACACCATGATCAGCAGCGCGTCCGCCTCGGCGTCCAGGCGAGCGCCGCGCGCGGACGTCGTACCGATCGCCCGCGCGAGCCGGCCGTCGATGAGGTCGGTGAGCAGCGCGACGGTGACCAGGACGCCGACCAGCCAGCGCGGACCTCCGGTCAGGGCCACCGCACCCACGATCGGGGCGAGCACCAACCGGACTCCGGTGACGGTGTTGGGGTGAACCACCCGCGCTCGACCTCCGTGTGTGTGGGTACGACCGGGACACGGGTGGCACGTCCCAGGGGTTCAGAGCGAGCGAACTGATCGAGGTGGGCCGTGCAGGAACAGGCGTTCTGGATCTCCCCTGGCCGCGGCGAGATCCGTCCCGTCGAGGTGCCCGAGCCCGGCCCCGGGCAGGTGCGGGTGCGCGCGCTCCGATCCGCGGTGAGCCGAGGCACCGAGACACTGGTGTTCCGGGGTGCGGTCCCCCCGGACCAGCACGAGCGAATGCGCGCACCACACCAGGACGGCGACTTCCCGGGGCCGGTGAAGTACGGCTACCTCAGCGTCGGTGTCGCCGAGGCCGGGCCGGGCGAACTCGTGGGCCGCACGGTCTTCTGCCTGCACCCGCACCAGACGGCGTACGTCGTGCCCGCCTCCGACGTCACCGTCGTGCCCGATGAGGTGCCGGCCGACCGCGCGGTCCTGACTGGGACCGTCGAGACCGCGGTCAACGCGCTGTGGGACGCGGCGCCGCTGGTCGGCGATCGGGTCGCAGTGGTCGGAGCGGGCATGGTCGGCTGCTGCGTGGCTCGCCTGCTGGCCGGGATGCCAGGCGTCGAGGTGACCCTCGTCGACGTCGACCCCACGCGCGCCGAGGTGGCCGACGCGCTGGACGTCGCGTTCGCCCACCCCTCCGAGGTCTCGGGCGGACGCGACTTCGTCGTCCATGCCAGCGCCACCGAGGCCGGGCTGCAACGCTCCCTCGAACTGCTGGCACCGGACGGCGAGGTCGTCGACCTGAGCTGGTACGGCGACACCCCGGTCCGGCTGGATCTCGGCGGCGCCTTCCACTCCGGCCGGCTGCGGCTGCGGGCCAGCCAGGTCGGTGAGGTGGCGCTCCCCCGCCGGCATCGGCGCACCAGAGCCCAGCGGCTGGCGTTGGCCCTCGACCTGCTCCGCGACCCCGCCTACGACGCGCTGTTCACCGGCGCCTCGACGTTCGCCGAACTACCGGAGCTGATGGCCGAGCTGAGCACAGGTCGCCGCCCGGCGCTCTGCCACACGATCACCTACCCCGGGGCCGCGCGGATCGCGACGGAGATGGGAGGGCGCTCGTGTTCGGCGTGACGGTCCGCGACCACGTGATGATCGCGCACAGCTTCGACGGCGAGGTGTTCGGTCCGGCGCAACGGCTGCACGGGGCGACGTACGTCGTGGACGCGACGTTCCGTGGGCCAGACCTCGGCCCCGACGGGATCCTGGTCGACATCGGCCTGGCCGCCTCGATCCTCAAGGAGGTGCTCGCCGCGCTGAACTACCGCAACCTCGACGACGTCGACGAGTTCAAGAGCACCAACACCTCCACCGAGGCTCTGGCCCGCTGGGTGGCGGACCGGTTGGCCGAGCGGTTCGCGAGCGATCCGCTGTTGACCGGACTGGCCGTCACCCTGCACGAGTCGCACGTCGCCTGGGCGACCTACGAGCGGCCGCTGCGCTGGGACGCGGAATGACGGCCATGACGGTGCACCTCGTCGTCCCCAGCGGCTTCGCCGAGCGGCCCAGCGGCGGCAACGTCTACGACCGCCGGGTGCAGGCCGGGTTGCTGGGCGCGGGCTGGGAGATCGCGACCCACGAAGTGCCCGACGCACCCTCGCTCGCCGCGGTCCTGCGCGCGCTCCCCGACGGGGTCCTCGTCCTGGTCGATGGCCTGGTCGGGTCGCGCGACGCGGAACTGCTCCTCGCCGAGGCGGGCCGGCTGTCGTTGCTCCTGTTGGTGCACATGCCGTTCGAGACACCTCGCGAGGCCGAGCTGCTCCGGGCCGCCGCGGCCGTGGTCACCACGAGCGACTGGACCCGGCGCTGGCTGCTCGCGCAGTACCACCTCGACCGGCACCGCCTCCACGTCGCGGTCCCGGGAGCGGACATCGGCGACCCGGTGTCCGGGACGGCTGGCGGCGGCGAACTGCTCTGCCTCGCGACGGTGATCCGCCCCAAGGGCCAGGACGTGCTCCTGGCCGCGTTGGCCGAGCTCCGAGACCTCGAGTGGCGGTGCACGCTGGTGGGGGCACTCGACCTCGATCCGGACTTCGTCACCGAGCTCCGCACGACTGCCGCGGACACGGGGATCGCGGAGCGCGTGAGGTTCGCGGGCGCGCTGCGCCATCGGGACGTACGCGCGGCGTACGCCGCCGCGGACGCCTTGGTCCTGCCCTCCCAGCACGAGACGTACGGGATGGTGGTCACCGAGGCGCTGGCGCACGGCGTCCCGGTGATCGCGAGTTCGGTGGGCGGCATCCCGGAGGCGCTCGGCCACGGCGACGACGGCAGTCGGCCCGGATGGCTCGTGCCACCCGACGATCCGGCCGCGTTGGGCCAGGCCCTGCGGAGGTGGCTCGAGGATCCTCGACGTCGACAGCGACTACGCCGGTCCGCCGCGTTGCGCCGGCTGACCCTGCCGACCTGGTCGCACACGACCGCGCGGGTCGCCTCGGCGCTGGAGGCCGCGCGATGAGCACCGGCACCCGAGCCGGGTCGGGCGGATCGAGCCTGTCGAGTTCGCCGCAGCCCGCGCAGGGAGCCGAGCCTTCGGCCGTCTCGACTGGCTCGACGAGCGGCGGTCGGCTCCTGCGCGTGGCCGGCGGTCTGCTGGTGCTGGGCATCCTCGTCTGGCAACTCGGGACCGGGCCGTTCCTCGACGGGGTGCGCTCGACGCAACCCTGGGCGGTCGTGGTCGCGCTGCTGGTGACGGCCGGCACGACCTGGTGCGTTGCCGTGCGGTGGTCCCTGGTCTCGGCACGAGTGGGTGCACGAGTGCCGGTACGGATGGCGTACCTCGCCTACTACCGCTCCCAGCTGATCAACGCAACGCTCCCCGGTGGCGTCGTGGGCGACGTTCATCGGGGCGTCCGGCACGGGTGGCGCGGCGTGCTCTGGGAGCGCGGGATCGGCTGGGTGGTCCAGGTGGCGCTGGTCGGCGCCCTGCTGCTCCCCGGACCGTGGCGCTGGGTCGGGCTGACCGCGGTGGTGCTCGGGGCCGCCGCGGGCGGCGCCATCCTGCTGCTCTCCGTCGCCGCCGTGGCCGGCCACCTCGTGGTCTTCTGGGCGGCCGCCGAGTCGGTAGGCGTGGCCCTCACCCCCATGCAGCTCGTCCCTATCGGCGCGCTGGTGCTGCTCGGCGCGGCCATCCCGCTCAACGTCGCCAGCTGGGGTCCGCGGGAGGGCGTCGCCGCGTGGGCCTTCGCGAGCTTCGGGTCGACGGCGGCGGTCGGGCTCGCGGTCGCGGTCAGCTTCGGGGTGCTCGCGACGATTGCCACGCTCCCAGGACTCCTCGTGCTCGGGAGCCGGCGTGGCTAACGCAGCGCGACCGCGCCCCTACACGCTGCTGTCCTGCGGCATGTCCCTGGACGGCTTCCTCGACGATGCCAGCGACGAGCGGCTGCTGCTGTCCAACGACGCCGACTTCGACCGCGTCGACGAGGTGCGGGCCGGCGCCGACGCGATCCTCGTGGGCGCCGCCACGGTCCGCAACGACGACCCCCGGCTCCTGGTCCGTCACCCGGACCGAGTCGCGCGACGCCGTACGGCGGGTCGGCCCGAGCAGCCGCACAAAGTGACCGTGACCAACCGGGCCAAGCTGGATCCAGAGGCACGGTTCTTCACGGTCGGGGCCGCACCGAAGCTCGTCTACTGCGCCAGCGACACGGTGGCGATGGCGACCGAGCAGCTGTCCACGACCGCGACAGTCGTGGACGCCGGACGCCCGGTCGAGCTGCGCTGGGTCAGCGAGGACCTGCACGCGCGGGGCATCCGGCGGCTGATGGTCGAAGGCGGTGGCGAGGTGCACACGCAGTTCCTCAGCGAGGGGCTCGCCGACGAACTGCAGCTGGTGATCGCCCCGCTCTTCGTCGGGCACCCCGACGCCACGAGGTTCGTGGGCGCTGGCCGGTTCCCGTTCTCCGGTGCGCGCCGGGCCCGGCTGGTGTCGACCACCCAGATCGGCGACGTGGTGCTGCTGCGCTATGCCCTCTCGCCACGCTTCTCCGAGCAGGCCTGGTGACGCCGGGTTGGGATAGTCCCTGACCTTTCTGCGATCCAACCAGCGAGTCCCGGGCGCATCTGTCAGGGACTATCCCGAGCCCGCGCCCGCGCAGAATCAGCCCAGCGCCGCAGCGGCGGCTCGTCCGGCGATCCGCCCAGAGAACAGGCAGCCGCCGAGGAAGGTTCCCTCGAGCGCGTTGTAGCCCATCATCCCGCCGCCACCGAAGCCGTTGACCTCACCCGCGGCGTACAGGCCCGGGATCGGCTGCCCACTGCCCGGGCCGCCACCAGCTCCATCCCCGGCGCGCAGACACCGACCCGACAGGTCGGTCTCCAGCCCGCCGAGGGTCTTGCGGGAGAGGATGTTGAGCCGGACCGCGATGAGCGGGCCGGCCTGGTGGTCGAGGATCTTGTGCGGCGATGCGACCCGGATCAGCTTGTCGCCGCGGTAGCCGCGGGCACCCCGGATGGCCGTGACCTGGGCGTCCTTGGAGTACGGATTGTCGATCTCCCGGTCGCGCGCCTCGATCAGTGCACGCAGGGTGGGCTCGAGGAGCCGGGGCGCGTCGTCGTCCGCGATGGCGTTCATCCCCGCAACCAGCTCCGGGAGAGTCTCGGCGACCACGAAGTCCGCGCCGTGCTGCTTGAACGCCTCGACCGGCCCCGGTGCACCCTTGCCGACCGCACGCTTGAGCAGCAGGCGGACGTCGCGACCGGTGAGATCGGGGTTCTGCTCGGAGCCGGAGAGCGCGAACTCCTTCTCGATGATCTTCTGGGTCAGCACGAACCACGAGTAGTCCCAGCCGGTCTGACGGAGATGACGCAGGGTGCCGAGGGTGTCGAACCCGGGGAAGTACGGCGCCGGGAGCCGGTTGCCGGCCGCGTCGAGCCAGAGCGAGGAGGGTCCGGGGAGGATCCGGATGCCATGGTTGTCCCAGATCGGGTCCCAGTTGCGCAGCCCCTCGACGTAGTGCCACATCCGGTCCGGGTTGATCAGGTGGGCGCCGGCCGCCTGGCTGATCTCGAGCATCCGGCCGTCGACGTGCGCGGGTACGCCGGCCACCATCGTGCGCGGCGGCGTCCCGAGCCGCTCCGGCCAGGCTCGGCGGACCAGGTCGTGGTTGCCGCCGATGCCGCCGCTGGTGACGATCACGGCCTGGGCGCGGAGTTCGAAGTCCGCGACCTCCTCGCGGTTGGTCGGCCGGCCCCGGGCGGCGGCGTCTCGCCGCAGGGTCCGGCCCCGGACACCGGTCACGGTGCCGCCCTCGACGATCAGGTCATCGACCCGGTGCCGGAACCGCAGCGCGATCCGGTCGCCGCCGACGTGCTCCTGGACGCGCCTCTCGAACGGCTCGACCACACCCGGCCCGGTCCCCCACGTGATGTGGAACCGCGGCACCGAGTTGCCGTGTCCGGCCGCCCGACCATCGCCCCGCTCCGCCCACCCGACCACCGGGAAGACCCGGTGGCCCATGGCTCGCAGCCAGGACCGCTTCTCGCCGGCCGCGAAGTCGACGTATGCCTCGGCCCAGGCCCGCGGCCAGTGGTCCTCGTCGCGATCGAACTGGGCGCTGCCCATCCAGTCCTGCAGGGCAAGCTCGTGAGAGTCCTTGATGCCCATCCGGCGCTGCTCCGGGCTGTCGACGAAGAACAGCCCGCCGAGACTCCAGAACGCCTGGCCGCCGAGGCTCTGCTCCCCCTCCTGGTCGAGCAGCAGGACCGACCGACCCGCGTCGGCCGCCTCTGCCGCGGCCACCAGGCCGGCCAGCCCAGCACCGACCACGATCACGTCCGCCGTCTCACCGCTCACGGGCCGCGATTCTAGGCTGGGGGCACCACCCGTCCGCTTCAATGGCTCCATGACCTGGGCCACCTGCACGCTCGGCCACGCGCACTGGGGACGTCGCGGCGCGGCCGGACTGCTGCTGGCCGAAAGCGGACGCGTGCTCCTGCAGCTGCGTGCGAAGTGGGCGCACCAGGGCGGCACCTGGTCGATACCCGGCGGTGCCCGCGAGCGCGGCGAGTCGGCGGTCGACGCGGCGCTGCGCGAGGCCGCCGAGGAGATGTCGATCAGGGGCCGGGAGGTCGAGGTGCGCTCGTCGTACGTCGCGACCTGCGGTGGCTGGTCCTACGAAACCGTCCTCGCGGTGCCGTCCGGACCGGTTCACCTCGCCCACCTCTCCGAGTCGGACGCGCACCTGTGGGCCGACGTCGACGACGTCGGCAGGCTGTCGCTGCACCCGGCGTTCCGTCGAGCGTGGGAGGCGCCCGACGGCACCCTCCAGGACTTCGTCACTCGAGCGTGAACTCCACCTTGCGCTGACTCGGGTCGGCGGTGGTGAGCCGGACCCGGACATCGGTGCCGAGAGGCAGCTCCGACGCGGCGACGACGGGCGCCTCGACTGCCGGTTCGGCGACCGTGACGATCCCGCGGGTCGGATCCTTCTCCGCCACCTCGACGATCACACCGGCGAAGCTCTCGCCGACGCGGTGCTGGAGAAGGCCGGCCTCGACGAGGTCGAGCACCAGCCGCTCGTAGCGACTCGCGCGCTGGGACGACACCTGCATCTCGCGGGCCAGGCCGGTGAGGCCGGAGCGCACCCACGCAGGGACCTCGACGCCGGCGCAGAGCGCGACACAGACCTCCGACGCATAACGATCGCCGAGCCTGCGCAGCGGTGCCGTGACGTGGGCGTACTCCGCATTGAGAGCGCTGTGCATCGGCTGAGCCGGCGTCTCGCCGTCGAAGGCGACGTACCCGCTCCCGCGCAGCACCCTGGTGCAGGCCGTGATCATCGCGGCGTGCTGTGGCTTGGCCGGGTCGAGGGTGCGGATGAAGTCGGGGTACGGCAGCTCGGTCGGCCAGTCGATCCCGTGGGCATGGGCGGTGCGATGCAGCCGCTGGATGTCACGCCGATCGGGAGGCGGCAGAGTGCGGAGGAACCCGACGCGCGCGTCCATCATGATCGAGGCCGCCGCGAAGCCGGTGAGCAGTGACAGCTGTGCGTTCCACTCCTCGACCGGCAGCAGTTGGCGATAGGTCAGCTGCCACTCCTCGCCGGAGGTGTCTATCTCCTGCTCGGGCAGGGGCAGGGACACCCCTCCGCGCGCCTGCTCGCGCTTGAGGCGGAGCTCGCCGACCTCCTTGAGCAGCAACAGCGACTCGTCGGCCGTGCCGTCGTCGATCTGCCGCTGGGCACCGGTGTAGTCGAGCTGGGCACGACTGCGGACCATGGCCCGTTCGACGTGGGCGTCGGTCCGGGCCCCTTCGCCGTCCATGGTGATGCTCCACAGCAGCGCCGGGCGCAGTTGGTCGGGCAGCAGCGAGCCACCGCCCTCGGAGATCACCGTCGGGTGCAGCGGGATCCTGCTGTCGGCGCCGTACAGCGTCTGCCCCCGGCGATGGGCCTCGAGATCGACCGCATCTCCGGGGGTGATGAACGCCGCCAGATCCGCGATCGCGTAGTGCAGGACGTAACCGCCCGCATCGGTGCGGGCGAGGTGGAGTGCCTGGTCGAGGTCCGTCGACCCCGCGGGGTCGATGGTGACGAACGGCAGATCGGTGCGGTCGAGATCGGGCAGCCGGGGGTTCGCGACCGCCCGCTCGGCGGCCGCCTCGACGTCTGCGGGGAAGTCGGGAGTGACCTCGAGCTCGCGCTGGATCTCGGCGATGCCCTCGCGGAGCGCCTGAGGTGTGGCACCGTCCGCTCCCCGATGGACCCGGACCACACGGCTGCTGGACATGGCTGCAACCCTATGTGCCGCTCGACGTAGGGTTCTCGCCTGTGCTCATCCTGCTGCCCCCGAGTGAGGGCAAGTCCGCCCCGCGGCGCGGCAAGCCGCTCGCCCTGGAGACGCTGACCGCGCCGTCGCTGACGCCGGTGCGCGAACGCGTCCTCGACACGCTGGTCTCCCTCTGTGCCGACGACCCGGCCCGGGCGGCCGCCGTACTGGCGATACCCAAGACGCAGCTCGACCTCGTCGGGTTGAACGCCTCGCTGCGCACGGCCCCGACCGCCCGTGCCGACGCCGTCTACAGCGGCGTGCTGTACGACGCGCTCGGGCTCGGTTCGCTCTCGGCTGCCGCGCGCCGACGGGCCACCGCGCGGGTGCGGGTGACCTCCAGCCTCTTCGGGTTGGTGTCGCCGACCGACCGGATCCCGGCGTACCGGCTCTCCGGTGACGCGGTGCTGCCCGGACTCGGCACCGTGGCCGGTGTCTGGCGCGAGGCCCTCGGCCCGGTGGTGACCGAGCTGGTCGGCGACGGTCTGCTCGTCGATCTGCGCAGCGGGATGTACGCCGCGTTCTGGCGCCCCGCAGCGCTGTCGAGGGTCGCCACGGTGCGCGTCCTCCACGAGGTGGCCGGGAATCGCCAGGTCGTGAGCCACTTCAACAAGGCCACCAAGGGGCGCATCGTGCGCGCGCTGCTGGAGGACGGCGCCAACCCGCGGACGCCTGCCCGGCTCGCCGAGTGCTTGCGAGACCTCGGGTGGACCGTCGAGCAGGAGGGCGGCAAGCTCGACGTGGTGGTCACCGAGCTGTAAGCGGGCAGACTGGAACCATGGCCAAGGAGACCTTGGCCGGCGTCGAGCTCTCGCACCTCGACCAGCCGGTCTTCGACGACGCGGGGGTCACCAAGGGCGACCTGGTGCGCTACCTCGACGCCGTGCACGAGCGGATCCTGCCCGAGCTGCGGGACCGTGCTCTGTCGGTCGTGCGGGCCCGGCTCGGCCAGGCGGCGTTCATGCAGAAGAACCTCCCGAAGTACGCGCCCGACTGGATCCGCTCGACCACCGTGTGGGCCAACGCCTCCAAGCGGGAGGTGCGCTATCCCGTCTGCGACGACCGGCGGACCCTGGTCTGGCTCGCCAACCAGCGCGCGGTCGAATATCACCCGGCGCTGATGCCGGTCGAGAGTCACCACCAGACCCACCTGATCCTCGATCTCGACCCACCCGACGACATCCCGCCGGCCGACGGATTCTCGATGGCGGTCGCCGCCGCCCTCCTCGTACGCCAGGCGCTGGCGGACACCGGGCTCGCCCGTGGCGTCAAGACCAGCGGCGCCAAGGGCGTCCACGTCTTCGTCCCTCTCACCGCGGACGCCGAGATCCCCGACGTCGCGGCCGCCACCCGGGCGTTGGCAGCTCGCGCCGCACGGCTGGACCCGTCGGTCGCCACGACGGAGTTCGTCCGCGACCAGCGGGGCGGCAGGGTGTTCGTGGACTCGACCCGGGCCGGCGGCGCCACTGTCGTCGCGGCGTACAGCCCCCGAGTCCGCCCGGGGCTGCCGGTCTCGTTCCCGCTGACCTGGGACACGATCGAGGAGGTGCGCCCCAGTGACTTCACGGTGCTCACCGCGGTCGAGCGGCTGACCGGCGACCCGTGGAGCGAGGCGATGAGCTCGCCCCAACGGCTGCCGGACGAACTGGTCGCCGAGGGCCACGAGATCCCGATCGCCCGCGTGGTCGCGATGCACGAGGGCAAGCGGCGCAAGCGCGAGCTCAGCGGGGATTGACGCGGCGGTAGTCGCGAGCGGCGTCGACGTCCCATCGCGCCAGGACCGAATCCGGAGCCTCACCTGCCGCGACGGCATCGAGCACGCAGAGACCCTCGGCGACCTGGACGGGCAGCCACGCCGGGCGTACGTCGACCACCACCGGAGCGCCGTACCCGTCGAGGAGCACGTTGCCGAACAGCTCCGTATGCACCAACTGGCCCTCGTCGCCAGCAAGCTGCGCCGGACGGGTCGGCACCCACGAGGCGAGCTCGGCATGCAGCACCCGACCGGCCGCCAGCGTGACGTCGAGATCGCGGGTGGCGACCGTGCCGGGCTCGTGGCGGCTGGCCGCCCAGCCGTCGACCACCCAGGAGCCGTCGCGGGCCGGGACCGGTACGGCGAGCCGCAGGTCCAGTGGCCGACGGGCCGGACGGCTGTCCATGGTGACGGCGAGCCGGGCCAGCAGCGGACTCAGCCAGTCGTGCACGACCGGGTCGCGACCCGGGACGAGCAGCAGGTCACCGGCCACGACACCGCTCCCGAGGGGCGTCGTCGCACCCGGGACCGCGAACAGGTCGAGGACCCGCTCGGACGGGACGGTCACCAGGCGGATGCGGCCGGTGAGAACGCGTCGTCGCCGGGCGGCCGCGCGTTGTAGAGCCGCATCGAGGCGTGGCTCGTGCCGTCGACCTCCGGGAAGAACGAGAGCACGGTCACGGAGGCCGGGCTGAGCTGCATCCGGAACACCGCGTCGAGTGGTGCGGTGAGCGCCCTGGCCACGAGTGTCTTGATCGGCGTGACGTGGCTGACCACGACGACCGTCTTCCCGGCGTGGGTCTCGAGCAGTCGGTCGAGCCCGGCCAGCACCCGCTGCTCGACCGCCCGGAACGACTCGCCGTCCGGTGGTGCGACGTCCAGCGAGCCACGCCACGCCTCGAGGCCGGCCCGGTCCCGCTCGGTGACCTCGGCCAGGGTCAGCCCGTCCCAGCGGCCGAACTCCATCTCGGCGAAGCCGGGCTCGACCTCGACCGGGTGGCCGAGCCGCTCGCTCAGGATCTCGGCCGACTCCAGCGTCCGGCGGACCGGTGAGGAGACGACGGCCGACACGCCCTCGGCGATCGGCGCGAGCCACTCGGCGGTGCTGCGGACCTGCGCGCGGCCTTCGTCGCTCAGTCCGGGGTTGCTGCTGCGCAGCCCGCCGGAGAACCGCTTGGCGGCGGTGTGCGGGGTCTCGCCATGTCGGATCAGGACCAGGGTGGTCGCCGGCCCGGGCGGACCCCAGCTGCTGGTCGGCAGCGCCGGAGGCACGACCTCCTCCTGCGCGGTCTGGGGCTCGGGTTCGTCGACCAGTGCCGCCACCGCCGCGGTCACCCCGCTCCGCTTGCCGTCCAGCGCCTCGTTGGCCAGCCGGTCGGCGTGCTTGTTGCGCTCGCGCGGCACCCAGGTGTAGGTCGTGCCGAACGGCGCCAACCGGTTGGCCTCGGTCGCCAGCGGGCGCATGTCGGGGTGCTTGATCTTCCAGCGGCCCGACATCTGCTCGACGACGAGCTTGGAGTCCATCCGGACCTCGATGTCGGCCTCGGGTGCGAACTCCTCGGCCAGTCGCAGTCCGGCGATCAGGCCGGAGTATTCGGCGACGTTGTTGGTCGCGACTCCGATCGTGGTGCCATCCTCGGCGATCACCGCACCCGTGTCCGCGTCGCGCAACACCGCGCCGTACGCCGCCGGCCCGGGGTTGCCTCGGGAGCCGCCGTCGGCCTCGATGATGACCGAGGACGGTCCGCTCACGCCGGAGTCACAGTCCGGACTCGGGCGTGCGCACCAGGATCCGCTGGCACTCCTCGTGCCGAATCACCTCGTCGGGCGCAGCGGCGCGGATCGAGGCCAACTCGGAAGGGTCGAGCGAGAGCCGGCAGCCACCGCACTCACGGGCGCGCAGGGCGCCGACGGCGACGCCGTTCTTGGAGCTCCGCAGCCGCTCGTACAGCGCCAGCAAGTCGTCGGGGATCGCCTCCACGGCCGGACCGCGCTGGGTCAGCGTCTCGTCGAGCTGAGCTCCGAGCTCGGCGGTCTTGCCGTCGGCGGTCGCCGTGAGCGCAGCCAGTCGATCGTCGGTCTCGGCCACCTGGCCGGTGAGCCCGTCGAGCTCCTGCTGAGCGTCCTCCAGCCGGGCCATCACCTCGAGCTCGTCGTCCTCCAAGCTGGTGATCCGACGTTGCAGGGACTCGAGCTCGCCCTGCATCCGTTCGAGATCCTTGGGGTTCGCGATCAGCCCCTGGTCCATCCGGTCCTGGTCGCGCTTGCGCCGCGCCTTCACCTGCTCGACATCCGCATCGACCTTGGCCTGCTCGGCGGTGAGGTCGTCGACGGCGATCTGCGCATCGCGTCGCTTACCGTCGAGGTCGGTGCGGGTGCTGGTGAGTGTGGAGATCTCGGCCAGCTCGGGCAGGGTTTCGCGCTGATGGCGCAACTGGTCGGCGCGCGAGTCGAGCTCCTGGAGGTCCAGCAGGGCGAGCTGGGCGGCGGGATCGGCTTTCAGCGCTCTTCTCCTGTGCGTGTTGCTGTCCATGGGTCGGTGCAGATCGTGCTGACCCGGGTCTCCACCGTACCGGCCAGCGCAGTCCGCACCCACTCCGCCACCACCGGCAGCCAGGTCCACTCGGCGGCCCAGTGCGCGACGTCGACGAGCGCCGGACCGCCGTGCTCGAGGAACTCCCCGGCCGGGTGGTGCCGCAAGTCGCTGGTGACATAGACGTCGACGCCGCTACGGCGTACGTCGTCGAGGAGGAAGTCACCGGCTCCGCCGCAGACGGCCACCGTGCGTACGACGCGGTCCGGGTCGCCGGCCACCCGGACCCCGCCCGCGGTCGGAGGCAGCGCGTCGGCGACCCGCTGGGCGAAGGCGGCGAGCGTGGTCTCCGGGAGGGTCCCGATCCGACCCGACCCGGTCTCGGCCACCCCGGGGTCGGCCAGCTCCACTACGTCGTACGCCGGCTCTTCGTAGGGGTGGGCCGCGAGCAGCGCCCTCACCACTCTGGTGCGCGCGGCGCGCACGAGGACGCATTCGATCCGTACCTCGTCGACGACTTCGAGGCTGCCCACGGCACCGATCGTCGGGTTGGCTCCCTCCAGCGGACGGAACCGCCCCTCCCCCGGCGTCGAGAACGACGCGCTGTCGTAGTCACCGATCACGCCAGCACCCGCCCGCGACAGCGCCGCGCGGACGGCGTCGGCATCGGCCACGGGGACGTAGGTCGTCAGCTTGTCGAGCCGTTGGGTGCTGTGCGCTGTGATGGGGCGCAGTCCGTCGAGCCCGAGCGCCCGCGCCATCGCCTCGGACACTCCGCCGACCGCCTGGTCGGCGTTGGTGTGTGCGGTCAGTAGCGCACATCCGGCATCCTGAAGCACCCCCAGCGTGCGCCCCTTCGGCGTAGTCCGAGCCACGCCGTGCACGCCCTTGAGGAACAGCGGGTGGTGCACGACGAGCAGCTGCGCTCCCCACTCGGCCGCCTCCTGCGCCACCGGCAGCACCGGGTCGACTGCGAACAGGACCTTGGTGACCTCCTGGTCCGGATCGCCGGCCACCAGCCCCACCGCGTCCCAGGAGTCCGCCGTCGCGGGTGGGTACCAGCCGTGCAGCAGCTCGACGACGTCGCTCAGGATGACCACGCCGAGACCTTAGACGTTGGTGCGGACCTCAACGCAGGCTTAGGAGGCACCTTCTATCCGTGATCGCTGCGCGCATGAGTCACTGCTCGTCGTACGGCAGGTCCATCAGCCGCTCCAACGAGTCCTTCGAATACGCGTCCACCGTGGCCCGCTCCTCTTCAGAGATCGTGAGCGCAAGGGCGGCATAGCCGGCCTCCAGTTCCCGCTCGGCGACTTGCTGCTCGAGCGCTTGCCGATCCAACGCGACCGGTGCGCTGACGCCGTCCTGCTCGACCTGAGATGGAGGGACGCTCTTGCGGACTGTCGTCATGCAGATGACGCTACGCGTCGGCCATGGACAATGCAGCGTCCATGTGCAGCCCTGTGGATAGAGCTCAGTTGACCTGGCGTTCGCGGCCTTCCCAGTACGGCGCGCGGAGTTTGAACTTCTGCAGCTTGCCGGTCGCGGTCCGGGCGAGTTCGTCCCGGAACTCCACCGAAGTGGGTGCCTTGTAGCCCGCGGCCTTGTCCTTGCACCAGCGGATCAGGTCGGCCTCGGAGACCTCCTGGCCGGCCTCGAGGACCACCAGGGCCTTGATCGTCTCGCCCCACTTCTCATCGGGTACGCCGATCACAGCGACCTCGGCGACCGCCGGGTGGCTGAAGATCACGTCCTCGACCTCGATGGAGGAGACGTTCTCGCCGCCGGTGATGATCACGTCCTTCTTGCGGTCCGCGATCGACAGGTAGCCGTCCGCGCCGAGCACGCCTCCGTCGCCGGTGTGGAACCACCCGTCCTTCAGCGCGCGCTCGGACTCCTCGGGCTGCTCCCAGTAGCCCTCCAGGACCACGTTGGAGCGGGCCAGCACCTCACCGGTCGCGTGCTCGCCCTCCTCCTCGGACGGGGCGTCGATCTTGAGGGTCACCCCGATCGCGGGCGCGCCCGCGCGGGTCAGCTTGTGGGCACGCTCCTCGGCAGAGAGGTCGTCCCACTCCGCGCGGGTGCGGTTGACCGTGAGCAGCGGCGAGGTCTCGGTGAGCCCGTAGATCTGGATGAACTCCCAGCCGAGCTCCTCCTCGACCCGCACCACGGTCTTGGTCGGCGGCGGGGCGCCGGCCATGATGATCCGCACCCGATCACGGCCGGGGATCTCGCCCTCCCAGCTCTGCGCGGCCTCGAGTACGGCGGCCGCCACGGCGGGCGCTGCACACATGACCGTGACTCCGTGCCGCTCGACCCGGCGCAGGATCTCCGCGCCGTCGACCTTGCGCAGGACGATGTGCTTGACGCCCAGCCCGGTCATCGCGAACGGCATCCCCCACCCGTTGGCGTGGAACATCGGCAGCGTGTGCAGATAGACGTCACGATCGGTCACGCCGGCGTGCAGCGCGAAGGTCACCGCGTTGGTCCAGATGTTGCGGTGGGTGATCTGGACGCCCTTGGGTCGAGCGGTGGTGCCGGAGGTGTAGTTAATGGTCGCCGTGGCCGATTCGTCGGGCTCCCACGGCATCGGGACGGCTCCCTCCGGCTCGTACAGCTCCTCGTCGTTACCCAGGACGTAGCGGAACTCCGCATCGACGTCCCTGAGCGACTCGTCGAGCTCGGGGTCGACGTAGAGCACCCGGGCGCCGGAATGCTCGACGATGTAGCGCACCTCGTCGGGACGCAGCCGGAAGTTCACCGGGACCAGCACCCGGCCGTAGCCGGAGACGCCGAAGAACGACGTCAGCAGTCGAGCGCTGTTGTGGCTCACCACGGCGACCCGGTCGCCCGGGCCGACGCCGAGCTCGTCGAGGTGCGCAGCCTGGCGGCGGGCCAACGCACCGAGCTGGGCATAGGTGAGGTCACCCAGGGTGGGCGCCGGCTGGTCGGGCTCGTCGACCACGCCCACGCGCTCGCCGTACACCTGCACGGCCCGGTCGATGAAGTCGGCGACACTGAACGGGACGAGCACGGACGGCCTCCTCGGGACGCGGTCGGATCTGCCGTCCCACCTTAGTGCTGCGGGTCGGATGAGAACCCTCTCATCACCCTCTCACCGGCAGCCCACCTTGAGGGATGATCGTGGAGTCATGCGCAGCTTCTGGAAGGTCTTCGCCGCCCTCGCCCTGATGCTCCCGCTGGGAGCATTCGTGACGGGCACCCTCGTCGCGAACGCGGCCGACGACCCTACGCCCCGCCAGACGATCATCATCGACGACCAGAGCGGCACGCCGTCGGGTGACCCGACACCCAGCTCGACGCCGAGCGGTACACCGCGGCCGAGCGCGTCGCCCAGCCATTCATCGAGCCAGTCGCCGAGCCAGTCATCCGGCCAGTCGTCCAGCCAGTCACCCAGGCCGTCCAGCAACGCCTCGGACGACTCTGGTCACCACGGCGGCCGCGATGACGACTCCGGGCACGGCGGTCGCGGAGACGACGACATCGACGAGGTGACCCCGAGCCCGGACGACTGGGACGACCACGGCGGCGGGCACGGTGACGACCACGGTGACGACAACTCCGGCCCGGGCTCCAGCGGCTCCGGCAGCGGCCACGGAGGCTCGGGCTCGAGCGGCGGCAGTGACGACTCGAGCGGCCACGGTGGCGACGACGACTGACCCCCACCAGACCAACGGCGCCCGGCCCGAACGGTCGGGCGTCTCGGTCCGCGTCCGCATCACCGCGGCCGTGGCGGCCCTGACCCTGCTCGCGCTCACCAGCGCCGGGGTCATCGTCTACGTCATCGAGTCTCAGCGCATCGACCAGGAGATCGCCCAACGCGTCGACCAGCAGTTCGAGGAGTTCGCGAAGTTCCAGGAGACCGAGGGCGCGTCGTACGCCACCATCGGCGAACTGCTCGACGCCTTCATGCGCTCCCAGGTGCCGGACGAGAACGAAGCGCTCGTCACGTGGTACGACGGCCGTCCCCAGGAGGTTTCGAGCGGCGGATACACCGGTGACGACAAGGCCGCCTTCGAGGAGGCGGCCGCCACCATCGTCGATGACAACGGCACGACTCGGGTCGAGGACCCCGAGGACGACCTGATCCTCAACGCACAGACCGTCGAGCGAGCCGGGGAGACCGGCGCCCTCGTGGTCGTGACGTACTACGGCGACGCCCGCTCCGGACTCATCGACACCATGCGGACCTACGTCGTCGTGGCGCTCCTCTCCCTCGTGGTGATCACCGGCTTCGCGGCCGCACAGTCGGGCCGGCTCCTCGCGCCGCTGCGGACGCTGCGCGAGACCGCCGACGAGATCACCGACACCGACCTCTCGCAGCGACTTCCCGAGGTCGGCAACGACGACATCACCGCGCTGACCCGCACCTTCAACCGGATGCTGGACCGGCTCGAGAAGGCGTTCGTGGGCCAGCGCCAGTTCCTCGACGACGCCGGCCACGAACTCAAGACCCCCCTCACGGTGCTGCGCGGCCACCTCGAACTCCTCGACGTCGGCGACCCGCAGGAGATCGCGGAGACCCGCGAGCTGCTCCTCGACGAGGTGGATCGGATGTCCCGCCTGGTCGGCGAGCTGATCCTGCTGGCCAAGAGCGACCGGCCCGACTTCGTCACGCCACGGCCGGTGGACCTGACCGGTCTCACGGTGGACACGCTGGCCAAGGCGCGCGGGCTCGGCGACCGCACCTGGACCCTCGACGAGACCGCGAGTGTCACCGTCCCGGTCGACGAGCAGCGGCTCACCCAGGCGTTGCTGCAGCTCTGCGACAACGCCGTCAAGCACACGGGCGCCGGCGACCAGATCGCCCTCGGTTCGGCGTACGACGGCGCGTGGGCGCGGCTCTGGGTGCGCGACACCGGGCCGGGCGTGAGTCCCGAGGACCGCGAGCAGATCTTCGAGCGGTTCGGGCGCAGTGCGGTGCCCGACGGCGACGAAGGCTTCGGGCTCGGTCTCTCGATCGTGCGCGCGATCGCGCGGGCCCACGGCGGCACGGTGTCGCTCGAGGACGAGCAACCACACGGCGCCCGATTCGTGATCACGCTGCCGGTGTCGGCGGGCGGACCGCCGGACGTTGAACCGCCAAGGCACGCAGATCGTAGTGAGGACGAAACCCAGGACGAGGACGAGGAGTTCAGTCTGTGGCCCGCATCCTGATCGTGGAGGACGAGGAGCGCATCGCTTCGTTCGTCGCCAAGGGGCTGACCGCTGACGGGCACCGCACCACCGCCGTCGCCGACGGGCGGGTCGGCCTCGACCACGCCCTCAGTGGCGACTTCGATCTGATGGTCCTCGACATCGGCCTGCCGAGCATGGACGGCTTCGAGGTGCTCGACCTGCTGCGCGCCCAAGGTTCGCGACTCCCGGTCATCGTGCTGACCGCCCGCGACTCGGTCACCGACACGGTCTCCGCGCTCGAGGGCGGAGCGGACGACTACATGCCCAAGCCGTTCCGCTTCGCCGAGCTCCTGGCCCGGATCCGGCTGCGGCTGCGTTCGACTCCCGACGGCGGCCCCACCCGCGACGACGTGCTCGAGGCGGGCGGCGTACGACTCGACGTACGCACCCGGCGCGCCACGGTCGGTGAGCGCGAGCTCGAACTCTCCGCGCGCGAGTTCTCACTCGCCGAGACACTCATGGTCAACGCCGGTCAGGTGCTCTCCCGCGAGCAGCTCCTCGACCAGGTGTGGGGCTTCGACTTCGACCCCGGATCGAACGTCGTCGACGTCTACATCGGCTACTTGCGCAAGAAGTTCGGCGCCTCGTCCATCGCCACCGTGCGCGGCATGGGCTACCGGTTCAACAGCTGACACGGGCTCGCGATAGTCCCTGACGTTCTCGACTCCGACACGCGGACGGGCCAACACAAACGTCAGGGACTATCCCAAGAGAGGGTTCTCATCGAGAGTCTCCCGCTAAGCCTGGATCCAGGCTAAGCGTCGGGGGTGAAGCTGACCGCGCCGGTGCACGAGATCTTGCGGTCGATGGCGTCGTAGGTGGCGTTGAAGGTGATGTTGGTGCCGTCGTGCTCCTCGGTCCGCAGCACGACATCCGCTTCCGACGTCGGCCCTCCAGTGACGTTCATGGCGGTGGTGGTCCCGCTGCCGAGGCTCACGCCGTCCTCCACGATGGACCACGACCAGTTGCTGCCCCGCATTGTGGTGTAGACCGAGGCGCTGATAGTGACCCTGCCGGGCACGAGGCTGTTCACATTGACCCGATACGACACCTCAGGTGTCGAGCAGAGGCCGGAGCTGGTCGGCCCTAGCTCCGCGCTGCTTGCCGCCGCGGCGGCAGGTGCGTCCTCAGCGTCGGCGTCCCCATCGTCGAGCAGGGCCCACGAGGCGAACGCCACCACGATGACTGCAAGGACCGCAAAGGTCGCCAACACCACGGTCAGGCGCGACTTGATCACATCCGCAGCCTAGGTAGCGACGAGGAGCCTCGATCGACTGCCAGGGAACTCAGATCGACTCACAGGGAACAGATAAGGCGTGCGCGCACGCTCAGAGTGAGACCTTGCCGGTGCACGAGACCTTGCCGTTGCTGGCGTTGAAGGTGATGTTGGTCCCGTCCTGGTCCGTGATCGACTGCGCGACATCTGCTTGCGACATCGGCCCACCGTTGATGCTCGAAGCGGTGGCGGTCCCGCTCGCGACCGTCTTGCCGTCGTCGGCGATGGACCACGACCAGTTGCTGTTCTGCTCACTGGTGTAGACCGAGGCGCTGACATCGAGTTGACCGGCAACCGCGGACCTCTTCACCTGGACCCAGTACGACACCAGAGGTCCCGAGCATCCGCCGGAGCTGGTCGGCCCCTGTGCCGCGCCGCTCGCCGAGGCGGGACGTGCGTCCTCAGCGTCGGCGTCCCCATCGTCGAGCAGGGCCCACGAGGCGAACGTCGCCACACCGACCGCCAGGATCGCGAAGATCGCCAACACCACGGTCATGCGCGACTTGATCACGTCCGCAGCCTAGGTAGCCGACGGGATCCCAGATCGACTCACAGGGAACTCGGATAGGAGCTGCGCGCACGTTCCGCAACGCGCCGTCCGCGCGCTCAGCGGGTGGGGCGCCCCCAGGCGCGCAACCGCCGCCCCGGACCGTCGGCGACCGGAGACTCCGACTGCTCCCAGACCCGACGCCACTGGGCCACCTTCGGGCCCGAAGGGTCGGGGGTCTCGCCGGCCGCGAACCGTCGCCGGGCGTCCCACCAGGTCGTGCTGTCCTCGTCGAGCAAGGTGGCGACTGCGGTCTTGATCCGCGGCGCGAACTCGCGGACCGACTCGCCCTCATGGGGTCGCAGCGGCTCGCCGAACCGGATCGTGAGCTGGCGGCGGCCCGGCGAGGGCCAGCCCTGGCCGCGCGGCATCGCCGCGAAGGTGCCGCGGTGGGCGACCGGGACGACCGGTACGCCGTACTCGTGGGCCAGGAACGCCGCACCCATCCGGAAGGTGCCGACCCAGCCGTCCTTGGACCGGGTGCCCTCGGGGAAGATCACCAGCGACCAGCCGTCGGCCAGCACCTCGCCCGGGGTGGTCGCCATCGAGCCGCCGCGGCGGTCGATGGGGAAGGTGTTGAAGATCAGGGACGAGCCGACCGCCCGCCACCAGGTGTCGAAGAAGTAGTCGGCCGCCGCCGCGACCGCCGTACGACGCCGCCACTCGTCGGGCAGCGACAGGAGCACGAGCGGGGTGTCGAGGTGCGAGGCGTGGTTGGCCGCGAAGATCACCGGCCCCTCGATCCGGTCGAGCACGTCGAGCCCCTCGACCTTGGTGCGGACCTGCGACCGGAACAGCGGCTCCAGGCCACCCTTCTGCGCCACCTCGCGGACCACGATCGCCGGGCGCTTGCGGGACCAGTCGGAGGGGAAGACGGTCTGCTGGGCGGGGAGGACGTAGGGCTCCGCGGACCGCGGCACCTGCGAGCGCCGGCCCCAGCGCCAGCCTCGCGCCGTACGCCGGATGTCGGAGACGCCCTCGCTGAGGAAGGAGCTCACCGCGAGCTCACCTCACATCCGTGAGCAGGTGCGGCGGGTTGTGCAGGTAGGTGATCGACGGCGAGGTGCCGACGGTCCCCGAGGCCATCTCCAGCGCGTCCTGCAATGTCGTCGCAGCCCGGAAGCCCATCCGGGAGGCGGCCTTGCGGTTGCCGCCGACCCAGATGACGTCGTCGACGTGGTCCAGCGCGTGGGCGATCCAGTACCACATGTAGAACGGGTGCACGCCGTGGTAGGCGTGCGAGGTGCGGTAGAGGTGGATGTACCACGGGTCCTGCGCGAACTGCTGCTCGAACTTCTCCCCGACCACCGCCGGGTCGGTCGACTCGGCGAGGACCTCCTCGTAGAAGTCGACGTACGACGGGTGGTGCAGCTGGTTGAACCCCTCGTTGAGCGGGTGGTAGAGGATCACCGCCCCGCCCTTCCGGACGACCGGCTGACCGCGGTAGGAGTTGAAGTAGTAGCCGAGCCCCATGCAGGCCGCGAGGACCGGGTTCATCGAGCTGTTGACGTTGTAGGGGCCGAGGTAGGGCACGCCCATCACCAGCACGTCGGACTGGCCGCTCACCTCGACGCAGTGCTGGGCATGCACCTTCTCCAGCGTCTTCGCGTGCACCGCCTCGACCTCGCCGGCGTTGACGCCGGTGAGCCCGTAGACCGAGCGCAGGTCGTGGAACATCTTGTGCTTCAGCTTCGGCGGGGCGATCGAGAGGCCGCGTCGGACAGCGAGCATCGAGGCCTGGTCCTTGACCGACCACTCCCACTCGCGCTTCTGCAGGAAGCCGTAGGGGGCGGGGAAGACGTCGTTGTTGAGCGTGGTCTCGATCTGGAACACCTTCACGGTGTCCTTGATGATCCGCCCCATCCGCCAGGCCGACTGGTGCATCTCCGAGTGCTTGTGGTCCATGAACGAGCGCGAGTGGACCATGGTCTTGGCGTTGTGGTGGTGGCGCAGGGACTTGTACGACGCCAGGCCGATCCCGACGGACTTGTGGCCGCCGTCCATCGCCACGAGGTTGACGTTGACGTAGACCAGCAGGTCGGACTCGGCGGCCCGCTTACTGATCTCGATGTCCTCGCCCTTGTCGGTGGTCCCGAGGTGGGCGAGCTCGTCGCGGTCCTCGGCGTCGAAGTTGTAGAGATCGCCCTGTGGGTAGAAGGACCGGAAGACCCGCTCCCCCACGATGTGCTTGAGCTCGGCCGCGGTCATCCGGCGGTGCAACGCGTTGGCGGCGATCAGCTTCACGTCGTCGACGCCGGCCTCCGCGGCCATGGTGAGGACGGCCTCGATGATCCGGCCGCGGATGTCGGGAGCCTTCATCGTGGGCAGCGGGATCGACAGGTCGTCGAAGGCGATGGTGAGCCGCATCCCGGCCTTGAGCAGCGCCGGCAGCGGCTCGGAGTCGAGCGGGTTGCGCAGCGCGTGGTCGATCGCTTCGTCCACGTCGGGTACGGCGGGCAGCGACTCCGGCGGGTAGACCACGCGGGTGCCGAGCGGGAAGCTCTCCAGCCGGAAGCCGAGACCCTCGTGGACGATCATCGGTGGGGTCCGGTCGTCGACCTCCAGCACGAATCCTGGGCGTGACATCAAAACTCCCTCGAAGCTGCCATGTGGTCTCGACGCGGGGTCGCGACCTCGTTCCTCGGTCGCGCGCTTGCTCGACCTCTCTGGGCCCACCCTCGTCGTTCGTTCCTCACGACGAGCTGCCCGTCGACCGAGGGTCGAACGCCACCTTGACCGTACCGAGTCGGCCGGCCGCATGGGCATGGTCGAGCGCCTCCCGCCACCGGTGCAGCGGGTAGGACGCGACGGACTTGGAGAGCTGGACGACCGGCTCCAGCACGGCGAGGTCGGCGGCCAGGTCGAAGGCACCCTTGGACTCGCCGTTCGAGAGGGTCTCGCTCTGCGAGGAGGCGTAGGTGCCGACCACCTCGAGCTCGCGGAACCACGCGGCGGACAGGTCGGCGGCCGCCGGCATCCCGGACAGCACCACCCGGCCGCCGGCCCGGGTCGCGTTGAGCGCGGTCTCGAGCGAGGTCTTGCTGCCGACCGCATCGATGGCGACGTCCACGCCACCGAGGAGGAACGGCGCCGAGAGCTCGGGCTTGAGCTGGAAGGCGCCGGTCGTGCGGCGTACGCGGCGGAGCACCTCGCTCGGCTGCACCACCTCGGTGGCGCCGAACTCCTGAGCGAGTTCGCGCTGGTGCGCATGCTTGGCCACCACGATGATCTCGCCGGCGGACGTGAGCTGGCGCAGCGCGAGCGTCGCGAACAGCCCGACCGACCCGGCTCCGGAGACCAGCACCCGGTCGTTGTGCCGGACCCCCGCACGCAGTGCGGTGTGCACCGCGCACGACAGCGGCTCCATGAGCAGCGCCTGCTCGTCGGACCAGCCCTCCGGCACGACATGCATCTGACTGCGATGCGCCGTGAGTTGCTGTCCCCAGCCGCCACCGGTGTCCTTGCAGAAGCCGGTCTGGAGCCCCGGCGCGAGGTGACCGACGGTGATCCGCGAGCAGCGGTTGGTGTGGCCGGTGGAGCAGTTCTCGCACGGCTCGACCCCGCGGGCCGCGCAGGTCAGCACCGGGTCGAGCACCACGCGGGTGCCGGCGGTGAGGTCGTCGCAGTCCTCGAGCAGTTCGGCGACCACCTCGTGGCCGGGCACGAACGGCAGCGAGACGACCGCCGAGAAGTACAGCGAGGTCTGCCCGGAGAGCGCGCCCAGGTCGGAGCCGCAGATCCCGGACAGCCTGGTCCGCAGCCGCGCCCAGCCGGGTCGATCGACCCTGGGCTGGTCGATCGTGACCAGCCGGAGGGGCGCCGCGAAGCCGGACAGGATGCCGGGCATCCGCGATCCCATCGCCTTGCCGGCGACCGTGCGCGGCAAGCTCCGGAACATCTCGAGGGCGAGCATCATCTCGAGCCTCCGGCAGGCGTGAGGCTGCGGATCGAGCCCGACGGACTCGCCCAGTCGACGACGTCCCAGTGGGAGCGGCGCGCGTGCCGGTAGAGGGGTACGTCGGGGCGCACCGCGACCGGGTTGCCGGCGGCCTCGAGCAGCGGCAGGTCGGAGTGGCTGTCGGCGTAGGCGTAGGAGGCCTGCAGGTCGATGCCGTGCTCCGCGGCGTAGGAGCGCATCCAGGCGGCCCGAGACTCCCCCACGAGCGGCGAGGATGCCAGGTAGCCGGTGCAGACGCCGCGGTCGTCGACGGCCAGGTCGGCAGCCTCGATGTGGTCGAACAGCGGCAGCAACGGTCGGGTGAGCGGCCGGATCGCACCGGTGATGAGCACCGTCCGATGTCCGGCCGCGCGGTGCTCGCGGATCCGACGTACGGCGTCCGGCGAGAGCCGCGACAGCACATGGCTGGTCAGGTGCTCGTCGACCACCGCGTCGAGGTCCGCCAGCCGCGCGCCGTCGTACTCACGGTAGACGCCACGCAGGAAGTCACTGCGCGAGCGGCGCTCGGCCTGGATCAGGGTCGGGACCTTGGCCGCGATCCGACCCAGCTCGGCCAGCCGGTCACCGCCGTCGAGCTCGCGGAGCCGGACCCACAGGTAGGTCTCGATGACGTTGGAGGACAGCAGAGTGCCGTCCATGTCGAAGAAGGCGGCGATCCCCGGGCCGGCCGAGCCGACCGAGCGCAGCGTCGTGGGCGCTGGCTTCTTGCGCAGTGCGCGGAGCTCGTCGAGGCGGCGTACGGGCGCGGTGACCGCGGGACAGTGGACGTCGAGGAAGTAGTGGGGCCAGTCGATCACCGAGGTGTCGAAGGCGAAGGTGGCGCGGTCCTCGGGCGAGAGCGACTCGAAGAGCGTCAACGTGCGCTTGTCGGAGAAGCGGAGCTCGGCGGTGGCGTACTCCATGTAGAGGTCGAGGTAGCGGCGAAGGAACTCCAGCCTCCGACCCTGCTGGTGCAGCTTGCGGGCCATCAGCCGGGCGCGGTCGCTGCGTGGCGCATGGCCGATCGCGTAGTCGGCGACCTTCCAGGCCTTCTCGCTGGTCGAGAGCAGCCGCTCGACCGACCGGGCGCCCGGGAACCGCCAGTTGGGGAGCCGAGCCGCGCCCCGATCACCGGCGATGAAGGGGTGCCGGTCGAAGTAGGTGCGGACCGAGGTGTAGAGGACGTTGAACGTCAGGGGCGCGCGGTCACCGCTCGAGACGTGGAAGAACTGCGGCTCGCCGGGCTCCGGCGGGTGCGCGAGCACCGCGACGATCGCCGAGACCACCTGGTCGACCGGCACGATGTCGACGATGGTGTCGGGGGCGGCCGGGAACTCCGGCAGCTCGCCGCGGCCGTAGGCCAGGATCAGCGGCTCGGCCATCTTGAACCCCTCGATCCAGCCGGGGTAGGGCCGCTCGAGTGCGGATTCGATGATGCTGGGTCGGACGATGCTGGCGCGGTTCTGCTGGGCCGCCCAGCGCTCGACGACTCGCTCGCCCATCGCCTTGGTGAAGGTGTAGCAGTCGGTCCAGCCGAGGCTGCGGGCCCGCTCGGTGCCGATCCGGACCAGCTCGTCCTTGACCCACTTGCGGCGCGCCGCCTCGGTGGCCCGCGCGGCGGTGAGCAGCCCGGCGCGGCTGTGCTCCTTCTCCGCCTTCTTGCGTTCGCGCTCGAGGATGTAGGCGCTGCGGGAGCGGTACTCGACCGACGTCCGCTGGGACAGCCCCCATTCGAGCTCGGTCTCGAGGTCGACGTCGTGCTCGACCGGTGCCTCCGGGATGCTGCCGCGCCGCCGCCCGGCGACGTACGCCGTGGAGATGTGGACGTAGTGGATGTCGCGGCGCGACTCCGCCCGGGCCTCGTCGATCCGGGCCAGCAGGTCACGGGTGCCGACGACGTTGCTGGTGAAGCCCTCGTCGACCGGCGGATCGAAGGACACGTCGCCCGCACAGTGCACGACCGCGTCGAGGTCGGTGGGGAGGGCGGGTACGTCGGCAAGGTCGCCCTCGACCACCGCGACCCGGGTCGCCATCAGGGGCTCGACACCGCCAGCGGCCTCGACCGCCTCGGCGAAGATCGGCTTCTCGAGCAGCTTCGCGATGCGGTCGGCACCCGTGATCGAGCCCTTGGGCCGCACCAGCACCGACATCTTCAGGTCAGGCACCTCGGTCAGCACCAGGTGCAGCAGCGCCTCGCCCACGAAGCCGGTGACGCCGGTCATGAGCACGTGCTGCCCAGCGAGCCGCTCTGCCACCGAACCTGCCACGAGACGGAACCCTGCCACGTCACCCGTCGGCTATCCATCTGGGGGCCCGGCTGCTGACCGGTCGGAGGCGAGTTTCGTCGGCTGACCGACAAAACTCGTGCTTGGACGATGAAGCTTTGTCGTCCAAGGTCGAGTTTCATCGGCTGGCCGACGAAACTCCCGCCCGACTCGACCTCACAGCTGCTTGAGCGCCTCGCGGCGCGAGAGTCCTGAGAGCCGGTCCCCCAGCCGGGAGACCTCGGCGCGGACCCAGTCGGGGTCCGTGCGGGCGTGCTGGCGCAGCGCCCAGCCGATCGCCTTGCGGAGCCAGAACGAGCGGTCGTCGACGTTGGCCTCGATCGCGTAGCGGAGCAGGTCGAGATCGGTGTCGGCCCGATGACCGATCTGGCAGATCACCGCCGTACGCCGCAGCCACAGGTCGTCGTCGGTGGCCCAGAGTCGGACCACCGGCGTGGCAGCTGCGCGGTGGGCCGCGAGCACGTCGCCGACCAGATGCGTGGCCACGTCGTCGACCACGTCCCACCAGGCGCCGGACGACACGAGGTGCTCCCAGAGGTCCAGGCTGGTCTCGTCGAGCCAGACTCGCGCTCGCCGGTGCCGGGCCACCGCGATCGCGGCGTACCACTCCTCACGATGAGTCGCCTCGTCCCAGAGCATCCGGATCGTCGCCGCCCATTGGGCCTCGTCGGCCGGCGCCCAGTCGCGCAGCAGCGGCTTGAGTTCGGCCTTGAGCCGCGGCGCGGGAAGGCCGTAGTACGGCAGTGCGGACTTCATGTACGCCCGCTGCTTGACCGCGATCTCCGGGTCGCCGGCGGCTGCCAGCGCCCGCCGTACGCCGGCGATCAGGTCCCGGTCTGCGGGGGTGGTTGCGCTCACCCCCGCAGACTAGGGATCCGCCGATCCCCGTCGGTTCAGACGGGCCAGTCCGCCGAGGTGACCTCTCCACCTCGTACATCCACGCGCAGGCGCACGTCGTCGGTGCCCTTCGGGACCAGGGCGTAGCTGCCCTCGACGAGCTCCGGGAAGACCAGCGAGGGCACCGAGCGGCCCTGGCTGCCCGGCACCGGGCGAGGTACGACGGCCACGTGCGGCCGGTGGTGGCCGGGCGGTTCCTGCCCGGTCGTCACCTCGATCTCCTCACCGAGCAGCTCGGCAGGCATCGTCACGACCAGGGCGCCGACGTCACCCCCGATGTCGAGCAGCACCGAGCCCTGGCCGGCGTGCGGGTTCTCCTCCCCATGACCATGGGCGCCACTCACGACGCGGCCGTGGTGCCGGGCACCGTCTGGTAGCCGCCCCCGGGAAGGCCGAGGTAGGGGAAGGTGCCAGTGATCGCGGAGTTGGTGTTGGTCGTACCGTCCGCGACCGCGCTGGCGGCGCCGTCGGGTGTGAACGACGGATCGACCAGCGGGAGGGTCAGACCGGCCACGGCACGCAGGGCGATGGTGACGACGTCGTCGCCGAGGCGGCGTCCGTTGGGGAATCCGGCGGCATCGCCCGCCACCAGGCCCAGCGGATTCTCGGTCGCGGACGGCGGCACCGCCAGGTTGAGCCGGAGCATGTCGGATGCGACCGGGCCCGTGAAGTTCTGGAAACCGGGCACGACGCCCCGCGGGATCCCCGTGAGCAGGATCGCGTTGAGGTCGGCTCGTTTCTTGCCGTACGCCGCCAGGTTGGGGAAGACGCCCGGGTAGAGCACCGGCAGCAGCTTCGCGAGCTCCGGCTTGTCGACGTACTTGGCGAACCTGGAGTCCTTGCTCGGCGGGCGGGCATTCCAGAGGTCCTTCTCGGCCATCGGCACGATGACCTCGTTGAACAGTGGATTGCCGAGCCGCGAGACCTGCTTCCAGGGCCCGTGGCCGACGTACTTGCCCGCGCGCGAATCCCAGATCTTCGACTTGCGTCGGCTCGCCGTGGCCCAGACTCCGACGACTGACTTGCCGGAGCCGACACCGGACGGCATCTTGCCGTCCCGCGTCAGGTCTCGCTTGGGCACCTGGAGCGCGAGCGTGTGCACGTTGAATCCCTGCACCGAGTTGACCCCGGCAGTGTCGGGCATCGAGATGAGGTGCAGGTGGTTGACCGGCCGGAGCGCCCCGAGGTCGAAGACGCTGCCGAGGTCGACGTGGAAGGCGTCGGCACGCTGGCCGGCGAAGACCTTCCGCCCACCCTTGATCGTGTGCACCGCCTGGGCCGCCAGGGCGCCGTAGTTGGGCGTGCTGCGCGGACCGACGTTGACCGGCGGACACGCGAGGTGCTTGGCGAGCACCCGGGAGCGACCGTTCTCGACCCGGGTCACGGAGTAGAACTGCGGGCGGTTCCACGACGACGAGTGGATGTCGGTGATCGGGCCGGTGTTGTAGAGGAAGCTGTCCTTGTTCCGGATCTTGGTGTGGAACTCGAACTGATAGGTGATGTCCGCCTCGGCCTTCCGGCCGTTCGAGATGTGAATCTCATAGAGGACGTCGTCACCGAACTCGTAGAAGTTCGGCCCGCCGTCAGGGGCCTGCAGCGGGATGTAGTTGGCGATCAGGGTGACCGTGTCGGGCCGGTCCGGGCTGACGAACGCGTACACGTCCGTCGAGTCGGCCACCGGGTCCTTGCTGATCTCGGGTGCTTCGCGGTGCGAGGACACGTCAGTGACCTCCTGCCGCGTTGAGGATGCGGGCCACGAGTTCGTGGTCCTCCACGATCACCTCGCGGTCGCCGACCATGAGGTGTACGACGTTCGCCTCGGGGTCCTGCACATATGCCACGACCGCCTCGGTTGCGGCGTACTTGCGGCGGGTGGTCACGGCCTGCGCCGCGCCTCCGCCGAGCCCGACCACGGCGCCGGCGGCCACGCCGGCCCCCGTGCTGGCCAGGAACTTCCTTCTGCTCGTCTCGCTCATCGGGGTTGCTCCCTTGTCTGACCGCCCCTCTGAGTAAGGCGGGTCAGGAGGCCTTCGGAGCGGAACGCCGTCCGGATGGTGCGGAATCCCGACCGGCGTCTCGCGGTTGCCCGGATATGGACGAGATCAAGACCATCGGCACCATCGGCGCCGGTCACATCGGAACCGCGGTGGCCAAGCTCGCACTCGCGGCCGGCTACGACGTCGTACTCAGCAACTCCCGCGGCCCCGAGACCCTCACCGACCTGGTGGCCGAGCTGGGAGACGGCGCCAGTGCCGACACCGCGATCGGCGCCGCCACCCGCGGCGACCTCGTCGTCGTCACCATTCCGCTGCACGCGATCGACACGGTGCCGGTCGAGCCGCTGGCCGGCAAGGTCGTGGTCGACACGAACAACTACTACCCCGGCCGCGACGGCCAGATCGCCGAGCTCGACGACCACAGCGCCACCTCAGCAGGGCTTCTGCAACGGCACCTGCCCGAGTCGCACGTGGTCAAGGCGTTCAACCACATCCAGGCCGCCCAACTCGAAGCCGACGGTCTTCCGGCCGGTACGCCGGACCGTCGGGCGCTCGCCGTCTTCGGCGACGACGAGGACGCGGTGGCGCTGGTCCGTCGCTGGCTCGACGAGCTCGGCTACGACAGCGCCAACGACGGTCCGCTGGCCGAGAGCTGGCGGATCGAGCCCGGCACCCCCGGCTACGGCCCACGGCTCGACCTCGCCGGGCTGAGCACGGCACTCTCCGACGCCACCCGCTGACTCTTCACCCCGACTCCGGGGTTTGGACGAGGCCGGGTCGGGAACCGTCCTGACGTCGGCAACGACCCGGTCGAGATCGTCAATCCCAACCGTGGGTCGTGCCGTCCCCAGACCTCGTCTCGGCCGGTCGCGAACGGTCGGGGCGGGTCGCTCGGGCGCTTCGGTGGTCAGCTCGGAGGTCACCGACGCACGCCCGCGTGGCAGTGCGCCCATTTCCCGCGCCCTCTCCGGCTCCCGTACTCTGCTCCGGTTCAGGGCGTATAGCTCAGCGGTAGAGCACCTCGCTTACAACGAGGTGGTCGGGGGTTCGATCCCCTCTGCGCCCACTTGGCACTGCGGCATGACGCCGGTGGTTGAGCCGCGAGTGCTCGGCGATGCCGCGCTCACGCACATAGGCGGGGCTCAAGCAGACCAGGTGGCCGAACTCCGACGCCCACCGCCATCGAGGCCGGGGCGAAAAGGTCGCTAAATGGAAGTTGAGCCGCTGGCGTCTCGGGTCACCAGCGGCTCAACGGGGCATAACGTACTGCCCCCATTACGGCGTCACAAACACGAAGTTGGATTATTTCTCAACTGGTCCAGACCAGTGGCTCCGAGCCGTCAGGAGGCGTCCCTCAGCTGGCGTACATGCTCGTCGAGATCGCGCGCCTCGCCGCTGGCGTTGTGTAGTGCCCACGTCAGCAGGCCGGCCTTGTCGACGACGTACGACGAGCGGCGCGGGGCGCCACTGCGCTCGTCGAAGACGCCGTACGCGCGGCTGACCTCGCCGTGCGGCCAGAAGTCGGAGAGCAGGGGGAAGTTGAGACCGTCGGCGTCGGCGAAGGCGCGCAGCGCATACCTGGGGTCGCACGAGATGCCCAGGACCTCGGTGTCGAAGGTCATGAAGTCCGCCAGCCGCTGGCGGATGCCGGCCATCTCGCCGGTGCAGACGCCGGAGAAGGCGTAGGGGTAGAAGACCAGAGCCACCGCCTTCTGGCCGCGGAACGACGAGAGCGTGACGTCCTGGCCGAACTGGTCGCGGAGGGTGAAGTCGGGTGCGGCGGTGCCGAGCTCGAGGCCGGTCACGCGTCCTCCTCGTGGTTGTCGCTGTTGTCGCGGTCGACCAGTTCCCGTTTGAGCACCTTGCCAGTCGCGTTGCGCGGGAGTTCGTCGAGCACCACGATCTCGCGAGGCACCTTGTAGCGGGCCAGGTTGTCCTTCACGTGGGCCTTGAGCTCGTCCTCGCTCGCCGCGGCGCCATCACGGAGCACGACGAAGGCACGCAGCCGCTTGCCGAAGTCCTCGTCGTCCACTCCGATCGCGGCCACCTCGACGACCGCCTCGTGGCGGGCCAGGCAGTTCTCGACCTCCTGGGGGAAGACGTTCTCCCCTCCCGAGACGATCATCTCGTCGTCCCGGCCCTCGACGTACAGACGACCGTCCTCATCGAAGCGACCGACGTCGCCGGAGGACATCAGCCCGTCGATCATGTCCTTGTGGCCGCCGCCGGTGTAGCCCTCGAACAGCAGCGAGTTGCCCACGAAGATCCGGCCCGACTCCCCCTGGGGAACCTCCTGGTCCCGCTCGTCGTAGATCTTCACGACCGTCGCCCACGGCGGCTTGCCGGCCGTGGAGGGCTGCGCGCGCATGTCCTCCGGCGTCGCGATCGAGGCGTAGGCGACCTCGGTGGAGCCGTAGGTGTTGTAGAGGTGGTCGCCGAACCGGTCCATCCAGGTCAACGCCAGGTCGCCGGGCAGCGCCGAGCCGGACGCCGCCACCACCTTCACGGTTTCCAGTGAATAGCGGTCGAGGGTCTCGTCGGGCAGCGCCAGGATGCGTTGGAGCATCACCGGGATCACGACGAACTCCTCGCATCGCTGCTCGTCGGTGACGGCGAGGGCGGCCTCGGGATCGAACCGGCGCCGGAGTACGACGGTGTGGCCGAGCAGCAGCGAGAGCATGAGGTGCGCGAAGCCCCAGGTGTGGAACAGCGGGGCCGCGACGTGGACCCGCCAGCCGGACCGGAGCGGCATCCGCGACAGCAGCGAGATGGCGGCGTCGATGCCGGCCTCGTTGCGCGGCGCGCCCTTCGGCGTGCCGGCCGTCCCGGACGTCAGGATGACGATCCGGCTGTGGTGGTCGGGTACGGCGACCGGCGCGTCGTCGGGCTCCGCCGCGATGAGCGAGTCGAGGGTGGCTGGTCCAGACGGGTCGGGCTGCCCGTCGATCCCGTCGACCCACGAGAGCACTCGCTGAGCGACGTGCGCCTTCGCGAGCATGCCGGTGAACTCCTCGTCGTGGATCACGACGGAGGGGTCCTCCCGCTCGAGTACGTCGACGAGTTGTGGCCCCGCGAACGCGGTGTTGAGGTAGATGAGGTCGGCGCCGAGCTTGGCGGCCGCCACCGTGGCCTCGACGAAGCCGCGGTGGTTGCGGGCCATCAGTGCGACTGAACCGCCCTCACCGACGCCTCGCTTACGCAGCGCGCGAGCCAGCGCGTTGGTCCGCCGGTCGATCTCGCGGAAGGTGCACGGGCCCCGCTCGTCGATGATCCAGACTCGATCGGGCGCCAGCGACGCCATCGCCAGGAACCCGCCGGCGGGGCCGGTCCCCCACTGCTGGAGCGCACGTCCGGCCCGGCCCAGTGCCCGGGGCGAGTACGGCCGGATGATCCCTGACTCAGCGAGCACCTTGACGCCGTAGCCCGTCGAGGTCGCCTTGGTCACCAACGCGTCGAGCGGACGGGGCAACTCCAAATGGCGCACGACGTGAGGATGCCACGCAGCCCCGGACGGGTGCAGGTCAGGTGCGGCTCGCCTGCACGTCAGACGCAGGTCACGCCGGGGTCTTGGGGGCGATCAGCCTGGTGGCCGACCACGCCTTGCTGACCGCTGCCGTCGTGGTCTGCGACAGCCCCGCGATCGGGGCCGCCTCGGCGATATCGGCCGGGTCGACGGCGTTGGGCCGACCGACCCTGGGAGTGAGCAGCCAGATCGCCCCGCCACCGACGAGGTCGGTGAGCGCATCGACCAGGCCGTCGACCAGGTCGCCGTCCTCGCTGCGCCACCACAGCAGCACCGCGTCGACCACGTTGCCGTAGTCGCCGTCGACCATGTCGGCGTCGATGGTGTCCTCGACGGCCACCCGCAATTCGTCGTCGGTGTCGGAGTCCCAGCCGAGCTCCTGGATGACCATGCCGGGCTTGAACCCGAGCCGCTCGGCGACCCCGGGAGCACCCGTCTGGGTGGGAGTGCCACCCTCGGTCGAGCTCACGCCGTCCTCCTCCTGGGTCTGTCTATCTGTGCCGAACCCCCGCGGCCGCGGGGGTCCTGTGGGCGATAGTCCAGCGGAGTTGCGCGGAAGGTGCAAGCGCGCCACGGCGACCGACCGCCTCGAAACCGACCGCGGCGGCGCTCCGGACGCGACTCCGCGACGTACTGATCGGTAGTGACGCGACGTTCGTCCGGGTCGTCCGACCGTGACACGATGAGTGGGTGACCGAAGAAACACCCACCGCTTCCGGCACTTCGTCCGAGCAGCGAGCCACCACCAGCGGCTCCCCCACCCCGGTGATCCACGAGGGGCTGCCCACCCAGCTCCCGGACATCGATCCCGACGAGACCACCGACTGGCTCGAGTCCTTCGACCAGCTCGTCGACGAGCGCGGCCGCGACCGGGCGCGCTACGTGATGCTGCGGCTGCTGCAGAAGGCGCGCGAACTCAACGTCGGCGTGCCGGCCCTGCGCAGCACCGACTACATCAACACGATCCCGCCTGAGCGGGAGCCGTGGTTCCCCGGTGACGAGGAGGTCGAACGCCGGATCCGCGCCTTCATCCGCTGGAACGCCGCCGTGATGGTCTCCGACGCCAACCGGCCCGGCCTCGAGGTCGGCGGCCACATCGCGACGTACCAGTCCTCGGCGAGCCTCTACGAGGTCGGCTTCAACCACTTCTTCCGCGGCAAGGACCACCCCGGAGGCGGCGACCAGATCTATATCCAGGGCCACGGCTCGCCCGGCATCTACGCCCGCGCCTTCCTGGAGGGACGGCTCTCCGAACAGCAGTTGCTGCACTTCCGGCAGGAGGTTCAGCACGGCGTGGGGCAGGGTCTCTCGTCGTACCCGCACCCGCGGCTGATGCCGGAGTTCTGGGAGTTCCCGACGGTCTCGATGGGGCTCACCGGCATCAACTCGATCTACCAGGCCCGGTTCAACCGCTACCTGCAGAACCGCGGGATCAAGGACACCAGCCAACAGCACGTGTGGGCGTTCCTCGGCGACGGCGAGATGGCCGAGCCGGAGTCGCTCGGCGCGATCCGTGTCGCGGCCCGCGAAGAGCTCGACAACCTCACCTGGGTCATCAACTGCAACCTCCAGCAGCTCGACGGCCCGGTCACCGGCAACGGCAAGATCATCCAGGAGCTGGAGGCGAACTTCCGCGGTGCCGGGTGGAACGTCATCAAGGTGATCTGGGGCCGCGAGTGGGACGAGCTGCTCGCCCGCGACGTCGACGGCGTCCTCGTCAACCAGATGAACCGCACGCCCGACGGTGCGTTCCAGACCTTCTCGGTCGAGGACGGCGCCTACAACCGCGAGCACTTCTTCGGCCCCGACCCGCGGCTGCGCAAGATGGTCGAGCACATGTCCGACCGGCAGATCGAGAAGCTCCCGCGCGGCGGCCACGACTACCGCAAGGTCTACGCCGCCTTCGACGCCGCGTCCAAGCACACCGGCCAGCCGACGGTGATCCTCGCGCACACCATCAAGGGCTGGACGATCGAGGCACTCGAGGGGCGCAACGCCACCCACCAGATGAAGAAGCTCAAGCTCCCGGACCTGCTGAAGTTCCGCGACCGGCTCTACCTCCCCATGAGCGACCGCGACATCGAGGAGGCCTACGAGTCGACCGGCACCGCGCCGTTCTTCCACCCCGGTGACGACTCCCCCGAGATCGAGTACATGCTCGAGCGGCGCCGCCAGCTCGGCGGCTCGCTGCCCAAGCGCGTGATCCGGGCGAAGTCGCTGATCCTCCCGGGCAAGGAGATGTACAGCGAGCTCAAGCAGGGCTCCGGCAAGAACAAGGTCGCCACGACCATGGCCACGGTCCGGCTGCTCAAGGACTGGATGAAGGACCCCAACATCGGCCAGCGGATCGTGCCGATCGCTCCCGACGAGTACCGCACCTTCGGGATGGACTCGATGTTCCCGAGCGCCAAGGTCTACGACCCGGCCGGGATGCAGTACGAAGCCGTCGACCGGAAGTTGTTGCTTGCCTACAAGCAGTCCGCCCAGGGCCAACTGCTCCACGAGGGCATCTCGGAGGCCGGGGCCCTCGCCTCGGCGACCGCCGCGGGCTCGACGTACAGCACCCACGGCGAGCACATGATCCCGTTCTACATCTTCTACTCGATGTTCGGGTTCCAGCGGACCGGCGACTCGATCTGGGCGATGGCCGACCAGCTCTCCCGCGGCTTCCTCGTCGGCGCCACGGCCGGTCGGACCACCCTCACCGGTGAGGGGCTCCAGCACGCCGACGGCCACTCGCCGCTGCTGGCCGCCACCAACCCGGCGGTCGTGCACTACGACCCGGCGTTCGCCTACGAGATCGCGCACATCATGGAGTCGGGCCTGGCCCGGATGTACGGCGAGAGCGAAGCGCACCCGCACGGCGAGGACGTCATCTTCTACCTCACCGTCTACAACGAGCCGGTCTCCCAGCCCAAGGAGCCCGACGACGTCGACGTCGAGGGGATCCTGCGCGGGATGCACCAGACCGCTCGGGCCGAGGGCGAAGGCCCGCGGGTGACCCTGATGGCCTCCGGCGTCGGCTACCCGTGGATCGACGAGGCAGCCCGGATCCTCCGTGAGGACTGGGGCGTGGCCACCGACCTCTGGTCGGTCACCTCCTGGAACGAACTGGCCCGCAACGCCGTCGCCGCCGAGGAGTGGAGCCTCCTCCACCCTGGTGAGACCCCCCGCAAACCCTTCGTCTCCGAGCGGCTCGCCGGCACCTCCGGACCGGTCGTCGCCGTGTCGGACTACATGCGCGCCGTACCCCTCCAGATCGCGCGCTGGGTCCCCACCGACTACCGCGTCCTCGGCGCCGACGGCTTCGGCTTCGCCGACACACGGCCCGCCGCACGGCGGTTCTTCCACATCGACGCCCAGTCGGTGGTCGTCCAGGCGCTCCAGGCGCTGGCAGACGCCGGCACGATCGACCGTGGCCAGGTGGAGAAGGCGTTCGCGCAATACCGCATCGACGACCCGACCGCGGTCGCCGGCATCAAGCAAGAGGGTGGAGACGCCTAATCCGGGCGTTTGCTAGTCGCAGAGGTCACCGGAAATCCGGTGACCGCTGAGCTCCGTTCCGCGTCAGGCCGTCACGTCCGTCAGGCTCGTCACGGGCCGAACTGGCGCCGTCCCGCCGTTCTTGAGCAGGCGGCGGAACCGGGCGCGGGAGTACGTCGCGGGCTCGGTCGAGCGGATGAACTCGTGCACGATCGTGGCGAACCGATGTGGGTCGTCCTTGTGCGGGAAGTGGCCGGCGTCGGCGATCACCTCGACGCGGGCCGCGGGAGCGAGGACCGCGGCGGTGTCGGCATGGTGGACCGGGATCACTCGGTCGTCGGCGCCCCAGATCACCGCCATCGGCATCGCCTCGGTGAGGTAGGCGCGGTCGGCCATGGTGACGATCTGGCCCTTCCAGTCGATGACGGCGCTGACCACGTGCCGGATCGCGGTGCGCGCGGCGGGGTCACGGAACGAGTCGTAGATCGCGGCGACCTCGTCGTAGTCGCGCAACGCGCGGACCCCGCTCCGGGAGAGCGCGACCAGTCCCGCCTTGCCGACGTGCCGGACGCCCGGGAGGGTGAGCAGCCCCATGACCTGGTGGAAGCCGGGAGTGGTGATGGCGCGGAGCGCCGGGCTCACCTCGGGGCCCAGCCCACCTGAGGAGACCAGGACCAGCCGCTCGGTGCGCTCGGGGAACTGGTAGGCGAACTGCATGGCCACCCCGCCCCCGAAGCTGTGGCCGACCACCGTCACCTTGTCGATGCCGAGCACGGTGATCAGGTCGCGCATGCCGTTGGCGTAGCCACCGACGCTGTAGTCGGCGCGCGGCTTGTCGGAGAGTCCGTGGCCGAGCAGGTCGGGCGCGATGACCGTGTAGCGCCGGGCCAGCGTCTCCAGGACGGGCTCCCACGTGCGGTGGTCGCACCCGAGACCATGGAGCAGCAGCAGGACCGGCCCCTGCCCCACCTTGACGTAGGCGCGCCGGTGGCCATGGATGGTGACGTACTCGACCTGGTGCCGGGCGTCGTCCTGGAGTGTCCCCATGGATCCCTCTCTGCGGCACGGCCCGCAGGCCTCGGAACGTCCTGTGCAGATATCTCCTTGCAGATTCAACCTACCCACAACCCGCCGAGGCAAGCGCCTGTTCATCACGTGTTGGCCTCGAATGCCTGGCGCGCGTTGGTCGGCACGAGTGACAGGATTCGGGGCGTGAGTCCTCGTGCCGTCGATCCGCGGAGCCGGGTCGCCGAGGAGATGCGTCGCTCGATCGGCGGGCTGAGCACGGCCGCGACGTCGCGGATGGGCGCCGACCTGCCGTGGTTCCGCGAGTTGAGTGCGGAGGATCGCTCGTGGGTCGGGATGATCGTGCAGGCCGGTATCCGAGGGTTCGTGGACTGGTTCGAGACCGCCGACGCGACCCATGGACCCACGATCGCGACCTCGGTCTTCGGCGCGGCGCCTCGGGCCTTGGCCGGGGTCATCACCCTGCAGCAGACCGTCGACCTGGTCCGGCTCTCGATCGAGGTGGTCGAGAGCAACGTCGCTGACCTGGTGTCCCCCGACGACGCCGAGGAAGTGCGCCGGGATATCTCCCGCTATGCACGCGAGGTGGCGTTCGCCACCGCCGAGGTGTACGCGCGAGCTGCCGAGGTGCGTGGCGCATGGGACGCCCGGCTCGAGGCGCTCGTGGTCGATGCCGTGCTCCGTGCGGAGACCGATGAGGCCGTGCTGTCGCGGGCCAGCGCCCTGGGCTGGAAGGCCAGCGCCACCGTCTGCGTGGTGCTCGGCGCCGCGCCAGCTCGCCGTACCGAGACCGACGTGTTCGACGAGGTACGCCGCAGCGCGGGTGCGGCCGGCATGGATGCGTTGTGCGCGGTCCAGGGCGAGCGACTCGTCGTCCTGCTGGGCGGCGTGGACGACCCGCAACGGGGAGCTGGCGTGATCGCCGACCTGTTCGGCCCCGGACCGGTGGTCGTCGGGCCGATCGCGGCCGACCTGGCTGGCGGTGCGGTCTCCGCCCGTGCCGCCCTCTCGGCGTACCGCGCTGCTCCGGGTTGGCCGGACGCACCCCGACCCGTGCTCAGCACCGAACTCCTGGCCGAGCGGGCGCTGGGAGGCGACGGCCACGCCCGGCGGCAACTCGTCGACGAGGTCTACCTCCCCTTGCTCGATGCGCGGGGCGCGCTGGTCGAGACGCTCAGCGCCTGGCTCGCCGGCGGCTCCTCCATCGAGGGCGCGGCCAGGGCTCTCTTCGTGCATCCCAACACGGTGCGCTACCGGCTCCGCCAGGTCGCCGACCTCACCGGGCTGACCCCCGGCCAGCCTCGCGACGCCTTCACCCTCCAGATCGCGCTCGTCCTCGGACGACAGTCCGGTCGCGTCGGGACATCCACAGACGAATAACGACGCCGAGTCGGCGTTACTGCACTGCAGTAGCGCCGACTCGGCGTCGACAAATTTGTATGAACCCTACAAAGATCTGACGCACAGTTTCGTGGGCGGCGGACGCGAGCGCGCGGCGCCGGGACCGGCAGAGTGTAGTTGTGCTCGCGATCGTCGCGCCCGGACAGGGCGCCCAGAGTCCCGGCTTCCTCGCCCCATGGTTGGAGGATCCGGAGTTCCGCAACCGGTTCGAGTGGCTCTCGACCGTCGCGTCGATCGACCTGGTCCACTACGGCACCGAGGCCGACGCCGACGAGATCCGCCGCACCGAGATCGCGCAGCCGCTGCTGGTCGCGACCGGGCTGGTCGCGGCCCTGGGGGTCTTCCCCCACCCGACCGATGCGTTCGGCAAGGTCAGCGTGGTCGCGGGCCACTCGGTGGGCGAGTTGACCGCGGCCGCCGGGGCCCGGGTGATCACCGCCGAGCAGGCGATGGTCCTGGTCCGCGAGCGGGGTAAGGCGATGGCCGAGGCCGCCGCGGTGACGGCCACAGGCATGACGGCGGTCCTCGGCGGGGACCGGGACAACGTGCTCCAGGTCATCGAGAAGCACGGACTCACCGCCGCCAACGACAACGGGCCCGGCCAGGTGGTGGCGGCAGGCACGCTCGAGCAGTTGGCCGCGCTCGCCGAGGAGCCGCCGGACAAGGCCCGCCTCGCTCCGCTCAGCGTCGCCGGGGCGTTCCACACCCACCACATGGAGCCGGCGGTCGGCCACCTGACCTCCCTCGCGCGGGCGGTGTCGGTGCACGATCCACGCACCCGCTTCGTGTCCAACAAGGACGGCCAGGTCGTCCACGACGGCCGCGACGTACTCCGCCGGATCGTCGGCCAGATCGCCAACCCGGTCCGTTGGGACCTCTGCCTCGACACCTTCGCCGACCTCGGCGTCACCGGCATCCTCGAAATGCCGCCCGCGGGCACCCTGACCGGCATCGCCAAGCGTGCGCTGAAGGGGGTCGAGACCTTCGCGCTCAAGACTCCCGACCAACTCGACGACGCTCGCGCGTTCTGCGACAAGCACGGTGAGTTCGCCGAGATCGACACCACGCCGACCTGGCGGATGGTGGTCTCCCCTGCGAAGGGCACCTTCCATATCGCCGCCGAGGCCGCCGACGCCGAGGTGCTGTCATCCGGCGCACCGATCGGCGAGGTCGCCAGCGTGGGTGACCGGATCGGGGTCAACGCGACCCATGCCGGCCAGGTGGTCGAGTGGCTCGTCGAGGACGGAGATCGGGTCTCGCCCGGCCAGCCGCTCCTGAGGCTGCACCCGGAGGCGGTCTCGTGACCGCGCTGCAGAGCGCCGCCGGCGCACCCCACGCCCGGATCCTCGGCATCGGCGCCTACCGCCCCTCGCGGGTGGTCCCCAACAGCGAGATCGTGGCCCGGATCGACTCCAGCGACGAGTGGATCCAACAGCGCTCGGGCATCAAGGAGCGGCGCTGGGCCACCCCCGAGGAGACCGTCGAGATGATGTCGCTGGCGGCCGCGCGCAGCGCCGTCGAGCGCGCTGGGATCGACCCGCGCCAGATCGACACCGTCATCGTCGCGACCGTCAGCCACTTCATGCAGACCCCTGCGGTCGCCACCAGGATCGCCCACGAACTCGGCACCGACCAGGCGGCGGCGTTCGACATCTCCGCGGCCTGCGCGGGGTTCTGCCACGGGATCGCGATGGCCAGCGACCTGGTCCGCGGCGGCTCGGCGGGCCACGTGCTCGTCATCGGCGTCGAGCGGCTCTCCGAGATGACCGACCCCGACGACCGTGGCTCGGCGTTCATCTTCGCCGACGGCGCCGGCGCCGCGATCGTGGGGCCGAGCGAGACCCCGGGCATCGGACCGGTCGTGTGGGGTTCGGACGGCGAGCAGTTCGACCTGATCCGCTCGCGCGAGGACTGGCGCGATGTGCTGGCCTCCGACAACCCCGTGATGCCGCACCTGGTCATGCAGGGCAACCCGGTCTTCCGGTGGGCATCGTTCGTGATGGCCAAGGTCGGCCAGCAGGCCCTCGACCGGGCCGGGATCACCCCGGACCAACTCGACTGCTTCGTGCCACACCAGGCCAACATGCGCATCACCGATGCCATGGCGCGCGCCATGAAGCTGCCCGACACCGTCAAGATCGCCCGCGACATCGCCGAGCAGGGCAACACCTCCGCCGCCTCGATCCCGCTCGCGCTCGACCGGATGTACGCCGAGGGCGACGCGCAGTCCGGAGACGTCGCGCTACTCATAGCCTTTGGTGCGGGCCTCGCGTACGCCGCGCAGGTCGTCGTCCTGCCCTGAGCCGGACGGCCGCTCACCCAGCCCCCAGACCCGACAGATAAACCCAGCCCGGGAAACCAACAGAAAGAGACACGCCAGATGGCAACCACTGAGGAGATCCGCTCCGACCTCGCCGAGATCGTCAACGAGGTCGCCGGCATCGATGCCGATGACGTCCAGCTCGACAAGTCGTTCGTCGACGACCTCGACGTCGACTCCCTGTCCATGGTCGAGGTCGTCGTGGCCGCCGAGGAGAAGTTCGGCGTCTCGATCCCCGACGACGAGGTGAAGAACCTCAAGACGGTCGGTGACGCGGTCGCGTTCATCGAGCGCGCCCAGGGCTGAGCCTCAACTCACCCGTTCTCCGCACCACCTCAGCACGAAGGCAGGCACACAGGCATGAGTCGCATCCGCGTCGTCGTCACCGGTCTCGGCACCACCAACCCGGTTGGCGGTGACGTCTCCAGCACCTGGGATGCCCTGGTCAACGGGCGTTCCGGCGTCCGGCGGATCGAGGCCGACTGGGCGGAAGAGCTCCCGGTCAAGATCGCCGGCGTAGCCGCCGTCGAGCCAACCGAGGTCCTCGAGCGGGTCAAGGCCCGCCGGCTGGACCGTACGGCGCAGTTCGCGCTGGTCTCGACGATGGAGGCGTGGGCCGATTCGGGTCTGGCCGAGGTCCAGGACGAGCTCGACGGCGACCGGGTCGGCGTCGCCCTGGCTTCCGGGATCGGTGGCGTGATCACGCTGCTGGACAACTACGACGTGCTGAAGGAGAAGGGGCCGCGGCGGGTGTCCCCGCTCGCCGTACCCATGCTGATGCCCAACGCATCGGCGGCGAACGTCAGCCTCTACGTCGGCGCGCGGGCCGCGGTCAACACCCCGGTCTCGGCCTGCGCGTCCGGTAACGAGGCGATCGCGCTGGCGGTCGACCAGATCCGGCTCGGCCGTGCGGATGTGGTCGTCGCCGGCGGCACCGAGGCGGCCATCCACCCGCTCAACATCTCGGCGTTCGCCAACATGATGGCGCTGTCCAAGACGGCCAGCGGCCCCGACGGGGGCGATCCGACGGCGGTCTCCCGCCCGTGGGACACCGCGCGCGACGGGTTCGTTCTCGGCGAGGGTGCCGGCGTACTCGTGCTGGAGTCCGAGGAGCACGCCAAGGCCCGCGGCGCGAAGATCTACGCCGAGGTGCTCGGCGCCGGGATCACGGCCGACGCCCACGACATCGCCCAGCCCGATCCGGCCGGCCGAGGCGGATCGCGTGCGATCCTGCGCGCCCTGGCCGAGTCCGAGATCGGCCCGGAGGCCATCTTCCACGTCAACGCCCACGCGACCTCGACCCCCCTGGGTGACATCGCCGAAGGGCTGATGCTGCACGCGACGCTGGGCCAGTACGTCGAGCAGGTCGTAGTCACCAGCACCAAGTCGATGACCGGCCACCTCCTCGGTGGGGCCGGCGCACTCGAGGCGGTCGCCGTGGTCAAGGCCATCGAGACCCGCACCGTCCCCCCGACGATCAACCTCGACAACCAGGACCCCGAGGTCGATCTCGATATCGCCACCAAGCCGCGCGATCTCCCGGTCGGCGACATCGCCGCACTCAACAACTCCTTCGGCTTCGGAGGCGCCAACGTCGCCGTCGCCTTCGGAAGCGTGTAAGGGACGACGCAGAAGGCCAAACCGGCCGACATCCCCCTGACACTCGGCCGCTGCCGTAACCGGCTCGGCGGGGACTCGTTGGACCTTCGGAGAGACGGTCGTCACACCGGAGGGGGATCGGCGTGCTCCGGAGTGTGCATTGCGCCTCTGTCGCCGCGACGGTGGCCGCGCTGGTTCTGCCCGGCCCGGCCACCGGCGTGGAGCGCTCCGCCCCGGTCGATGGGCTCACCGTGCACCCCGAGTGGGGATCGGTGACCGGCCAGGGCGGCTTCCTCCAGCGCGGCTGTCGCAGCTATGCCTACACCTACGCGATCTCGCCCCCGCCGGGCATCTGGGCCCTCGAGGTGTTCATCCGGGGGCCGCGGCTGCACAGCGTCGCCGGAGGCGCGTTCATCGACGGCTACGACCCCACGTCGGGCACCGGCCACTACACCCTGTGCCGCAACTCCACCCGCCACGGCAGGTTCACGATCTGGGCCAAGCTCTCCGTCGACGACGGTTCGGGACACGTCACCCAGGGCGCACTCCCCCTCGACCAGTTCCGCCTCCGCCGTACCCACCGCTGACCCGTCCCTACTTGTGACGAGTAACGACGGGTCAGCACGAAATTGACGGTGACCCGTCGTTACTCGTGATGAGTAACGACGGGTCGGCGTTCAGACGACCTGGTGGAGCCAGCGGACGGGGGCGCCCTCGCCGGCGTGTCGGAAGGTCTCGAGCTCGTCGTCCCAGGGCTTGCCGAGGAGTTTGTCGATCTCGGTGAGGAGCGTGGTGTCGCCCAGGGCGGCCTTGACGACGGCGGCCTTGAGCCGGTCCTCGGGGATCATGATGTCGCCGTGCAGCCCGGTGACCGCGTGGAAGACCCCCAGGTCGGGCGTGTAGGAGTAGCGCTGCCCCTCAGTGGCCGCCGTGGGGTCCTCGGTGACCTCGAAGCGCAGGTGGTTCCAGCCGCGCAGCGCCGAGGCTATCGCCGCAGCGGAGCCGGCGTCGCCGCTCCAGGACAGCTCGGTGCGGTAGGCGCCGGACTGGGCCGGCTGCGGGATCCACGACGGGTTCACCTCGCTGCCGAGCACACCGCCGACCGCCCACTCGATGTGCGGGCACAGTGCCGAGGGCGCCGAGTGGACATAGAGCACACCACGAGTAGCGCTCCTGACCTCGGGGCCGAGCATCATGCGGGGTCCGTACATCTGCGTCTCCTTCATCCTCGGCGTGAGCTACGCCTTCCCCAGCGGGCTGACACGAGGAGTCAGGAGTCGTACGAACGACAGTCGTGTAGTTGTGCGGCCATTGTGACCCATGGGGCGCCTGTGCACCAGCAGACAGCCCGAGTTTCCCGGTCTGACGCGTTCATGCGCTCCCCCGGCAAGGGGCGAGCAGCCCGGCCACCCGGTCGCGATCGAGCTTCGGGCTGTTGAGTTGGGCCGGGGTGTACTCCCGCAACAGCCGCTCCGCGGCGCAGCGGGCGACCGGAACGAGCGCCCCCTGCTTCACCAGCTCCAGCGAGATATAGGTCCGGCTCAACGCGCGGGCGAGGGCCTCGCCCGTACGGCCCTGGGCGACCTTCGGCGCAGCAGCACCCGGATCGCACGAGCGGAAGACGAGCGTCTGGTCCTGCTTCTCCACGCTGGCCGCGTCGCGCGGGCCCTGGGCGGACCAGGCTCGGAGTGCGGACAGCATCTGGGAGAGGTCGGCGAGCGAGTCGGCCCGGTAGTTGACCGACACACAGCTCACGCCGTCGCGCTCGTACGCCGCGTAGGCGTCTCCGCCCCAGCCGTCGACCGCGGCGAGCGCCTGCTCGAGGGGCAGCCGCTCCGAGAGCAGCATCAGCCAGCCGACGGAGCCGAACGCGCCGTCATCGTAGGCCTCGACGCCCTCGGGGAGCTCCGGCTCGGGAACGGTGAGGTAGCCCTGGTGGTCCGCGACCAGCGTCCACGGGTCGAGCTGTTGTTCCTCGGTGCTCGGCGGTGAGCGGAACAGGTTGTCGATGGCCGCCTCCCCGCCCTGCTGCTGAGCGACGGCGAGGAGCGCCTCACCCAGTGCGTACGGCGCGCCCATCATCGTGACCAGGACCTCCGGGACATCCTTGGCACCGGACTCGAAGCCGTCGGACTCCTGCGCGCGCTCCTGGTCGAGTGCCTTGCGCGCCTTGGCCGAGAGGTGGTCGCGCCACAGCCCCTCGATCCGCCGGGCGTCCCCCTCGACCAGGGCGTGAAAGCCGTCGGAGGCCGCCTCACTGTTCGCGTCGTCAGCCTTGTCGAGCTCCTGGAACCGCGATTCGAGGTCGAAGCTCTGATCCTGCAAGGCGTGCGTCAGTTCGTGGACGAGCACGGACTCCACGGCGGGGGTCAGCTCGGTGCCGCGCACCCGAAGTCGCTCGTCGTCGTACCGGTAGAAGCCGATGATGCCCTCGCCGTTGAGCTCGTTGGACGCGTCGAACAGGTCGATGTCGCCCTCGACCAGGCCCAGCGCGCGCAGCATCCCCGTCGCCCGTTCGAGCTCGGCGCGGTCCTCGTCGGTCACCTCCGCGTCGTCCGCGGTCACCTGCGCGACGAACTCCGACTCGGGCAGGAAGTCCACGTAGACCGGGTGCTCGAAGGTGAGGTCACGTTTCTTCTCCACGAAGTCGACGTACTTCTGCACCTTCGGGTCCCAGGCGGAGGGATGCGGCGGACCCTGGGGACCGGCGTCGCGGGTCAGCACGACCGTCACCGCCCCCGCGACCGCCACCAGCACCAGGGCAAGCGCGGCGACGTACCAGCGTCGCCGCTGCGGCGGCTGATCCTGGGTCAGCAGCGCGTCGAGCAGCTCGGCCTGCGCCAAGTTGGCCTCGTGGACATTGGTCACGTCGCGAGGGTAGGTAGCGGTTGGCGGCCCGTCCGGCGAATGGCCCAACGCTGGCCGAACGGGTGAGGCCGGGCTGCTAAGACACCTGCGGGAGATGTACGGCGGCGGGGTCGACCACGTTGCGCGGGTCGCGGAGCGCACCGAGCACCGTGCCGTCGCCCACCACGCGGGGCCCGTCGACGAGGTCGAGCACGATCACCGTGACGTTGTCCCGACCGCCTGCGTCGAGAGCCAGGTGGGTGAGCAGCTCAGTTGCCTCGTCGGCCTCACTGTCGGCCAGGGCCTCGGCGATCTCGACGTCGGCGACCAGGTCGGTCAGCCCGTCGCTGCAGAGCATCAGCCGATCACCAGGCCGGACGTCGACGCCGACGATGTCGAGCCCACGACCTTCGGGGTCGCCGTCGACCGAGCGCAGCACCACATTGCGCCACGGATGGGTTGCCCGGCCGTCCGGCGACAGCTGACCGGTCTCGACAAGGTGCTGGACATAGGTGTGGTCCCGGGTGATCTGGCGCAGCACCCCGTCTCTGAGGAGGTAGCCGCGCGAGTCGCCGACGTGGCCCAACGCCACCGACCGGCCGTCGGTGACCAGCATCGTCAGCGTCGTCGCCATCCCCAGGCGGTCCAGATCGCGTTGCACCCCGGAGCGCACGCCGTGCGCCGCAGCGGCATAGGCCTCGGCGAGGACCAGCTCGGGGGGGCGACCGAACCGGCCCAGCGCCGTCGCGGACGCGGCATAAGCGGCCGTGGCCGACGCGATCTCACCGGCAGCCGCCCCACCGACTCCGTCGGCCACGAGGCTCACGTAGGGACCGACGAACCCTGAGTCCTCGTTGTGCGGACGCACCAACCCGACATCGCTCACGCCCGCTCCCGAGAATCGCAGCATGGTGAGGCTCCTTCCGGAGACCACGGTCCGGGGTGGGTCCGTGGGTGCAGGAAGTACACCCCGTGGTCCCGACGACGTCAACACAGCGTCGTCCACCCCGGCGATCGCGGGCGATCAGCTGGCGTTGCTCTCCAACTCCGCGGCCCGCTCGGCGGCGTCGGTGATCTCGTCGGCGTCGATCGCCTGGGTCCGGTGGAACCACGCCAGCGCGTCGTCGGTGCGCCCGGCCTCGGCCAGGGCGTCGGCGTAGGCGTAGCGCAGCCGGACCACCCACGGCTCGCGCGACTTGGAGTTCAGTGGTGCCTGCTCGAGGATCCGCAGCGCGGCGTCCACCTGGCCCATGTCGCGGCGGGCGCCGGCCTCGACGATGGTCATCTCGGCCTTCGCCGCCGGCGGGAAGCCGGCTACTGAGGGGCTCTTGGCCAGCTTGACGGCCTGGTCGGGCTGGCCGAGCGCGCGGTGGCAGTCGGCCATGATCGGGAGGTAGGCGGTGGCGCCGTTCATCCGCTTGGCCGCGCGCAGGTCTGAGAGCGCTTCGGCGTAGTGGCCCGAGGCGTACGCCGCCTCGCCGGCGGCCTCGCGGACCACCGCGATCCGCGGCGCCCGGGCGCGAGCGGCGAGCGCGTGCCGATAGGCCAGCTCGGGATCCTGGTCGATGAAGAGACCAGCGGCGGCCAGATGCCTGGCAACCCGAGCGGCCAGCTTCTCGGGCAGCCCCTTGAGCTGGGCACTCACCGAGCGGTCGAGCTCGGCACTGGTGATGCCCTCGGGAAGGTCCGGTCCGTCGTACTCCGCCTGCTCCTTGGTGCGGGCGGGCTTGTCGTACCGCTTGTCGGGCGTCCGGCGACGGTCGTCCGAGCGGCCGCCGCGGCCCTGGTGCCCCGGCTTGGGCGCGCCACGTCCACCGTCCTTGCCGGCGGCGGGCTTGCGGCCACTCGTGGACTTCTTGGCGGCCGGCTTGCCGGTGGATCGCTGCGGACGACGGTTCTCGGGCACGATCACCAAGCGTACGGAGCGGCGCGTCAACCGGCGATTCGTCAGGACGTCAGCGGGCGACCCGGACGCCGGCGAAGTTCTTCTTGCCGCGCCGCAGCACGAGCACCTGGCCACCGAGGTAGTCGTCCTCGGTCGGCACCCGGTCGGCGTCGTCCGCACGCTGGTTGTTGACGTAGGCCCCGCCTTCCGCGAACGTGCGGCGCGCCTCGCTGCGGCTCTGCACCAGCCCGGCCTCGAGGAACAGGTCGGTGAGCGTCTTGTCCCGGCCGGCCTCGACCAGCGGGCGGGCGGTGGCCAAGGCGTCGATGAGCGTGGCCACGTCGACGTCCCCCAACGGCTCACCGCCGAACAGCGCGGCGGAGGCCGCCTCGATGCCGCGGGTCCGCTCGGCTCCGTGCACCAGCGTGGTGACCTCGGCGGCCAACCGGCGCTGGGCCTGCCGGAGGAACGGCTTCTCGGTGTGCTCGGCGACCAGCGCCTCGATCTCCGCCCGGGGGAGGAAGGTGAAGACCTTGAGCAGCTCTTCGACCTTCTCGTCCTCGACGTTGAGCCAGAACTGGTAGAAGGCGTAGGGCGACATCATCTCGGCGTCGAGCCAGAGCGCGCCGCCCTCGGTCTTGCCGTACTTGGTGCCGTCGGCCTTGGTGATCAACGGCGTCGCGAACGCGTGCACGTGCCCGCCGTCCGCGCGCCGGATCAGCTCGACACCGCCGGTGAGGTTGCCCCACTGGTCGGAGCCGCCGAACTGCAGCGTGACGCCGTGCTCGCGGAAGAGGTTGAGGAAGTCCATCGACTGCAGCAGCACGTAGGAGAACTCGGTGTAGCTGATGCCGGCCTCGAGGCGGGTCCGCACGACGTCGCGGGCGAGCATCCGGTTGACCGGGAAGTGCTTGCCGATGTCGCGCAGGAAGTCGATGGTCGAGAGGCTCTCGGTCCAGTCGAGGTTGTTGACCATCGTCGCGGCGTTGGCACCCTCGAAGGAGAGGAACGGCTCGATCTGGCGCCGGACCCGCTCCACCCAGTCCTTGACCGTCTCGGCCGTGTTGAGCACGCGCTCCCCGGACTCCTTGGGGTCGCCGATCATCCCCGTCGCCCCGCCGACCAGGACGTACGGCGTGTGACCGCCCCGCTGGAGCCGCATCGCAGTGACGATCTGGACCAGGTTGCCCATGTGCAGGCTGGGCGCGGTGGGGTCGAAACCGACGTAGTAGTGCACGCTTCCCGCGGTCAGGGCCTCGCGCAGGGACTCGGGGTCCGTGGAGTGCGCGACGAGACCGCGCCAGACGAGGTCGTCCAGCAGGCCGGGGTCGATCACGGGCAGGTCGGTGGGCACGCTCACAATCCTCGCCCATCGGGCACCGGTACCGCGAACCGGTTGCGCGGGTACTCGTAGTGTGGACGACGGGAGGTCACGAAGGTTTGATCGGCACGGTGCTGGCGGGCAGGTACACGCTCGAGACCGAGATCGGCCGCGGCGGCATGGGCGCCGTCTGGCGGGGCCGCGACGAGGTGCTCGGGCGCACGGTCGCGCTCAAGCGCATCGGTGTCGCCCCCGGCGGGCTCAATCCCGATGCGGTGCGCGCCGAACGCGAGGCCAAGCTCGCGGCGAAGCTCAACCACGCCAACGTGGTCGCGGTCTACGACCTGATCGGCACCGTCGAGGACGGTGTCGAGGGCGGTGTCGAAGGCGGTGTCGAGAGCGGACAGAGTCAGCAGTGGCTGGTGATGGAGTACGTCGAGGGGACCGATCTCGCGGCCCTGATCCGCCAGCGAGGCAGGCTCGACCCCGAGAGCGCCGCGCCGATCCTGGCCCAGACGGCGAGCGCCCTGGCCGCCGCCCACGGCGCGGGGATCGTGCATCGCGACGTGAAGCCCTCCAACATCCTGGTCGCCCCCGACGGGCAGGTGAAGCTCTCGGACTTCGGGATCGCCCGTACGGCGGCCGACCCCTCGCTGACCCAGACCGGGCTGGTCACCGGCTCGCCGGCGTACCTTTCCCCCGAGGTGGCATCCGGTCAGCAGGCGAGCGCCGCCAGCGACGTCTGGTCGTGGGGCGCCACGCTGTTCCACGCGCTCGAGGGACGACCGCCGTACCAGATCGGCGACAACCTGCTCGGTGCCCTCTACCGGATCGTCCACGAGGAGCCACCGCGGCCGAGCGCCCCCGGCTGGCTCGGTCCGTTGCTCGAGGCCACGATGGTCCGCGACCCGGCGCGGCGGTGGCCGATCGCGCGGGCGCAGTCCTACCTCGAAGCCGGGCCGCTCGCGGCGCCCCCTCAATCGCCGAGCAGGCCGGCCGGCGGGCTCGCGGACGTCGGGTTCGGCCCACCCCCAGCCTCCAGAGCCAGCGACGACGGTGGCACCCGGGTCATGCCACTCACAGGCGTGACAGCAACAACGCCCTCGGGACGCGATCCTGGCGCGCCACCGCCACCGCCACCACCACCACCACGGCCGGCCACGCCCCCGCGCCGACGGCGCTGGGTGGCGATCGCTGCCGCCGTGCTTGCCGTGCTCGTCGCGACAGCCATCGCCTTCGCCATCGGTCTCGGCGATCGTGGCGACGACAGCGGCGGCCCCTCCGCGAGCCAGGCCACGGGCGCCTCGTCCACTCCCCCGACCCAGCAGCCGGAGCGTCCCACCGAGGCCGGCATGACGGCGTTCGTCGAGGACTACATCGACACCGCCGTGCGGGATCCCGAGGCGGCGTTCCAGATGCTGACCCCGGCCTTCCAAGACCAGAGCAGGGGCCTCCGCGGCTACGAAGGCTTCTGGGGCGAGGTCGACAACGCGAAGATCGACTCGATCTCGGCCAACCCCGACACGCTCGAGGTCGACTACACCTATACCTACCACCGCGGACCGGGGAAGCCGACGACCGAGGACGTCGGTCTGGTGCTGTCCTTCGAGGACGGCACCTACCTCATCGCAGGCGAGCGCTGACCGGGCGTCCCGCAGAGTTTCACCCCCTTGGGTGAGGTCGTCCGGCGCGGGAGCCGTGCGTTGTCCGCCTAGATTCGCCTCATCATGGACGAGCGGGCGCGGGGCAACGGTTCACCGCTCGCCGTCGGCGTGTACGACGAGCCAGAGCTGATCGTCTCCGGCGTCGACGGGATGCTGTCGCGATCCCATGCGGACGTGGTGACCATCGGCGCCGACGCCGTCGGCGCACCGGTCGACGTCCTGCTGTGCGACCCGATCGGTCGCTCTGTGGGACTCGAGGACTATCTGTCGGTGGTGGTCGCGCTGACCGCGGCCCCGGTCGTCGTCTTCACCTGGAGCAAGAGCCTGTCGAGCGTACGGCGCTCGCTCGCGGCCGGCGCGCGCGGCTTCGTATCCAAGTCGGTCAGCTCCGACGCCCTCCTCGCGGCCGTGGCCGCCGTACACCGCGGCGAGACGGTCACACCGCCGCGACGGCAGGTCGGTCCGCACACGGGGGTCGCGGACCTGAGCGCCCGCGAGACCGAGGTCCTGGAGCTGATCTGTGAGGGTATGAGCAACCTCGAGATCGCCGAGCAACTCTTCGTGAGCGTCAACTCGGTCAAGACCTACGTCCGGCAGATCTACCAGAAGATCGAGGTCACGCGCCGCGCCCAGGCGGTCGCCTGGGGGCTGGCCCACGGCTTCTGACCCCGAGGTGGACGCGGGTCCGTCTCACACGTCCGGATCCTGTTCGAACCGGGTCTGCCGCTGGTCTCCGCTCGGCAGCTGACTGTCGTCCAGCGCGCCGAGGTTGCCGATGATCGCCGCCACCGGCGGGATCACGGCCGCCACCAGACTCATCGCCACGGCGGCGGTGGTCGACCACAGACGCACCACGTTCCACGCCAGCACGATCAGGAGCAGGCAGCCGCCCATCAGCGCGAAGTACGCGCGACGGCGAGAGGAACGCTGCACCTCACCACGCTACGTCGGCCACACATCGGGCGTTGTCTACGGTGGTGATGTGCCTGAAGGGATCACTGTCGCCGCGCTGTACGTCGCGCCGGGGACGCGGCTGCCCATGCGAGCGCACGCTTCCGTGACGGTCGAGCGGGGTCGCGGAATCGTAGGCGATCGCTACCACGGCGCCCGGCACCGGCAGGTCAGTGTGCAGTCGCACACGGCGCTGCACGAGGCCGCCGAGCTGTTCGGGGCGCCGATCCCTCCCGAGCTGACGCGGCGCAACATCACGGTGTCCGCCGGGGTCGTGCCACGCGAGCCGGGCGCGCTGATCCGGCTCGGTCCGGTGCTGCTCGAGGTGGTGCGCGTCGCGGCGCCGTGCAAGCTGCTCGACGACACCATCGGCAGAGGTGCCCAGGAGGCACTGCGACGACGGGGTGGTTCGATCTGCCGGGTCCTCGAGGGCGGACAGCTGTCGGTCGGCGATCCCGTCGACCTGATGGTGGTCGCGGCCGTGGCATGAGCCGCGCGGTCAGATCAACACCCCCGCGAGCCGCCGAGCAGCGTCGAGCTGATCGGACGCGTTGAGGGTGGCCAGCCGCACCTGCAGCAGGTAGTCGTCGACCCAGAGCCCGTCCGCGGCGGTCTCGAGGTGCCCACGTGCGGAGACCAGCGCATCGACGACCTCACCGCCCCGCGGCAGCAGCAGCCCGGCGACCGTCCGGTCGATGATGCGCTCCTCGCGTGCGGCCGCGGCCCGGTCGACGGGCCCACGCAGGATGTGCTCGGTCTCGTGGGCGATCGTGCAACGCCGCTCGGCCTGGCTCATCCCCACCGCCAGGGTCACTGTGCGCGATCGGTGGCAGGTCACGCCCATCACGCCTTCGGGAAGCTCGGCCCACCGCAGCGACCAGTCGGTGAGCTGCCCGAACCGTCGCCACGGGTGATGGTTGCTCCGGACCGGCTCTCGCATGCCTGCACACCGTAGGCGCGGCCACCGACGGCCGACCCAACTCCCTACCCCGCGCCCTGGATCTCAGCACGTCCTACCAGCGGTCGGTCAGCCTCACGATCACGAACACCAACGCCGATCCCACGGCCACGACCCCGAGGATGACCAACACCCCCTCGGCACCGCTCATGACCCGAGCCTGTCAGGGGCGGCGGCCCCGCGACATGGCCTGTCCGGGGTCCCGGCCCACGGCGCCATGGCCTACTTGAACCCCTTGGAGTGGTCTGTCTGGGCTATCGGCCAATCTTCCCCTGACCTGCGCAAACACCGCCCGCACCGCGGGCGTGCCACCATTTCTGCATGCCAGTCAACGAGGAGGGTCCCGGCATCGGGGTGTGGGTCTCCCTGGGCATCGGTCTGCTCGCGGGCGTCTTCGTCGGATGGCCGATCGCCGGGGTGCTCGGCTTCGTCGTGGCCCTGGTGGTCGCGGGCCTGCTCAGCTTGTTGTTCCTGATGTGACGTCTCGTCCGGGTGCGGCTGCCGGAGCTGATCGTCAACCGAGCTGCTCGAACAGCGACACGACGATCCCGTCGGGCCCACGCACATACGCCATCCGCACGCTGTCCTGATACTCGCCGACCCCGCCGACCAGCCCGTACCCGTCCGCCGCCACCGCATCGACGGCGGCGTGCAGGTCGGCCACCTCGAAGGACACGTTCCGCAGGCCCAGCTCGTTGGCCATCGCGTCGGGCGACCCGGGGACATGGTCGGGGGTGACGAAGCTGGCGAGCTCCAGCCGCGACCCGCCGTCCGGTGGGCGCAGCATCACGATCTCGCAGCGCGCGCCCGGGATCCCGCAGACGGTCTCCACGAACTCGCCCTCCACCGAGCCGGTTCCCTCGACCTCCAGCCCCAGGCCGACGAAGAACGCCGTCGCCACCTCGAGGTCCGAGACCGTGATGCCGATGTGGTCGAAACGCCGTACGTGTGCCATGGGACCATCCTCCGCTCTCGTCCCACCCACGCGCGCGAAGGACGTCATCCGATCCGGCTGCTCCGACGACCTGCTCCGACGACCGTGTCGGATGACGTTTTCCGCGTAGGGCGGGTGGGGCTCGAACCCACGACCCAAGGATTGAGCCAGGCCCGATTTCGGGCACTTCAGCACGTCTCATCTCAGGTCATGATTTGAGGAGAAAGCGCAGGTCAGAGGCGGTTTGACCTTCATCCGGCCTCATCGCCCATCACGGGCCTTTGATGACGCAGTGGGGAAAAGGATGGATTTTCAGTCCTCGGCCTTCCGGGGTCGGCCGCCCTTCGTACGCCGAGTCTTGGCCCACTTCTCAATCTCCGCGCTCTCGAAGATCGGCCCCGCCGCCAACCGCACGACAGGCTCGGGGAACCCCTCGGTCATCGACAACTGCCTGGCCCGCTGCCGGCTCACGCCGAGCAGATCGGCGATCTCCTTCAGCCCCATCAGGTGGTGACTCACAGCGTCACGATAACTGTTGACAGCGGGAAGACTTCCCGATTGGCTGACCTTAAACCCTTCCCAACGACAAGGCAGCCTCGGCCGGTGGGCGAACACCGAACCGAGGCCTCGATCCCAGTGCACTGGAGGCACCGAAACCGTGAACGCATCATCTCCACTCCCCCTCCGGGCGCGAATCGCACGGCGCTCGCGACCGTCTCGATCACCTGCCCCGAGTGGCGTCCAGCAGAGTGGTGTGCGACGTAGTCCGGTGAGCGTGTCGCTCCCAACGTGAGCGACGGCCACCGGGTGATCCTTCGAGTGATCTCTCACAACCGACTCGAAGAAGGAACCACGATGACCGTCTCACCCAGTATCGACCCGCTAGTCGGACTTCGGTATGCGAACCGTGAGGTCACCGCGGCACATCTGACTCAACGAATCAGCTAGGTCGTCCCGCTCGAGCCAGGTCGCGTCCACCAGGCGCCGATGAACCTCATCCAACAGGGCTCGGGTCTGACCTGCCGCCCGCAACTCCTTGACGATGTTCGCCACAGCATGCAGCACGTTCGTGTCGAGGAGCAGGCGCGGGCTCTGTGTGTCAGCGCGCTGCAAGACCCCCTCGGCAACCCAGGTGCGGATCGTCTTCTCCGACAGGTCGAGGACTCGCGCCGCGGCAACAGGACGGACCGGCGGCGAGGCCGCAAGCTCCTCGCGAACGACCCGTTGCAGCTTCACCCGATCACCCTCGTCAACCCGTTGGGCGACGTCCTCCAACGTGTCGATGCGCTCGAACAGCGCCACTGTCTGCTCGGTTTCGAGCGCTGCTGTCGACATGACGCACCTCGACGGCGCTGCGCGCGGCCGCCAGCGAGGTGCGAACTCCTCCCTTCAGACACTATGGGATAGAATCGGAGTGTGACTGAAGTCCGAATCAAGTCCGTTGAAGGCCCGTTTCAAGACCGACCCAAGTCGGCCATGGCGGCGAGCCTGCTTCTGTACCGCGCGGAGTACCTCGGACTGCTGGATGCCACGCTGATCGTCGGTCCGCTGACCGAAAGTCGAGTGCGGTCCCTCGTCAACGTTCTCGCGGCTCACGGGATCGCATCGACCGCTGCCTTGCGGCTGGCTTCGCCGACGGCCTTCGAGGTCAGCGATGAAGAGCTCGCGTCCCTGCTCGGCCTCGTGCGCGAGCAGGTGGCCGACTCCCCACTACCGGAGTCCGAGTGGAAGCCGATGCGCGAGGCACTGGGAGACGAGCTACTCGCCACACTGCTCGACGTGTCGGCGACCTCGCTCCGTCGGTACGCCGAGGGCGAGCGGAACACCCCCGACTCCGTGGCCACCCGGCTGCACACGCTCGCGATGATCACCTCGGACCTGGCGGGCGGTTACAACGAGATCGGCATGCGCCGTTGGTTCCAGCGCGCTCGCCCGCAATTGGACGGTCGCGCGCCCATCGACCTCCTGGCAGGTGGCTTCGACCCCGACAGTGACGACGTCCAGCGCGTCCGCGACCTCGCCGCCTGGCTGGTCGGCTCCGGGTCGGCTGCGTGAGGACTGGCTTCCGGCACGCCGATCCTCGGCAAGGCTTTCTCTGGGAGACAGCTGACCAACCCGCAGCGCGCTGGCACGCGACCGGTGAGGGGCCCGCCCACTACCTGGCTGACACTCCCGATGGTGCCTGGGCAGAGTTCCTACGCCACGAGCACATCACCGACCCCGACGACCTCGAAGGCGTCGCCCGATCGCTGTGGGCCATCGTCGTCGACGACGCCGACGTGGAAGACGCAACGGCGCTCACCCTGCCCGCCGACCTCAGCTTCGCCGGGTACGGCGACTGCCAGGCAGCAGCCCGATCCGCCAGGGCCGCAGGAGCCACGGCCGTGAGAGCGCCATCGGCCGCGCTCCAACCTGGTCATGCCGGCGGCTACGTGTGCGACGGCGGACTTCAGCCGGCCCCACCAACAGACGGCGAAGTCTGGGTGCTCTTCGGGCCGCGGAACGACATACGCGGGTGGCGATGCGTCCAGGCAGGAAGTCCATCCGCCGATCTGCTCACTGCCGTCAGACACCTGTAGCAGCGGATCCATCCGGCCGGGCGCCCGAACTCGGCGCTAGGCCTCATCGCGGATGGTTGACTCCGCCTCCGCGAATAGTCGCGCCAGCGACGACCGCCAAGCGGGTAGGTCCCGGGACAGAGTTAGCCACGTCAGCTCGCGGTCGATCTCGTCGTACTGATGGATGGTGAAGTTGCGGTTTGCCACGGCAAGCGCCCAGTCCACGCCATCCGGCGCCAGCACACCGAGTCGCGACAACCGATTAGCGGCTTCGCCCAGCTTCATCATCAGCGAGTCGCCGGCCTCCTGCAGAAGGTCGTCGTCGAGATAGGCACGCTTCCGCGGTGGATGATCTCGTCGACCCGTTCGAACCAGCTCTGAATGTGGAGCAGTTCTTTCGCAACCTTACGGTCCATCAGAGCAGGACGGCTTCGCGGCGGATGTCGTCATCAAGTCGCGGCCGCAGGCCGCCGTACGACACGAGGTCGACCTCGCGGCCGAGAACCTGCTCGATCAGCCCCTTGAACCTCACGAACTCGAACGACGACGTCCCCTCAGGCGCCTCGACCAGAAGGTCGATGTCGGAGTCTCTTCGAGATTCATGTCGCGCGACAGACCCGAACACCGCGAGCCGTGAGTAGCCAGCCTCATTCGCAAGCGCCTTGAGGATTGGAGTCGCGGTATCGAGCAGGACCTCCGGGGTCACCTCGTCGAGATCGGGCGTGTGCTTCAGCTGCTGGCTGACCGCCGACTGGCTGATGCCGAGCGCCGCGCCGATCTCACGCTGACTCATCCCGCTCGCCATCATCGCCCGCAGAGCAAGCACTCTCCGAAGCCGCGCACGGCGCTCATCCTGCTGAGCCATTCGGAACTCGGCCACCATGGTCATAAGGACATCTTATCACCGCGACCTGCGCGATCACCTGCCTCCAGGCGCATGTCCAGCAGCGACTCGGTAGGACCTGATCTCCAGTGCGCCTCACGCCGTCTGCGATATGCACCTCGTGACCGTTGCCCTCAGGTCGCCGAAACCGGCACGTTCGGGCTCGAGCCTCAGGAAGCGTGACAGGCTGATCCGGCGCTGACCACCGACGTACTCATCCAACGTCCCGGTCGCGAGCACGTGGAAGATCCACTGATCCAAGTCGAGCGCCCGCCAGCATCTGCACGTAGTGCCAGGTGATGCCCGACCTCTGGCCGACGACGCTGGTCCACGCTGCTCGCGCCGCGCCGTGGTTCGTCGGATCGGCCACGGCCTTCCGGAGTTCGGCGCACGTGTTGATCCCGTGGTTCGCCATGCCCTCCGCCGCGAGACGGATCGCGGTGGCCTTCAGCGGGGCGCTGCGCCTGGTGGACGTCCTATTCCGGTTGCCGATGCGGTCGGCCCACATCTCGTCGCCGCCGAGCGAGAAGAACGTACGGAGCGGGTCCGGAACACCATCGGCGCTGGGGTCACCGCCCTCACCCCGGCGGAATGCGCGATACCGATCCAGGACGGAGACGACACTCGCGTACTTGACGCCCGTGGACTGGACGGAGTCGATGATGCACAACGCGAGTGCGCGGGGATAGTCGGCCGGTGCCTTGATCTCCTATGGCTCTCCCAGAAGGCGGCGACATGCCGCAGCGAGGGCTCCCCCGGACGACGTACTCATGGCCGAAGTCGACCAGACGCGGCTCGATAGCGGAACACCACGCACGACGTAGTGGGCGGATAAAGGATGGATCGGCCGTCCGGGCCGGACAGCCGATCCATGTTTTCGCAGGTCAAACGGTGTTTCGTAGGGCGGGTGGGGCTCGAACCCACGACCCAAGGATTATGAGTCCTCTGCTCTAACCGACTGAGCTACCGCCCCTCGAAGGCGTGAGCCTAGTCGGCACCGGGCAGGGGCCGGACAGTGAGGGACTGGCTGGCGCGGCCGAGGGGGCCGGCGTCGTCGTGGAGGACCGAGTGGGTCAGTCCGAGGCCGGTGGCGCCGAAGGTCACCGTGGTCTCGAGGCCGACGCGGTCGGCGATCGGTTGGCGGTGCAGGTGGATGGTGAGGTCGAGGTTCGGGAACATCCAGCGCCGTGGGCCCTGACGCACGCAGATGCCGTTGGCGGTGTCGAGAAGCATGGTGTAGCGGGCGAGAGTGGACGACTCGCGGTCGACGACGAGGGCCAGCGGCGACGTGATCCACGCGGTCGCCCGGCCGGGGACGGCGGCGGGCGAGCGACGTACGTCGAGGGAGGCGATGTAGCCACCGGGCCAGACGGAGGTGATGTCCCACGGTGGGAATTCACCAGGGGCCGAGCCCCACCCACCGGCGACCGCTGTGGTGTCGGCGGGCGCGAGCCGCCACACCCGAGCGACCATGACCGTGCGTCCGGCATGGCCGACAACGGCCTCGACCAGTTCGACGGTCCGACCGGGTCGGACCACGGACACCTCGATGGTGAAGTCCGCGACCGGCACCGTGCCGAAGATGTCCACGCCGATCCGGGAGACCTGCAACGGCGAAGGCAGCCGCAGTTCGATCTCGTGGATGCAGAGACCGACCATCGGGCTGATGTGCTGCTCAGCCTCGGACCAGGCTCCGCTGGTGTGCGCCGTGGCCTGGTAGTGCCCCCCGCCCAGCTCGACGAAGTAGGCGTCGGGCTCGGGCTTCATGGCTCCCCCGGTTGGACTCGAACCAACAACCCTTCGATTAACAGTCGAATGCTCTGCCAGTTGAGCTACGGGGGATCGGGTTGGCGCGCGAGAACCCTAGCAAGGGGTCACGGACCTGCCGAAATCATCGATCACCGACGTCGTCGCGCGCCGCCAGCAGCGCCTCCTCGGCTGCCTGCGCGACGAACGGGTCATCGGGGTCGATCCCGACGTCGTACTCGAAGAGCCAGGACAGCTCACCTCGTCCGACCGGGGCCCGCCGAGCGATCACGCGTACGCCCCGCTTTCCTCGGATCGGCACGTGCCGCGTCAGCACCACCGAGGCAGTGACCCGCTCGCGAACGAGCTGGAGAAGCCGTGCGGACTCGGTCAACGTGAACGCGTGGATCGGACGCACCTCGCCCCAGGTGCCCACTTCGGTGACGCGCAGGGTCTCGGACTCCACGTCCCAGTCGGCCGACTTCACCTGCTCCCAGGGGATCCGGCGTCCGCCGGGGAGGTAGAGCGCCACTTTGGTGGCGGCCACCGGCCCCTCTGCCGACTCCGCGAGCGCCAACACCCGCTCCCCCGTGGCCACCTGGACCGGAGCAGCAGTACGCCGCAGCTTCACCGAGCACTCACTGGTCACCGATGATCCGGTCACGGAGCTTGCGCCGGTGCTCCTCGAGCGCGGCCAGCTCCCCGAACATCCGGTTGTACTCCTCGGCATGCTCGACCGGGTTGGTCCGCTGCATCTTCGACTTCACCTGGTCGATCCGGCGCAGCGTGGTGAGCTCGAGCAGCCGGACGACGTGCTGGACGACGTAGCCGGCGTTCGGCTCCTTGGCCGTGCGCAACGGCTCGACGCTGAGCTCGGTGATCGCCGAGGCGACGGCGGGGTCGGTGGTGGCCTCCCGCAGCCGACCGGACCACGAAGCGTCGGTGGCTCCCGCGAGCGGGCCGCCGCCGGCGGCGATCGCCTCCCACACACCGCGGTAGGTCGGGTGGATGAAGTCCTCGGGGCCGACGTCGCTGGTGGTGCGGCCGATCACCATCGGATGCTGGAGGACCAGCTTGAGCGTCTCGCGCTCGATCGCGAACCGCGGGTCGCGCATGCTGGGCAGCTCACGACGGGCCGGGCGATCCGCGGCCATCTCCTCCTCGGGAGGGGGCGGCACATCGCGGCCGGACGCGGTCGGACGGCGGTTCTGGGCACGGTTCTGGGCACGGTTCTGAGCACGCCGCACCTCGCTGCGGGCCTCGTCCACGTCGACGCCCACCATCGAGGCGATCTCGCGCGCGAACGCGTCGACCTTCGAGCGGTCGCGGATGCTGGACACCAGCCGCGCGCTCTCCCGCAGCGCGTCGACCCGGCCATCGGCGCGGTCGAGGTCGTACTTGTCAACGACGTTCCGGAGCACGAAGCGGTAGAGCGGCACCCGCCGGGCCACGAGCTCGCGCACGGCCGCGTCCCCCTTCTTGACGCGGACGTCGCACGGGTCGAGCCCGTCGGGCTCGACCGCGACGTAGGTCTGGGAGACGAAGTTCTGGTCGCCCTGGAAGGCCTTGAGGGCCGCCGCCTGCCCGGCGGCGTCGCCGTCGAAGGTGAAGACCACCTCGCCGCGGAACTCCTCGTGATCGGCCATGTAACGGCGCAGCACTTTGGCGTGTTCGTCGCCGAACGCCGTACCGCACGAGGCCACGGCGGTCTTGACGCCCGCCAGGTGGCAGGCCATCACGTCGGTGTAGCCCTCGACGACCACGGCCTGCGACGAGCGACCCATCTCGCGGCGCGCCAGGTCGATGCCGTAGAGGACCCGGCTCTTCTTGTAGATCGGGGTCTCGGAGGTGTTGAGGTACTTCGCCTCGATGCGGTCGTCCTCGAAGATCCGCCGGGCGCCGAACCCGATGGTCTCGCCACTTGCCTCGCGGATCGGCCAGACGAGTCGCCCGCGGAACCGGTCGTACGGCGACCCGCCCCGCTGGCTCGGGACCGCGAGGCCCCCGACGGTGATCTCGTCGGCGGTGAACCCGCGCGCCCGCAGATGGCGGAACACGTCCTCGCCACCACGCGGCGCGAACCCCAGCCCGAACGTCTCGGCCGCCGCCCCGTCGAAGCCGCGCTCGGTGAGGAACTGCCGGGCCGTCGCCGCCTCGGGGCCGAGCAACTGCTCGGCGTAGTACTCCTGCGCGACGCGGTGCGCCTCGATCAGCTTGCCGCGAGCCGGCCCGCGTGGGCCCTCGTCACGCGAGTCGCCCTCCTCGCGCTTGAGCTCGATGCCGTACTTGTCCGCCAGCCGCTCGACGGTCTCGACGAACGACAATCCATCGATCTTCATCACGAAGTCGATGACCCCGCCACCTTCGCCGCAGCCGAAGCAGTGCCAGGACTGGCGCGCCGAATTGACGTTGAACGACGGGGTCTTCTCGTCGTGGAAGGGACACAGCCCTTTCATCGAACCGGCTCCGGCCCTGCGGAGGGTGACGTATTGAGACACGACCTCCTCGACGGGGGCCTTCTCCCGTACCTCAGCGATGCTCTCCTCGCGGATCCGGCCAGCCACGTCGACAGCCTACGGCGGGCTCAGTAGTCGCCGGACATGATGTTCACAGGCTCCTCGCCGCGGGCGATCCGGTGCAGCTGATCGCGGACGAGGCGGTACGCGCGAGGCCACATCGCGCTGCTCGAGCCGCCGACGTGTGGGGAGATGAGCAGCCCGGGGCAGTCCCACAGTGGGCTGTGCTCCGGCAGCGGCTCGGGGTCGACGACGTCGAGCGCCGCCCGGATCCGCCCCGCCTGGAGCGCGTGCACCAGGGCGCCGGTGTCGACGACCGGCCCGCGGGCGACGTTGACCAAGAGCGCGCCCTCCTTCATCGAGCCGAGGAACGCCGCATCCGCAAGGCCGCGGGTCTCGTCGGTGAGCGGCAGCACGAGCACCACGACGTCAGCGTCCGGCAGCAGCGACGACAGCTCCGAGATCGGGTGTACGCCGTCCCGTGCGTTCCGCGCGACCCGCACGATCGCGCACTCGAACGGCGCCAGCCGCGCCTCGACAGCCGCGCCGATCGCGCCGTACCCGACGATCAGCACGGTCTTGTCCGCCAGCGACTCGTGCCACCCCCAGTCCCACCGGTGCCGGTCCTGGGACCGCACGAAGCCAGGGACCCCGCGCAGCGACGCCAGCGTCAGCGTGAGCACCAGTTCCGCGGTGGAGGTGTCGTGGATTCCGCGGCCATTGCACAGCTGGACACCTGCGGGCACCGCGTCGCGGATGTTGTCCACGCCGGCGGTGAGGGTCTGCACGAGCCGCAACGAGGACATCCGCGGAAGCACGTCACGCACCTCGGGGCCGACGGAGTAGGGAGGCACGAAGATCTCGACGTCCCTCACTGACGCCGGGACGTGCTCGACCGAGGGGACCACCTCGTAGTCGAACGTCGCCGGCGGGTCGCCCAGCTCAGCGGGGTCGAAGGGCAACCAGACCAGCGTCATGCGCGCCACCCCGTGGCCGCGCTACTGCCCTGCCGGACCAGCCGGTCGTGCCAGGTCACGGCGCTCGCATCGGTGAGCGAGGCGACCTGGTCGATGACCACGCGGAGCCGAGCGGCGTCGTCCGCCGCGTGCTCCCAGTCGTCGGCGAACACCGGGTCGAACGCGGCCGGGGCGTGCGCCAGTAGCGCCTCGACCAGCTCGGCGACCAGCGTCCGCTGGCGGGCCATCAGCGCCACCCGATCCTCGGCCTGCATGACGTAGTGGGCCGCGACACCCTTGAGCACCGCCATCTCGGTGCGGGTCTCCTCGGGGACGACGAGGTCGGCCCGGTAGCGCACGAAGGGCCCGTCGGCCGCGGCGAACGTCGCTTCCTGCACCGCGCCGCAGAACCGACCGATCAGGTCGCTGGTGAGGTTCTTGAGCGCGGCCAGGCTGCGCCGCGATCCGTCGTACGGCGCCTCGGGCCAGCTGCCGACCTCCGCGAGCCGGTCCAGCGCCCCGTCGATGGCGTCGTCGGTGGCGTCGGGGAGGTACCACGCGCGCACCGCCTCCCGGACCGCCGCGCGATCGAGCGTCGTCAGGTCCACCCGTTCAGCAACCACGCCGTCCTCGACGTCGTGTACGGAGTAGGCGACGTCGTCGGCCAGGTCCATGATCTGCGCCTCGACGCACCGCCGCGGGCCATCAGGAGCCCCGGACCGCAGCCAGGTGAAGACCGGCAGATCGTCGGCGTACACGCCGAACTTCGGGTTGCCTGGCCCGATGGGCCACGGGTACTTGGTGCACGCGTCGAGCGTGGCTCGGGTCAGGTTCAGACCCACCGACACCCCCGACGCCGAGAAGGTCTTGGCCTCCAGCCGGGTCAGCAGCCGCAGCGTCTGCGCATTGCCCTCGAAGCCGCCGCATGCCTCGGCGATGGCGTGCAGGGCATGCTCGCCGTTGTGCCCGAACGGCGGGTGCCCGAGGTCGTGGGCGAGCGCGGCGGTCTCGGCGATGTCCGGCTGCGAGCCCAGCGCCCTAGACAGGTCCCGCGCCACCTGGGCGACCTCGAGGCTGTGGGTGAGCCGGTTGCGGACGAAGTCATCGACCTGCGGCCCGTGCACCTGCGTCTTGGCCGCCAGCCGACGGGAGGCCGCGGCGTGCACCACCCGCGCGCGGTCCCGCTCGTACGGCGTCCGCTCGGGTGCCTCGACCCGCTTGGGCGGCTCGGCGACGAGCCGCTCGCGGTCCTGCTCGTCGTACAGCTCGGTGCTGTCCATCGCAGGCGACTCTAGGTGAGGCCTTTCGGTCGCTGCGCGGTGGCTCAGTAGACCGACACGTGCACGTGGTCGTAGTGGTTGGCCGTCGCCGAGCCGCGCGAGGGCATCGAGCGCCAGCCTTCGCCGGAGCGGACCGGAGTCCAGATGTGCTGGCGCCAGATCACGTCGAAGAGGTGCAGCTCGGAGGCGTGCTCGCGCAGGAACTCCGCGATCGCGGTGCCGAGCTCGACGTCGCTGGTCATGATGTCGATGGCCCGGCCGCTCGAGTGCTCGCCGTGGTTGCTCCACCCGCCGTACGACGTGATCTGCGGGAATGCGTGGCAGACCGAGCGATAGACGTAGACGGCGTTGTCGGTCAGGCCGCTCTCGACGCCGGGGTCGGGGCAGGGCTCCATCGACAGGCCCGCGGCGGCGGTCAGCGGCTTCTCGTCGGAGAGGTAGCCGTCGGTCACCCAGCGGGCCTTGCCCTTGAGCACGATCTCGGTGCGGCCCCACATCTCGCGGCCGGTCACCAGGACCTTCTTGCCGGCTTCCAGTTCGCCCAACTGGACGGCCTTGTCACCGGGCTGGGTCCAGATGTTGAGGTCGTCGGTGGTCCACTGCTGCTTCTTGGCGTTCTTGACGGCCGCGGTGATGGCCACCTTCGACATGAACGACGGGGGCGGCAGGTCCCGCGAAGCGGTGGCCTTGACGCGGTTCTCATTGCGCGTGATCGGGTCGTCGCCTCGGTCCGCGGAGGCGGTCGTGGCCGCGGAGAGCGCGGCCGGGGCCTCGGCAGGGGCGAGGTCGGAGATGGCGGGCTCCGCGGCGACGACTCCGATGGAGACGGCACCTGCGGTGGCCAGGACTGCCAAGGGGCCGATGACGGCCAGGGCCTTGGGCTTGCGGCGGGCTTCGGTGTCCCGCTTGTGGCGATGGTCTGCCACAGCGCTGATCCTCTGCTGTCGGGTACATAGTCGTGCGCCGGCCGGAATGGTGGCTCCGGGCCGACGCGATTCACCAATCAACCACATCGGCACCAGGGCGGCCAATCCCCGGTCCGGGGATCGGCGTGGCCCAGGTCACCCCGCCCGGGGTGGTTGAGCGTCGATCCCTGGTGCCCACTCCGCCGCAGCTGTAACGGGGATCTCAGCCCGGCTCAGCCGCCGGTGGTCTCGTTGGTGTCCTCGGTGAGCCCGCAGCCGGTGCCGTCGGTGTCGTCCAACCAGTGCTCGGGCAGGGCCACCTTGTCGCGGGGCGAGCCCTGCCGGCCGCGGGGCGCACCGAGCTCGGAGACCGGGAACGGCTCCGACCAGTCCAGCTGGGCCAGCAGGTCGTCGAGCTCGGCCAGCGAGCGGGTCATGGCCAGCGACCGGCGCAGCTCGCCACCCGCGGCAAAGCCCTTGAGATACCACGAGACGTGCTTGCGGAACTCCACGCAGCCGCGCTCCTCACCCAGGTGCTGGGCGAGCAACTCGGTGTGCCGGCGCATCATCGCGGCGACCTCGCCGAGACGGGGCAGGGTCTTGACCTCCTCACCGGCAAAGGCAGTCGCCAGGTCGCGGAACAGCCACGGGCGGCCGAGACAGCCGCGACCGACGACCACACCGGCGACGCCGGTCTCGGTGACCATCCGCAGCGCGTCTCCCGCCTCCCAGATGTCGCCGTTCCCCAGCACCGGGATGTCGACGTGCTCGACCAGGCGGCCGATCGCCTCCCAGTCGGCGGCACCGGAGTAGGCCTGCGCCACCGTCCGGCCATGCAGTGCGATCGCCGCACAGCCCGCCTCCTGGGCGATCCGGCCGGCGTCGAGGTAGGTCAGGTGGTCCTCGTCGATGCCCTTGCGGGTCTTCATCGTCACGGGGACGTCGTACGGCGCCGCCGCGGCGACCGCGTGCTCGAGGATCTCGCCGAGCAGGTTGCGCTTCCACGGCAGCGCCCCGCCGCCGCCCTTGCGGGTCACCTTGGGGACTGGGCAGCCGAAGTTGAGGTCGACGTGGGCCACGCCGTACTCCGCGCACAGGATCTCCGTGGCCTTGCCGACGTAGACCGGGTCGGTGCCGTAGAGCTGCACGGAGCGGACGGTCTCGAGCTCGTCGAAGACCAGCATGTCGAGGGTGTGCTTGTCCCGCTCGACCACACCACGGCTGGTGATCATCTCGCAGACGTAGAGGCCGGCTCCCTGCTCGGCACACAACCGGCGGTACGCCGCGTTGGTGATCCCGGCCATCGGCGCGAGCACCACAGGCGTTGCCACCTGCAGCGGGCCGAGCGTGAGACCGGTCATGGCTCCATTGTCCGCTGGGCGGGCGATCAATCGACAATCCAAGCCGCCGCCGGGGTAGTCACGACTGGGGCGGGTGGGGCGGGTGGGGCCGGTGAGATCAGCCCTGACTGCCTTGGCCGGCCTGATCACCTTTGTCGCCCTTGCCGCCCTTGTCGCCCTTGCCCTTCGACTTCTTCGGCGGCTTGGGCTCCTGGAGGTCGCCGGTCCAGGTGATCGGATCGAACTCCTGGGTGGGCCGGAAGCTGACTGCGGTCAGGGCGCCCTTCTTGGGCGAGAGGAAGACCAGGCAGACCTCGGTCGACTTGCCCGGCGGGAACTTCTTGGGGAACGTGCCGGGCTCGCACGGCGGGAAGGCGCTGGCGAAGGTGGTCTGCTCGACCAGCGTGTTGGTGCCGTCGACGATGTAGAGCGGGACCCGACGCCCGCCGAGATCGGTGGTGCCGCGGTTGGTGACCGTGGCGCGCACGAAGTAGGGGTTGGACTTCTGCTGCCCCGCGTCGAGGTCCCAGCCGACGAACGACTTGCCGAACGACGTCTTCTCCAGTCGGGTCACCGCGAGGTCGAGCACGCCGACCTCGCCCTGCTTGACCTCGTACGCGACGGTCGCGGTGTCGCCGACGGCGAGCTGGCTGCCCTGCGGACTGAGCTCGACACCGGCCGGGACGGGCAAATAGGGGCGGGCCGACTCCGTCGGCTCCGAGGACGAGCCGGACGCAGTAGACCCCGAACTCGAGCTGTCGGCACCCGGGTCGTCCTCGTCCGAGCAGGCGCCGAGTGCCCCGGCCGTGACGATCAGCACCACGGCGACGAGCGACGATCCGAGCCTCCTGCGCAACACGCGGCCATTGTGCAGGGCGGACCCCACTAACAGCCGACGAATCGCTGCGCGAAGTACGACGTGATGCCGTCCAGCGAAACGCGTTCCTGCTCCATGGTGTCGCGGGAGCGCACCGTCACGGCATGGTCGTCGAGGGTCTCGAAGTCGACGGTCACGCAGTACGGCGTACCGATCTCGTCCTGACGGCGGTAGCGGCGGCCGATCGCACCGGAGTCGTCGAAGTCGACGTTCCAGTTCTTCCGCAGCTCGGCGGCCAGGTCGCGGGCCTTGGGCGAGAGATCCGCGTTGCGGCTCAGCGGCAGCACGGCGACCTTGACCGGCGCCAGCCGCGGGTCGAGACGCAGCACGACGCGCTTGTCGACGCCGCCCTTGGTGTTGGGCGCCTCGTCCTCCCGATAGGCGTCGACGAGGAAGGTCATCAGGCTGCGCGAGAGGCCGGCCGCCGGCTCGATGACGTACGGCGTGTAGCGCTCGTTGGCCGCCTGGTCGAAGTAGGACAGGTCCTGGCCGGAGTGCTTGGCGTGCGTGGAGAGGTCGAAGTCGGTGCGGTTGGCGATGCCCTCGAGCTCACCCCACTCCGAGCCCTGGAAGCGGAAGCGGTATTCGATGTCGACCGTGCGCGTGGAGTAGTGGGACAGCTTCTCCTGCGGGTGCTCGTAGTGGCGCAGGTTGTCGGGGTCGATGCCGAGGTCGGTGTACCAGCGGGTCCGCTCGTCGATCCAGTACTGGTGCCACTCCTGGTCCTCGCCGGGCTTGACGAAGAACTCCATCTCCATCTGCTCGAACTCTCGGGTCCGGAAGATGAAGTTGCCGGGGGTGATCTCGTTGCGGAAGCTCTTGCCGATCTGGGCGATGCCGAAGGGCGGCTTCATCCGCGAACTGGTGACGACGTTGGCGAAGTTGATGAAGATGCCCTGCGCGGTCTCGGGGCGCAGGTAGTGCAGCCCGCTCTCGTCCTCGACTACGCCGAGATAGGTCTTGAGCAGCCCGGAGAACTGGCGCGGCTCGGTCCACGCGCCGCGGGTGCCGCAGTTGGGGCAGGCGACGGTGGTCAGGTCGACGTCGTCAGGATTGTCGATGCCGTTCTTCTCCGCCACCGCCTCCTGGAGGTGGTCGGCCCGGAACCGCTTGTGACACGACTGGCACTCGGTGAGCGGGTCCATGAAGGTGTCGACGTGACCACTGGCCTCCCAGACCTGGCGCGGCAGGATCACCGAGGAGTCGAGGCCGACCATGTCGTCGCGTTGCTGCACCATGGTCTTCCACCACTGGCGCTTGATGTTCTCCTTCAGCTCCACGCCGAGGGGGCCGTAGTCCCAGGCCGAGCGCGTGCCGCCGTAGATCTCGCCGCAGGGGTAGACGAACCCCCTGCGCTTGGCGAGGGAGACGACGAGGTCGACGGTGGACGCGGGCGGCTTGGCCACGGAGTGCTCCAGCTGGTCACGGCCGGCTGGCTGCCGGTCTGGCGTGTGGGTGAACCCTCAGCCTAACGACCGCGTCGACGGGATATTGAGGACGGTCCCCGGCTCCACGACCTCATAGGCGCTCGGCTCGTCCACGGCCCGGCTGAGCAGCGGGACGGCCCGTAGTTTCACGTCGTACGACGACAGTGCGCGGCGGTAGGCGCCGACGTTCGCCCACTGCGTGGTGAGCACCCACAACGTCGGTTCGTCGAGGTTGCGCCCGATCCGGCCTTCGACGTACCCGGGCCGCTCGGCGAGCACCTCATGGGCGGCGGCCAGCTCGGCGCGGAACGCTTCGCCGTCCTCGACGGGCACTCGGAACCGACTCACCACCAGCACGGGGCCACGCTACTGGCCCGATCCTCTGACTTGAAAATCGTTCTCACTTGTGGTGAGAATCGTTCTCATGCGGCTCCTAGCTCTCCTCACCCTGATGCTCGTGGCCACGACCGGCTGCGCGGCGTTCACCGACGACGCGTCGAACGGGGGACGGGTCACGGTCGCGGCGGCGTTCTATCCGCTCGCCTTCGTGGCCGAGCGGGTCGGCGGCGACGACGTGTCGGTCACCAACCTCACGCAGCCGGGCGCCGAGCCCCACGACCTCGAGCTGACCATCAAGGAGACCGCCGAGATCGAGGACGCCGACCTGGTCCTCGTCGAGCACGGTCTGCAGCCGGCAGTGGACGACGCCGTAGAGCAGGTCGCCTCAGGAGCGGTGCTCGACGTCGCCGACGTCGTCGAACTGGAGCCCGCCGACGAGCACGCCGACGACCACGGGAGCGAGCCCGAGGCCCACGAAGGTCACGAGCACGGCGACCTGGACCCGCACTTCTGGCAGGACCCCGACCGGATGGCCACCCTCACCGAAGCCGTGGCCGACGCGCTGTCCGAGATCGACCCCGACCATGCCGACACCTATCGCGCCAACGCCGACGAGCTGGTCGGAGAGCTCCATGAGCTCACCACGGCGTACGACGAGGGACTGCGCGGCTGCGCGAGGGACACCGTCGTCGTCTCCCACGACGCGTTCGGCTACCTCGAGCGGTTCGGCCTGCACATCGAGGGCATCGCCGGCCTCTCCCCCGATTCCGAGCCCACGCCGGCCGACCTGGCTCGGCTCCAGGACCTCATCGATGCCGAAGGGATCACCACGGTCTTCTCCGAGCGGCTGGTCAGCCCCAGGCTCACCCAGACGCTGGCCGACGACATGGGCATCAGCACCGCGATCCTCGATCCCATCGAAGGGCTGAGCGACGAGACGGCCGGCGAGGACTACCTTTCGCTGATGCGCGAGAATCTCGCGGCCCTCCAACAGGCGAACGGATGCCCGACGTGACCGAGGCCGCTCCGGTCCGCCTGACCGACGGTGCCGTCGCCATCGGCGGTCGCCCGGTGCTGCGGGCGGTCGATCTGACCGTGGAGTCGGGACAGTTCGTCGCCTTGATGGGGGCCAACGGCTCCGGGAAGTCCACGCTGGTCCGCGCCCTGACGGGTCTCTTGCCGCTCACCGTGGGCCGGCTCGAACTGTTCGGCACCCCGCTGGAGGAGTTCACCGACTGGCGCCGCGTCGGGTTCGTCCCGCAGCGCAGCGGCGCGGCGTCCGGCGTACCCGCCTCGGTGTGGGAAGTGGTCGCCTCCGGACGGCTCACCCATCGCAAGCTGTTCCGGCCGCTCTCGCGGGCCGATCGAGCAGCGATCGACGAGGCGCTGGAGGTCGTCGGGCTGAGCGACCGGGCCCGCGACGGCGTGTCGCAGCTCTCCGGCGGGCAGCAGCAGCGCACCCTCATCGCCCGGGCGCTCGCCGGCGAGCCCGACCTGTTCTTCCTCGACGAACCCACGGCCGGCGTCGACCTGCCCAACCAGGTCTCGCTGGCCAGCTCCCTGGCTCGACTCAAGGCGCGCGGCGCGACCATCGTGCTCGTCGCCCACGAGCTCGGCCCCCTGGGCAGCCTCGTCGACCGGTCGGTCGTGATGCGCGACGGCCGACTCGCCTACGACGGCAGCCCGCTGGCCGACCATGCGGTGCACTCCCCCGGCTTCGGCGAGGCGCACAGCCACCATCACCATCACGACCAGGCGCGTCGCGACCACGTGCCTCGCGTCGCCTCCCCGCTCGAGGGCGGTGACTGATGGACCTGTTCACCTACGGCTTCATGCAGCGGGCGCTGATCGCCGCCGTCGTCACCGGCCTCGCTGCGCCGGCCGTCGGCACCTACCTCGTTCAACGCCGCCTGGCGTTGATGGGCGACGGCATCGGACATGTCGCCGTGACCGGCGTGGCGCTCGGGCTCCTCACCGGCACCTCACCGACCTGGACCGCCGTGATCGTCGCCGTGCTCGGCGCTGCGCTGATCGAGCTGATCCGCGAGCGCGGCCACGCGAACGGCGACGTGGCTCTCGCCCTCCTCTTCTACGGCGGCCTGGCGGGCGGCGTACTGCTCACCGGCATCGGTGGCGAGAGTGCGGCGCGGTTGCAGCAGTACCTCTTCGGCTCGATCACGACCATCTCGGTCGGCGACGTGGTGGCCACGATGGTGCTGGCGGCGGTCGTGATCGTGGTCTGCGTCGGGCTGTCACCGCAGCTGTTCGCGGTCGCCCAGGACCAGGAGTTCGCGCGGGTCGCCGGGTTGCGGGTGCGCGCGTACAACCTCCTGGTCGCGGTGCTCGCCGCGGTGAGCGTGACGGTCGCGATGCGCACCGTCGGGCTGCTGCTCGTCTCAGCACTCATGGTGGTCCCGGTCGCGACCGCTCAGCAGGTGACCAGGTCGTTCCGGACCACGCTCGCGGCGGCGATGGCACTCGGCTGCCTCGCCTCCCTGGGTGGGCTGGTGGTGGCGGCGTTCGCGTCGTACCAGGCGCGGGTCGCGCCCGGCCCGACCATCGTGCTGCTGTCGCTGGCGTGCTTCGCCGTGACCTGGCCGCTCGGCGCGTGGCTCCGCAGGCGACAGCGGCTCCGCGCGCCGTTCTCGAGCTCCGTGCCGACCGAGCACTCCACCGCCGATGAACACCCGCACGCCCACGGCCCCGAATGCGGACATGTGGCCGTCCGGCATGGTGACCACGTCGACTACGTCCACGACGGGCACCGACACGCGGTCCACGGGGAGCACTATGACGAGCACTGAGGGGGCGCCGATGCGGCCCACCAAGCAGCGGCTCGCCGTGGTCGAGGCGATGGCGTCGTTCGACGACTTCCGCTCGGCCCAGGAGATCCACGACCTGCTCGGCCGGCGCGGCGAGCCGGTCGGTCTGGCGACGGTCTACCGGACGCTCCAGCGGCTGGCCGGGGCCGGCGAGGTCGACATGCTGCGCACCGAGGACGGCGAGGCGATCTACCGCCGCTGCTCCGACACGCACCACCACCATCTGGTCTGCCGTGGCTGCGGGCGCACGGTCGAGGTCGAGGGGCCGACCGTCGAACGCTGGACCCGGGCGATCGCCGGCGAGCACGGCTTCAGCGACGTCAGCCACACCCTGGAGATCTTCGGGACCTGCCCGAACTGCTGAATACCCCGGCGAGTCTCGGCCCCGAGTCCGTGGCGACGCTCGCTGCGCTCGCCGGGCGCCTGGCTCGCTGGCGCTCGCTTCGGCACCAGTCGCCACGGCCATCGGGCCGATCGCCGGGCGCGCGGCTTCGCCGCGAAAGACCGGGTCGCTCCGCTCCCTCCAGAGTTGCGGACACGACCTATGACGAGGTGCACACAAGACCGCTGGGCGACAGGTCAGCTGTTCGGGCTTACCCAAATCCCTCGGCGACTGCCGCGTAGGTCCAGAGCATGCCGCCCCAGGCGTCCGGGCCCTCGAAGACCTCCTGCATCTGGGCGGCGGCCGCGCCGTACGCCTCCAGGTCGCGATGTTCGAGCTCGACCAGGGTCCGGCCGTCGTCGGTGGGGGTGAACCGCACCTCGATCGTCGTGATGAGGTCGTCGTGGAAGGCCCAGTCGGCACCGATCTGCCAGGTGACCGTGAAGCCGCTCGGGGCGTCCCAGGCCGTGACCGTGCCGGTGTCGGTCTCGGAGCCGTCGGTGTGCCGGGTGTACCAACGGCCGCCGACGAACGGCTCGACGACGATCTGCTCGATCGGCGCCTCGCCGATGTGGTGACCCTCCGGCCACCACGACGTCATCTCGGCCGTGAACACCTCGAAGCAGCGTTGCTGGTCGAGCCCCACGGGGACGCTCACGCGCACCGGGCTGATGGTCTGCTGGGTCATCGTCTCTCCCCTACTCGGCCGGGCGGCCGGTCTGCTGGTCGGCTTGCTGCTGGTCGGCTTGCTGCTGGTCGGCGTACTGGGCGAACGCGACCAGGTTCAGCCGCCAGAACCGCTCGAGGTAGGCGCGGAGCGGGGCCAGCCCGTCCGGCTCCACGCGGTAGACGCGGCGGGTGCCGTGCTGCCGATCCACGACCAGCCCCGCCTCCTTGAGCACCTTGAGGTGCTGGGAGACCGCCGGGCGGCTTACTGGCAGCAGCGCGGCCAGTTCGCCGACCGGCTGCGGCCCTTCGAGCAGCAGATCGAGGATCGCCTGCCGGGTCGGGTCGCCCAGGACGATGAGGAGTTCCGATGCGTTCGCCATGACTTACCGTAAGCTAAAAATAACGGTAAGTGAGCGTCAACCGTTTGGGATAGTCCGTGACGAAATGGTGGGTCTGAACGGAGTTCGACCCACACAAACGTCACGGACTATCCCGGAATACGGGCCTCACACACTGACGGCGGAAGCGTCCCAGAGGGGGTCTTGATGCTCGTCGGGTACGTCGAGGGGCAGCCGGACCCGGAAGGTCGAGCCGAGGCCCTCTTCGCTCTCGACCTCGATCCGGCCCCCGTGGCTCTCCACGATCGCCTTGGTGATGCTCAACCCCAGCCCGATGCCCTGGATGGACTGCTCGGTCGCGTGCCGGCTGCGGAAGAACCGGCTGAAGACGTGGTGCCGGTCGCGTGGGCTGATCCCGATCCCGGTGTCGAGCACCACCAGCTCGACCCGCTGGTGGATCACGGACAGGTCGACCTCGATCAAGCCGCCCGACGGTGTGTACTTCACGGCGTTCGAGAGCAGGTTGTCGACGACTTGAGCGAACCGTTGGGGATCCACCATGGTCATCAGGTGGTCGGGCAGCCGGCTGTGCATGGTCAGCCCGGCGGCCTCCACCGCTGGCCGCGACGCCTCGACGGCCTGCCGCACCAGGTGCGCGAGGTCGGTCGGCTCACGTTCGAGGAGGACCAGCCCTTTCTCGGCCTGCGCGATCTGCAGCAGGTCGGCCACCAGCCGGTCCAGACGGGACACGTTGCGCTCGACCACGTTGAGCTGGTGGCGCACGTCCTGCGGCAGGTCACGGCGCTCCAGGACCAGGCTGGTGAAACCGCGGATCGACGTGAGCGGCGTCCGGAGCTCGTGCGAGACCGAGGCGACGAACTCTTCCTTGACCTCGAGCGCGCGCATGAAGTCGGTGACGTCCTTGTAGGCGAGCGCGGCCCCCGCGAAACCACCGCTCTCGTCCCGGATGAGTCGGGAGGAGACGGACAGGGCACGCCGGGTCACCGGGTCCGCGCCCACCCAGATCAACTGGTCGTCGAACTCCTCGCCCAAGGTGGCGCGGTACGTCGGCATCTCGGCGCTCTGGACGCGGGTCTCTCCGTCCTCGTGGAAGACGTCGCCGACCTGGCCGGCCAGGCCGTCGTGGCCCGCCGGGAAGGCCAGCCGCATGAAGTCGTGGTGCCGACGGTTGACGGTCCGGTAGCGCCCTGCAGCGTCGAGGAGCACCAGGCCGACATCGACGGTGTCGAGGGTGGCGTCGGCGACGCGGCGCTGGAGGTCGATCAGCTCCTGGCCGCTCCGCACCCGGGTCATCAGGCTGGCAAGCGCGAGCGAGACCACGATGGCGAGCGCGGTCGTCGTCACCGAGCGCGAGAGGTTCATGCCGTTGGGGCCGGTGTGGACCAGTCCGGGCACCATCACCAGGGCCACGGTGCAGATCCCGGTCATCACGGCACCCCGGCCGCCGTAGACGCCGAGCCACAGCGCCGGGACCACGACGAGGAGCGCCGTACCACCCTGCGTGTCGAGCCGGCTGAGGCCGACCAACGCGAAGTCGACGACCAGGAGCACCACCAGGCACCACTGAGGCATCCGCGCCCAGGGCAGCAGGAGCGTGACGACCCAGATCACGGGGACCAGGACCAGCCCGACCAGCGGGCCGTTGCGCAACTCCACGCCCCCGAGCAGGCGCAGGCAGGTGTCGAGGAGGAACAGCAGGCTGAGCCGAGCTGGAGCAGGCGAGGATCTCGCGGCTCGAGCCAGAGGCCGCGGAGCTCATCCCTCAGGCGCGCCCTCACTGGAGAATGCTGTCATCTCGGCCCCGCCGAGAAGGTGGAAACGGCGTATTCGCCCAGCCTGGATTGGCCGTGGTTCAGGCCTTTCCGTAGCGCCGGTTGCGCGCGGCGTACGCCTCGATGGCCGACCACAGATGCCGGCGGTCGACATCGGGCCAGAGCACGTCGGTGAAGACCAGTTCGCTGTACGCCGCCTGCCACAGCATGAAGTTGGACAGCCGCTGCTCCCCCGACGTCCGCCAGACCAGGTCCGCGTCGGACTGCTCGGGCACGTAGAGGTGGCGGGCGACGGTGCGCTCGTCGATCTTGTCGGGGTTGAGCCGGCCGGCCGCGACCTCGCGGGCGATCGATCGCATCGTGTCGGCGAGCTCCGCACGGCCGCCGTAGTTGACGCACATCGTCAAGGTCAGGACGTCGTTGTCCTGGGTCAGTTCCTCGGCGACCTGGAGCTCCTTGATCACCGACCGCCACAGCCGTGGCGCGCGGCCCGCCCAGCGCACCTTCACCCCCAACTCGTGCATCTCGTCGCGACGGCGCCGGATCACGTCGCGGTTGAAGCCCATGAGGAAACGCACCTCGTCGGGCGAGCGGGTCCAGTTCTCGGTGGAGAAGGCGTACGCCGAGATGGCCCGTACCCCGACCTCGATCGCCCCCTCGACCACGTCGAACAGCGACGACTCGCCCTCCTCGTGGCCCTTGGTCCGCGGCAACCCGCGCTCCTTGGCCCAGCGGCCGTTGCCGTCCATGACGATGGCTACGTGCCGCGGGACCAGGTCCTTCGGCAGGGTCGGCGGCTTGGCGCCGGACGGGTGCGGGTTCGGGGGGCGGACGGTACGGCGCACGAGGGCATTCTCCACAGGCGCGAATTCGGCGGTTGCGCGAGGAGCGTGCATGTATTTTGCTTGCATGGTGGCCATCCAGATCAGAGACGTCCCCGACGACGTTCGAGACAAGCTTGCTGCCCAGGCGAAGGCGAAGGGACAGTCGTTGCAGGCCTACCTGCTCGAGATGGTGACAGCCGCGACGAGGGGTCCCTCCAACCAGGAGTTGTACGAGCGGCTGTGGGCCAGTGGAGGCGGCGTCGACCTGTCCACCGAGGACGTCCTCGAGGCCATCGATGCCGGACGACGCGAGGCTGACGCGAAATGGTCGTGATCGACGCTTCGATCCTGGTGCCCGTGCTCGCGGCCCGCTGGACCGAGGCCAGGTGGCGCGCGGCGGACTCGGGCAAGGAGTGGTACGCCGTGCCGCACTTCCATGCCGAGGTGATGTCCGGGCTCCGGGGCCTTCTGCTCGGTGGCAAGCTCGACCGCGAGCGTGCGGAGCGCGCCGTCGCCGCGCTCATCGCGACGTCCGTGACCCTCATCGCGACGCCAGCATTGCTTCCGCGCATGTGGGAGCTCCGGCACAACCTCTCCCCCTACGACGCCGCCTACGTGGCCGCCGCGGAGTTCCTCGGTTGCCCGCTCGTCACCGCCGACGCCCGCCTGGCCGCCGCACCCGGCATCCGCTGCGAGGTGCGGCTGGCCTCGTAGGTCAGGTCCTACCTCTCGACGTAGGCCAGCGAGCGCAGCCCGCGCTCGAGATGCCACTGCAAGAACGCCGCGACCAGGCCGCTCGCCTCCTTCAGGTGTCGTGGGTCGGCAGCCTCGACCACCGGCCAGTCGCCGGCGAGCAGGGCGCCGAGCAGCGTGATCGTCTCCGCGGCGGGACTGGCCGAGCCGGGGACCCGGCAGGTGGTGCAGAGCATCCCGCCGTACGCCGGGTTGAACCAGCGGTGCGGGCCTTCCAGGCCGCAGCGGGCGCAGTGCGCGAACGACGGGGCATAGCCGGCCACGGAGAGTGAGCGGAGCAGGTAGGAGTCGAGCACCTGGCCGGGTCGGCGCTCTCCGCCGACCATCGCCCGTAGCCCGCCGACCAGGAGCAGGAACTGCTGGGTCGAGGGCTCCCGCTCCTCGGTGACCACCCGCTCGGCGGTCTCGAGCATGACGGTGCCCGCGGTGTAGCGCTCGTAGTCGGCGCCCAGCAGTGCGGCGAACGCATCGTGGGTCTCGGCCTGGGTGATCGTGTCGAGGTTGCGCCCCTCGGCGAGTTGGACGTCGACGTGGGTGAACGGCTCGAGCCGGGAGCCGAACTTGGAGGTCGTCCGGCGCACTCCCTTGGCCACCGCGCGCACCCGCCCGTGCTGGCGGGTCAGCAGGGTGACGATCCGATCTGCCTCTCCCAGCTTGTGGGTGCGCAGCACGATCGCCTCGTCGCGGTACAGAGGCACGCTTTCCATTCTGCCGCGTGGCCGATAGCCCCTGACGCTCCTGCCGCCGACACGCCGTACGACGAGCACACCGGTCAGGGACTATCTCCGGGGCGCCCTCGTCGAAATCCCGATGCGGACGCCGCTGGTGGCCGAAACTGGGCGGGTGAGCCGGCCCGCAGAACGCCCCTTCGGCTGGGCGCCGTGCATCGGGCTGCTCGCGGGGGTCTGCCTGTCGGCCGCGACCGCGGCCCGGTGCGCACCGGACGGGTACGTCGTGGCAACCTTCTGGCCGGCCGCTGGGCTGGGGCTCATGCTCCTGGCGCTCGCGCCCGCACGCCGCTGGCTCGCGCTGGTACCCCTGCTCACCGTCGCGGGGATCCTCGGCGACCTGCTGGCCGAGCGCGGGCTGCGGCTGAGCGTCACCCACGGCGTCTGGGAGGCGCTGGCCGCCCTCGGTGCGGCGCTGCTGCTGACCCACGGTGGGCGACGGCGTCCCCAACTCCAGGACCAGGAGGACTTCGTCCGGCTGGTCGGAGCCGCGATCGTCAGCGGCGGCCTGATCGTGCTCGGCGGTGCGATCGCGTCGCGGGTCGTAGACCTGGAGCCGCTGCTGCCCTCCGTCGGTACGGCGCTGGCCACGCACCTGGCCGCGGTGCTGGTGCTGGTCCCGATGGCGCTGGTCACCGAGAACCGCTGGGCCGCCGGGCGGCTCGAACTGGTCGTCCAGGTGGCCCTGCTCGCCGGCGCGAGTGTGGTCACGTTCCTGCCTGGCGCGAGCTCGACCCTGACCTTCGCTCCGGTGTTGTTCCTGGCCTGGGCGGCGCTCCGCTTCGACCTTCGACTGGCCTGCGGCGAGCTGGCCGGATTGGCGATCTTCACGACTGCGCAGACGCTCGACGGCACCGGTCCCTTCGGAGCGGCGCTGGTGACCGACCGGTTCACGCCGCTCGCGGCCGGGGCGCTCGCCCAGGCCTACCTCGCCTGCGCCGCGCTGCTGGTACTCCCCCTGGGCATCGCCGTCCAGCGCAACACCACCTTGCTCGACCGGATCACCGCGGACGGCAAGCTGTTCCGCCGCAACTTCACCGAGTCACTGGTGGGCATGGTCTTCCTCGAGCCCGACGAGGCCGGCCGCGACCTGGTGATCGTCGACCTCAACGAGACCGCTCTGCGGATCCTCGGCGGCACCGAGGAATCGTTGCTCGGCACGCACATCGCCGACGCCGTCGAGGTCGGCGCCGACTATCGGACCGTGGTGCCTCAACTCATCGACGGCAGCCGCGAGGGCTGGCGCGTCGAAGGCCCGCTCGCCCACGGCCGGGCAGGGCGGGTGACGCTGCAGATCTCGTCGCTGGGCGAGAGCGACGACGACCCGTTCTTCGCCGCTCAACTGCTCGACGTGACCGCGGAGTACAAGGCGCGCCGGGCGCTCGAAGCCGCTCAGTCGCTCACCAACGCGACCCTCGACACCACCAACTGCATCATCATGGTCACCAACCTCGAGGGCCGTGTGGTGCGGGTCAACCACGCCACGTCGGTCATCACCGGCTATCGCGAGAGCGAACTCCTCGGGCGGCGCGTGTGGGAGACCGGCATCACCCCGTCCGACACCCACGATGCCGAGGCGCTCTTCGAATGGCCCAATCGTGCCGGCGTGCCGATCGTGCGGGAGTCGGATGCGATCACCAGGTCCGGCGACAAGCGCCGGATCGTATGGAACACCAACATCGTGCGCGACGATGCGGGCCACGCGGCGTACGCCGTCCTCACCGGGATCGACGTCACTGCCGAACGCACGACAGCCGGGTTGGTGAGCCACCTGATGGAGGCGTCGCTGACCACGGCCATCGTCGGGATCGACACCGCCGGCCGGATCTCGGTGGCCAGCTCCGGGCTCCAGCACCTGCTCGGGTACGAACGCGACGAACTGATCGGCCAGCCGTTCCACCTGCTCCTCAAGGCTCCCGAACTGCTCGAGCGCACCGGCGCCGACACCCTCGACGAGGCGTTCGACATCCTGGTGCGCGGCCTCGGGCGCGACGGCGAGACCCGCGCCCGCGACTGGACGTGGGTGACCCGCAACGGCGGCGAGCAGTTGGTGTCGATGACGCTCTCGGTGGCCGAGGACACCTTCGCTGCACGGTCCGGCTACTTGTGCGTGGCGCGCGACGTCAGCGAGCAGCGACACAGCCAGGAGTTGCTCATCGCCGCGCTCGACAAGGAGCGCACCGCGGTCGAGCGGCTCCGCTCGCTCGACCAGGCCAAGAACGAGTTCGTCTCGACGGTCTCGCACGAGCTCCGGACGCCGGTGACCAGCATCGTCGGGTACACCGAGATGCTCGCCGACGGCTCGGTGGTCGACCCATTGCCGGACCAGCTCCCGCTGTTGGAGACGATCAACCGCAACGGCCAGCGGCTGATCTCGATGATCAACGACCTGCTCATGCTCTCGGGCCTCGACTCCGACACGGTCCACTGGCGCCACGACACCGTCGACCTCGCCGACACCGTCGGGCCGATCGAGGAGGCGATCCGGCCGCTGCTCGCAGGCCGCCGGCTCACCTTCGACGTGGTCCCGCCGGACACCAGCGTGCCCGTGCTCGGGGACCGAGCCCAACTCGAGCGCGTGATGATCAATCTGCTCTCCAACGCCGTGAAGTTCACCGAGGACGGCGGCACCATCGGGTTCGGCGTCGGGATCGAGGACGACCTCGCGGTGATCACCGTCCGCGACACCGGGATCGGCATCCCGGTCGGCGAACAGGGCGACCTGTTCCAGCGGTTCTTCCGCTCCTCGACCGCCCAGGCCCGCCAGATCCAGGGCACCGGGTTGGGCCTTTCGATCGTCGCGGCGATCGTCTCGGGTCACGGCGGCACGATCGACGTCAGCTCCGAGCACCTGCAGGGCTCGACGTTCACGGTGACCCTGCCCTTGGCCAGGTCCGGGTCGCTCACGCACGTGCGGTAGCGCCGTCGCCAACCGGACCACCCACATTTGACCGAACGGACTAGACCGTTTCGCAAACGGTTGCTCTCTGGTCCGACAAAATGTGCGTCATGATCCCCCACGGCCGCACGCAGGGGCGGCTGGTCCCCGTCTGGGTGGCGCTGTCGATCCCCCTCTGCATCCTGGCCATCTGGCCGGTGCAGCACGTCGTGCTCCCGACGATGGCCGGTGTGGCACCGCTGTGGTGCGCCACCGTGCTGGTCCTCGACACGATCACCGCGGCGCTGCTGATCTCGCGCCATCGCTCGGTGGGCGACCTCCGGCTGCTGATCCTCGCCACGGCGTACGCCACCTCCGCCGCGGCCGTGATCCTGCTGATGTTCTCGCTCCCCGGTGTGTTCTCTACGGAGCCGACGTTCGCGAACACCGGCGGTGCGCCCGGCTGGATCTGGCTGATGCGGCACATCGGGCCGCCGGTCCTGATCGCCGCGGCGCTGGCGCCCTGGCCGGCACGGATCCGGTCGATCGCGCAGCCACGCCGCCGAAACCTGACCGCGGCCCTGGTCGTGTCGGGCGGGCTGCTGATCGGCCCCGGTCTTCTCTTCGTCCTGCTGCGGTTCGAGCCAGGCTCGCTGCCGCACGTGCTCGACGTACAGACCGGCGAATTCGCCAGCTGGGCGATCGTGCTGGTCGGCGGGGTCAACGCCGCAGCGGTGGTGGTCTCGCTGGTGGGCATCGCGCGACGCCGCGACACCACGCGCTTCGAGTCGTGGGCCGTGGTCGCCGTCGTCGCCTGGGCCGGCGACGTCGTCCTGACCCTGACCTACGACGACCGCTACAGCGTCGCCGGCTACGGGGCCCGCGCGCTGGGCGTCGCCTCCTCGCTGGCCGTAGTCGTGGCCCTGCTCCACGAGATGAGCCGGATGCAGCGCAACCTCACCCGCGGCAGCCGCGACCTGAGCGAGCAGGTCACCCAGCTCGTCAACGCGGCCCAGGATCGCGACCACATCGTCGCCGTGGTCAGCCACGAACTCCGGACTCCCCTCACCGGGCTCACCGGCTACCTCGACCTGCTCGTCGAGGACGAGGACCTCCCGCCGGAGCTGCGCCGCCGGATGCACGAGCGCTCGCTGCAGCTGGCCCGCCGGCTCACGCTGCTCTCCGAGGACCTGCTCACGCGGGGTACGGCGCAGCACGGCAACCTGGTCGTGCTGCCGGAGTGCCTCGACCTCCAGCAGCAGGTCGCGGACTGCGCCGCTGGCTTCCCCGGCCTCGAGGTCCGCAACGAGGTCCCGCCTGGCATCTGCGTCCACGCCGACCCGCTCCGGGTGCAGCAGGTGCTGACCAACCTGGTCCGCAACGCGCAGCGTCACGGCGCGGAGCCGGTGACCGTCTCCGCGGTGCTGACCTCACCCACCGAGGTGCGTGTGAGCGTCGCCGACGAGGGCGCGGGCGTCCCGCCCGAGTTCGTTCCGCACCTGTTCGACCGGTACAGCCGCAGCCGGACCGTCAGCGCACACGGGGCCGGCCTGGGCCTGTCCGTGGTCCAGGACCTGGTCCGCGCCCACGGCGGCGACGTGGGCTACGAGACCGGGACGCGCAGCTTCGTCTTCACTCTCCCCGCGGTGTCCGCACCCAGCGAGCCCGAGCCACAGGACGTCGAGGCGAGGCTGACCACCTCGGTCTGAACCAGCCCTGGTGCCCCTACCGATGGCTGAGGAACTCCACCACCTGTTGGAAGGTCGGCCGGTTCTGCCAGTCGATCGCGCGTACGCCGACCAGCCCCGCGGTGTTGGAGCGGATGTCGTCTCGGTGCTTGTTGTAGGTGAGCTTGGCCACCGACGAATTCTTCTGCTTGTGCAGGATCCGGGCGACCGCCCCGGCCAGCGACGCGCGCAGCGTCGTGCGACACGCGGCCAGCGATCCGTCGCCGCAGTAGCCCTGCGAGTAGGCGCCCTCGACCTTCTTGCCGAGCACGGTGCGAAGGTCCTTGGCGACGTAGCCGTACCACGCGATGCCGTTGAACGAGGAGCCACCACCCGAGCTCGGATGGTCGTCGAGGCCCTGCGGCAGCTCGCGGGTCAGGTCGCCCAGCCGGTCACCCAGCACGTCGTAGGCGACCGAGTGCTGGCCGCTCTGCCACCAGGCGTCGAAAAGTGCGATCGCGGCCTGGTGCTCGTAGGAGCCATTGCGGTCGCGGTCGGCCCGCGGCGTACCTGCCTTCAGCCACGCGGTCAGCACCTTACGGGCGCTCGCCGTGGCCGGGTCGTCGCCGATCACCTTCAGCAGCCAGGGCAGGGTGTACGCCGCCCGCGAGTCGGCGGTCGCCGCGCCCGCCATCACTCCGACCAGGCCAGGGAGATCGATCTTCTTCTGCCCGCGGATCTTGGGCAGCAGTCGCTTCTCGAGCGCCTGAGAGCGGTAGACCGAGCCGTAGCCCCAGGTGTCGTCGGCGGCCGAGAACTCGGGCGCCGGCTTGTTGTTCCAGCTGATCAGATAGCCCCGCTTGGGGTTGGTCTCGCGGGCGTGCCGCCGATCGCTCAGCCAGCCCTGCCAGTCGTACTGCTTCCCCGCCCACCGCGGCAGGTCGGGCTCCACCTTCTTCGACCGGCGCGGCAGCAACCCCGAGGAGTAGTAGGAGATGTCCTCTGAGTCGGCGTAGAACCAGTTGAAGGTGTAGTCGACGTCGCTCGCGGCCTTCTGGAACGACTTCGCGTCGTGCACGAAGCCCGGGTCGTTGAACTCGCCGAAGCCGAGCACCGAGTCGATCTCGTGGCCGTACGTCGACCGCTGGAGCACCAGCGCGACCGGCACGCCGCCGACGGTCGTGCGTTCCTGGACGATCCCGTGCCGGGTGCGCAGCACCTGGAAGCGGTAGGTCTTCGACGGGCTGGGCGCCGTGAAGTTCGGCGTCGTCGTCTCGCTGTGCACGTCCGACTGCATCGGCACGCACCGCTTGCCGACCCGGTAGGCGGTCGACCGGACGGACGGCTTGGAGCCGTTGACGTTGCACAGCCGCTCGGCCACGGTGTCGATGTTGTCGCTGCCGGCCGAGGTCGCCGACCAGGCGTAGTCCACGCCACGGCCGAGTTGGACGAAGAGGTTCACCCCGGCGAACGCGACGCCGCGGGCCTCAATGCCCGGGCCGTTGAGCACCTGCTCCACGAGGATCTGGGGGGCGTAGTAGCCGGTCTGCGGCCCCATCACCGCCAGCGGCTTCCCGGTCTTCGACTCCTTGCCGGTCACCAGCATCGCGTTGCTCATGCCGTGCGCCCCGAGCTCGGACAGGTCGACGTGGACGCCACCCGGCAGGTCAAGACCCGGCTCGACCTTGGCTGGTGCGGGAGCCGATCCACGCAGGACCGCACCGGTCCCCGGCGCGCTCCGGCCGTCGAGATCGGGCAGCGCCACCCCGGGCCGGGTCGGGTCGAAGGCCGCACCGTCGTACGGCGCGCGCTTGCTCGACGTGGTCGGCGCCTCGGGATCGTTCTTCTCCCGCAGGTCGCGGTAGGTCCTCAGCGCCTCCTTCGTGCCGAACTGGTCTTCGAGGGTCTGCCACCACCGGGCGTTGGCGACCTCGTTGCCGCCGCCCTTGCCGAAGATCCCGCCGACCAACGAGCCGATGTAGACGATGTCGGCGCGGGTCCAGTCGGTCGGCTGCTTCTGCAGCCCGACGTACTCGGCGGGACAGGTCTTCGCCGAGATCGTCGGGCAGAGGTCGTGCTGGGCCTGGTTGATCCCGGCGATGAACGCGTCGACGCCCGCGAGCAGCTGTTGGCCTCGGGCGCCGGCCGCGGCAGCCGCCCTGACCACCTGCCCCTCGGCCTCGGCCGGTGTGTAGAACGAGTTGCGGAGCTGAGCCTGGTCGGTCGCGACGTTGCCCGGCGTGTTGCCCACGAACTCGGCCACCCGTGCGGCACCGGTGTGGCGCAGCACGTCCATGAGGAACATCCGGTCCTCGATCGCGGCGTACCCGGCGCCGAACTCGACGTCCTCGAACGTCGCCCCGTTGATGTAGGGGACACCGAAGGCATCCCGCTGGATCGTCACCCCGGGTCGCGGCGACGCCGTGCTGACCACGGTGGCAGGAGTGAAGTCGGCGCGCTTGTAGAGCTCGTCGAGGTCGGCCCGATCGATGCTCTTCGGGTCGCGGGACGTGAGCGCGTCGTACATCTCGAGCTGGTCGGCGACGTTGGGCGGCGCGGTCGGCGTCGCGGTGTCGTTGACCAGGCCCGGCAGGTCTTGCGTGGTCACGTTGCCGCGCGAACCCGGCGGGAGGATGTTCCACAGGTTGCCGTAGCTGTCCCCCGCCTTGGCAGCTGCCGAGCCGTTGGGGCCGTTGGCCGTGCCGCCGACAGCGCCCGAGTCCGGCCCGGCCACCGCCGACGGAGCGAACGAGGCCACCAGTGCCCCGACCGCGACCAGCCCGACGATCCCCCCATACGCGCGCATGGACGACAACCTAGTCTCGCTGCGGCTTGTTCGGATCCCCTTCGACCGCGCGCGTCGTGGTCAGCCGGCGGCCCGGTTGACCGCGCTGATCACGGCCTTGAGCGACGCGGTGACGATGTTGGCGTCGATGCCGACGCCCCAATAGACGGAGTCGCGGACCAGGCACTCGACGTACGCCGCCGCGACCGCGTCGCCGCCCGAGGAGAGCGCGTGCTCGGCGTAGTCGAGCACCCGAACGTCGAACCCGCCCTGGTCGCCCGAACCAGGCAGCTCGTTGATGGCCGCCACGAAGGCCGCGATTGGGCCGTTGCCCTCACCCTGCAACGACTGGAGCTCGCCGTCGACGTAGACGTTGACAGCGAGGGCGTCCTTCTCCCCCGCGGCCGAGGACGTGTGCACGGAGTTGAGCTGGAGCGGCGTCGTGCGGTCGAGGTACTCGGCGCGGAAGACCGACCAGATCTCGTCCGGCGTCATCTCGCCGCCCTCGGCGTCGGTGCGCTCCTGGATCACCCGGCTGAACTCGATCTGCGCGCGCCGCGGCAGATCGAGCCTGTGCTCGGCCTTGAGGATGTAGGCGACGCCACCCTTGCCGGACTGGCTGTTGACCCGGATGACGGCCTCGTAGGTCCGGCCCACGTCGTGCGGGTCGATGGGCAGGTACGGCGCCTCCCACGTCAACTGCGAGACCGGGACGCCCTGCTCGGCCGCCTGCTCGTCGAGATCCTCCAGCCCCTTCTTGATGGCGTCCTGGTGGGAGCCGGAGAACGCCGTGTAGACGAGGTCGCCGGCGTAGGGGTGCCGAGGGTGGACCGGCAGGTTGGTGCAGTACTCGACCGTGCGCCGGATCTCGTCGATGTCGGAGAGGTCGACCTGCGGGTCGATGCCCTGGCTGAACAGGTTCATCGCCAGCGTGACCAGGTCGACGTTGCCGGTGCGCTCGCCGTGGCCGAACAGGCAGCCCTCGACCCGGTCGGCGCCGGCCATCATCGCCAACTCGGTCGCGGCGACCGCGGTGCCCCGGTCGTTGTGCGGGTGCAGGCTGATCACGGTGCTCTCGCGGCGGGTCAGCTGCCGCGAGAACCACTCGATCTGGTCGGCGTAGACGTTGGGCGTAGCCATCTCGACGGTCGCGGGAAGGTTGAGGATGATCTCGCGGCCGTCCTCCGGCTGCCAGACGTCAGAGACCGCCTCGCACACCTCGACCGAGAACGGCAGCTCGGTGCCGGTGAAGATCTCGGGGCTGTACTCGTAGCCGATGACCGTCGTGTCGAGGTAGCTCTCGATGCCCTTGAGCACCGCCTGGGTGCCGCGGACCGCGATGTCCTTGATCTCGTCCTTGCTGGCACGGAACACCACGCGCCGGAACAGCGGAGCCACGGCGTTGTAGAGGTGGATGTTGGCGCGCCCGACGCCTACGAGCGACTGAACGCTGCGCTCGATGAGGTCCTCGCGGGCCTGGGTGAGCACCGAGATGGTCACGTCGTCGGGGACCTTGTCGCCCTCGATGAGCTGGCGGACGAAGGCGAAGTCGGTCTCGCTCGCGCTCGGGAAGCCGACCTCGATCTCCTTGTAGCCCATCTTCACGAGGAGGTCGAACATCTTCATCTTGCGCGCCGGGCTCATGGGGTCGATCAGCGCCTGGTTCCCGTCGCGGAGATCGGTGGACAGCCACCGTGGCGCCTGGGTGATGACGACGCCGGGCCAGGTGCGATCAGGAAGATCGATCGGCGGGAAGGGCCGGTAGCGCTCGAACGGCATCGGGCTGCGCTGCTGCGCGCCCATCGGCTTCAAGGGAGTGGTCATGTGGTCCTCGCTGATGTGGTGGCCTGGGATGAGGGCCGGCGCGCACGATCACTCCGCAGCGAGGGGGTCCGGACTCTGCCCGAAGATCGGGCTCAGACCTCGCTGCGGCAGCCAAGGAGGAGGCGTCGCATCATGACGGGGCCACTTTAGCCTGCCGATCAGTCGGGGGTGCAGGCCGATCCCGGCGGGTGGGACAGTGGGCTCGTGAAGACGCGCATCCAGTGCCCATGTGGCGAGGCCATCGTCGGCAAGAACGAGGACGAACTCGTGGAGCTGACCAACGCCCATCTGAGCGAACAGCACGACGGTCGGACCTACGACCGCGACATGATCTTGATGATGGCTACCTGATTTACCCCGGCGAGTTTCGCCGGGCGCGCGGCTTCGCCGTGAAAGACCGGGTCGCTTCGCTCCCTCCCGAGTTAACGATGTCGCCCGATTCCGACGCGCGACTCGCCGGCCAGCTCTCGGAGGAGCTCGGCGGCCGGTCGCGCGGTGGCGTGTCGGTAGCCGGTGCCTGCCCAGAGGTTGACGTGCTCCGGGTTTGCCTGCGCCGCCGCGGCTCGCCGGATCGGGCCGGTGAGGTGGTGTAAGGCCGGGTAGCCGAGCGGCGCGCGCCCGTCGTACTCGGCGAGGAAGGCATTGGGCAGTCCGCCCGCGGGCCGTCCGCTGAATGCGTGCGTCGTGACCGGCGCGCCGCGGTCACTCATCAGGCCGGCCCGGTGGGCCTGGTTGGTGCCGGCCTCCGGAGTGAGCAGCAGGGCGGTGCCGACCGCCACCGCATCGGCCCCAGCCGCGAGCGCCGCGCGTACGTCGTTGCGCGTGCCTGTCCCCCCGGCGGCCAGCATCGGCACTCCCGGGGTCGTGGCCCGGACCGCGCCGACGAGATCACCGAGCGACAGCCGAGCGGGCGGACGCTCCGGCGTGAACGTCCCCCAGTGACCGCCCGCCTCGGCGGACTGGACGACCAGGGCATCCATGCCGGCGTCGGACGCGGCCCGCGCCTCCGCTGCACTGGTCACCGTCTGTACGAGCGTGCAGCCGGCCCGGCGCAGCGCTGCGGCGGCGGCGTCGTCGGGCAGACCGAAGGTGAACGAGACCCATGGCGGAGCCGCCTCGATCAGCACGTCGACCTTGTCGCACCAGTGGTCGTCGTCCTCGACCGGTGCTGCGGGGAGTTCGACGCCGTACTGCTCGGCGAGTGGGAGCAGCGCCGTCCGGTAGGCGGCATACGCGGCCTGGTCGACCGGAACCGGCGTCGACGCGAACAGGTTGACACCGAACGACTCGGTGCCGGACCGCACGAGGGCGAGCTGCTCAGCCAGCGCTTCGGCGGTCAGGTAGCCGCCAGCCAGGAAGCCGGTCGAGCCGGCCTCGACGGCCGCGAGCACCAGCGCCGGTGTGGTCGGCCCGCCGGCCATCGGTGCCGCGACCACCTTCAGCTCGCTACCCAGCAACTCGCGCAAGCCGTTCGCCGCACTCCTCGACACGTGCCTAGCCTGACACCATGGCGCGCCTGCTCGTCGTCCACCACTCGCCCACCGACACGGTCCGCCGGCTGACCGACGCCGTGGTCGCGGGGGCCAACGACGATGCCGTCGAGGACGTCGAGGTGGTGGTCCGGCCGGCGCTGGAGGCCGGTGCCGCCGACGTACTGGCCGCGGACGGGTTCGTGCTGGGGACGACCGCGAACTTCGGCTACATGTCCGGAGCGCTCAAGCACTTCTTCGACACGATCTTCCTCGAGGCCGGGGGCGCGTTGTCCGACGATGGCTCGGCGGCCAGCGGCA
>ERZ761607.300-NODE-300-length-96356-cov-13.792422_pt1 | contig 96356 bp, 76 predicted proteins | sample MGYA00511164_ERZ761607 | MGnify/ENA primary metagenome ERZ761607 (study PRJEB28899, sample SAMN02445080) | bioreactor sludge metagenome | biome: EBPR sludge | place: Australia: Brisbane, Thorneside Wastewater Treatment Plant | collected 2011-06-22 ...
CTGATGGTGACCTCCCCGCCACAAACGATCAAAGGGCGCGTGGATGACGCTTACGTTCTGGTGGTTCATGCTGAGCCTGCCGCTGGCGTGGGTGCTGATGGCGGATTCGGTGGTGGTGGTTTACGCCGCCGCCACCGCGGTGTGGGCGTTGAGCCGGAATGAGACGGGCATCCCGTGGCATGACAGCCCGCTGATTTATCCGCTGCTGCTGCTGGCGCTGCTGCCGCGCTGGTGGCGGCGTCCCGCGCCCTCGGGGCTGATGCGGTGGATCCTGGCTTTGAGCGCGGTCACCGGGCTGTGCTCGGCGGCGGCTTTCGCGGTGGGGCACGGGGGCATTTCAAGGCGCGCTTTGACTGGCCGTTCGACCGCTTTTACCTCAATGAGAAACTCGCGCCCGAGGCGGACAAATGGCTGGCCGAGTCCCTGCGCGGCGCCAAGGGAGTGACCGCCGAGGTCCGGGTGCTGGACGGGCGCGCGGTGCTTTTTGATCTGAGCCTGGGCGGCAGATCTTTCCGCGAGCATCTGAAGGAGCGCCTGGAGGGCGGCAAGACGCCGGCTCAGGACTGAGTTCCGGCGGCGCGGGCGCTCACTTCGCGGGCAGGGCGCGGGGGATTTGCTCGATGGGCATGCCGAAGCGGATGGTCTCATCGAGGATGCTGGAGCGTCCGGCCTCGAGCTGGTTGGGGGAGTCGAGGGCGTCTTTGGCGTTGATGATCTTCGGCTGGATGAAGATGAGCAGCTCGTCGCGCAGGTTTTCTTTTTGCGTGGTGCCGAAAAGGTGCTTCAAGACGGGGACGCGGCGCAGGAAGATGCCGCCGCGCTCGTTGTTGGAGACGCGCTCGGTGATGAGGCCGCCGAGCACGACGGTGGCGCCGTCCTTGACGGTGACGGTGGTCAGCAGCTCCTGGGTGCCGATGGTGGGCACGGTGTTGCCGGAGATGTCCTGCTGGCCGACGATGTTGTCATTGACCTGGGCGATGCGGAGGGTGACCTCGTTGTCGGAGTTGATCATGGGGATGACTTCGAGCTTCAGGACGACATCCCGGTAGTCTATGCTGGCGCTGGTGGCGGCGACGTTGTTGAAGCCGGCGTTGGAGAGGATGTTCACGGGCACGGCGATGCGCTGGCCGGAGGAGATGACGGCCTTGCCGTTGTTGATGGTGTACATGCTGGGGCTTTGCAGGACTTTGAAGTTCCGGTTGCCCTCCAGAAGGTTCACATAACGGCTGAGGCTGCCGAGCTGGCCGTAAAGGCCGAGGCTGGCGGTGCTGATGCCGTCCATGTTGAACGGAATGTCGAGCGCGCCGGCAACGCTGGTGGTGCCGGCGGGCGCGGCCACGCCTTTTTGCCGGAGGGTGAAGTCGTCGAGCAGCCGGAGGAAATCGAAGCCGTAGTTGAACTCGCCGCCGAGGCTGAGCTGGCCGATGATGGTGGAGATGTACACCTGCTGCGGGCGCACGTCCATTTCCTCAATGAGCTGGTCTATGATGGCGATGTGCTCGGGGGAGCCGCTGACGATGAGGCTGCTGGTGGAGGGGTCGCCGATGAGGAGGGTCTTGCCGACGACGAAGGACATGGGCGCGCCTTTGGCCTCGGGGTCGTCGAGCAGGCTGCGCGCGGCATTGCCGCCGGAGCCGCCACCAAAGCCGAAGCCGCCCTGCTGCCCGAAGCCCTGGGGGGAAAGGCTGGCGGTGTCGAGCGCGCGGCCGGCGTCGGTGGAGGGCGTGTTCGAGCTGCCGGAGGGCCGCCTGCGGCTGCCGCCGCTGGAGCCGCCGCCGAGGCCGCTCTGGCCGCCGCCCTCGTTCTGGATGTCGGTGTCTTTGGCCAGCGCGTTGTAGGCCACGGGGAGGAAATCCGCCACGTCCATGTATTTGAGGGAGCGCTTGAGGAAGGTGGCGTTGTCACTCTGCTGGTCGAGCTGGGCGACGAGGCCTTTGATGTAGGCGATGTCCACGGGCCGGGCGATGACGAGCAGGTGGTTGGTGCGCCGGTAGGGGATGACTTTGACTTTGCCGACGCTGGGGTTGGTGTTGGCGGTGTTCGCGGCGGCCGGGGCGGGCGCGGCGGCGGGCCGGGCGCCGTTGGGGGCCGGGGCGGCGGGCGCCGCGGCGGGCGCGGCGGCGGCCTCGGCTTTCTCGCGCTCCTCGTAGATCTCGGAGATGATTTCGGCGATGCTTTCAGCGTCGCTGCGCTCGAGCTTGATCATCTCGTTGGCGATCTCGGCGGGCGGCACGTCTATGACTTTGGCGATCTCGCAGATGCTGCGGATGGTGATGCTGTTTTCGGTGATGATGAGGGCGGCGGCGTTGGTGACGGGGGTGATGGCGCCGAAGCTGTTGAGCTTGATGACCTGCTGGAAGGCCTTCGATGCCTCGTCCGGGGAGATGTGCTGGAGCGGGAGGACGAAGTGGCAGATTTCCTCGTTGGCGGGCAGGTCGTGGATGGCGGTATAGACTTTGAGGCCGTGGGAGGCGGGGTTTTTGCCGCCGGTGTGGTGGATGAGCTTCACGGTGCTGTCATCCACGGGGATGATGGCGTAGCCGTTGAGCAAAAGGGTGGCCTCAATGAAGGCGATGGCCTCTTTGCGCGAGAGTGGATGGGGGGCGACGATGCGCAGGGGCTCGCCCTGGAGGGCGGAGTCGAGGATGATCTTCTTCCCCGTGATCTCCGTGTAGAAGGGGATGATGGCCTGGACGGGGGAATTGGGGAAATTGACCTTGATGGAGTCGCCAGCGACGGGGCTTGGCCGGCTGTCCTGGGCGGCGCAGGTGAAGGTGAAAAGCGCCCAAATCCCCAGGCTTCGCCAGAAGGCGGCGCGCAGAAGATGCAGGGCGAGTTCGTGATTTGGCGGCATGAATTATATAAACCATAATTTTAAACCGATTTTCCGGCAACTGAATTGTTTGGCGTTCTTAAAATTCAGAGCCGTCGAGCTTTCCTCGCTGGATTTGGCGCGCGGCAGGGATTAGAGCGGGCTTGCAAGCGCGGGGAAAGGCCATTCATTCGCGCCAGACATTCCCCGTCCTCCGCCCGTGCTTCGCATGAATTTCCGCCTCCACGCCGCCTGCCTGCTGCTGCTGTTGCTCTGCGCGGGCTGCTCGAAGCCGGTGATCGAGGGGCGGGTGGTTTTTTCCCCGGCGGATGCGCTGGAATGGGCCTCCGCGCCGTTGGAAGTGGGAGTGCTGACGGAGCCGGAGCTGGAAAAGACGGCGCGCGCCGCTTTGCAGGCTTTCCGGGAGGATGCCGCGCGGCTGGCGGCGGAAAACGCGGCCCTGCAGGCGCAGCTCGGCGCGCTGGATCAGGCGCGCAAGGCGCTGGAGGCGCGCGCCAAGGTGCTGGTCTCCGACGAGGGGCTGGGCCGTCACCGTGAGGGGCCGTTGAAAATCATTCTCGAGCAGACGGAGCGCATCGAGACCCTGGCGCGCGGGGTGGAGGCGCGCCATCCGGGCGGATTCCCGGCGCCTTTTGAGAGCCGGCTGCTTGCCGCGCTGCCGTCTGGGAGTGCCAAAACGGGACCGGACGGCTCCTTCCGCCTGCCGCCGCCGCAGGGGCCGGCCTGGGTGATGGCGCGCGCCGCGAATCGCGGGGAGGACGAGGAGCACTGGTGGCTGCTGCCCGCCACGCCGGGCCAGGCGCTGGATTTGAAAACGGAAAACGCCGGAGGCAAGGCGCTGGCAGCCTGGGTGAAGGAACACCTGCCGGAGTTGCTGGAGCCCGCGCCGGAGCCGGAGACCGCCGTGGCGGAGGAAGTGCGCGCCCTGGCCGCCGCCAGCGCCGCCGCCGTGGATGCCGAGATCAACCGCGTCCGCGCCCTGGCTGCGGAGGAGCGCCAAAAAGCCGAGATGGCCGCCAAGGCGGAGATGGAGGAGACGGCGCGGAAAATGGCCGCCGAGCGCGCGAAGGCGGAGGCCGAGGCGCGGGAGAAAAAACACGCGGAGATGATGGAGGCCATCGCCAAACCCGCGCGCGAGTTTTTGCCGGGGCTGAAAATGCTGCCGGTGAAGGCGGCGGCCTTCACGATGGGCAGCCCGGAAAGTGAGCTCGGTCGCAGCGCCAACGAGGGCGCGGTGCAGGCGCGCATCACCCGCGGCTTCCTGCTCGGCCGCACGGAGGTGACTCAGGCGCAGTGGATGCTGGTGATGGGGGACAATCCCAGCGAATTCCGCGGCGCGACGAATCCGGTGGAAAAGGTGTCCTGGCTGGAGGCGGTGGAGTTCTGTGAAAAACTCACCGCCAAGGCCCGCGCGGAAGGCCTGCTGCCGGAGGGCTGGCGTTTCTCCCTGCCCACCGAGGCGCAATGGGAGCTGGCCTGCCGGGCGGGCGCCGCCACGGCGCTTTACTCCGGCAAAAACCTGGTCTCGGAGAAAGGGCCGGACAAGGGGCTGGCGGAAATCGCCTGGTATCACGCCAACTCGGACCAGAAAACCCAGGCTGCGGGACTGAAACCCGCCAACGAACTCGGTCTGCACGACATGCTCGGCAATGTCTGGGAGTGGTGCCTGGACAGCCACACGCCGGCGCTCCAGGGTGGCGACGACCCCGCGCAGGTGGGTGATGCCAAAGACCGCGTGGTGCGCGGCGGCTCCTGGAGCCAGCTCCCGCGCGGCTGCCGGGCGGCGCGGCGCTCGTGGCTGGCGCCCGACACGCGCTCGGAGGAGACCGGCTTCAGGGTGGCGTGCGTTTTTGAGCCTGACGAGCCGTGACGAGTTGCGCGCGGGAGAGCACGCGCTGGCAGAGGACGTTCCTCTCCGAGGCTCCGCTCTCAATGATCCCGCGCACGGCGGGCCGGTGCAGCGCGGAGGCCAGCAGCGCCTCGCATTCAGCCTCCTTTTTCGCCGCAGGCGCCAGGGCGATGAGGCGCGCGATGCCCGGCGCGTCGTTCATTTCCAGCAGCCGCTCATAAGCGGCGTAGGCGGTGGCGGCGGGCAGCTCCAGCTCGCTCACAGCGGCCAGAGCGCGCGCCCAGCGCAGGCGCGCGGCATTGTCCGGGGAGACATCCAGGGCGCGCTCCAGCCAGGGCACGAGGCGGAGAGTCTCGCCGGAGGCGCAGGCGCAGACCAGGGCGCGCTCCAAGGCGGCTGGGTCGGGCGGTGCGGAGCCGTCGCCAAGCAGGCGGATCTGCTTTTCCAGCGCCTCTGAGGCGCGGTCCAGACCGGTGAGCAAAAAGGCCTCCGCATCGCGTGCCTCATCCAGGGCTGGCGAGTCCGGCGGCTGGCGGCGCAGCCAGGAAGTAAGGGCGCGTAGGGCTGCGGCGGGCTCGCCCTGGAGACGGGCGGACTCGATGAGCTGCCGCATGACGCCCCAGTCCGCGCCCGGCAACTCGGCGGCGCGCTGGAGGATGGCCGTGGCGCTGGCATGCTCGCGGTTGGCGCGCGCCTGGCGGGCCAGTTGCTCGTAAGCGTGGAGGACGACACGCGGATCGAGCCGGTCGCCGGCGGCGGCGATCATGAGGTGGGTGTCATGGGGCGGCGGGGCATCCGGCTGGCCGAGCCAGGCGAGCAGGAGCGCGTCGCGCAGGTCGTTTAGTCCGCCGATGAGGTCGCTCGACTCCTGGGTGGTGATCCTGCGGAGCTGATCCAGCGGCGGCTCGTCCAGCCAGCGTTCCAGGGCTGCGAGGCGGGTGTCATCCATGCGCGTGACGCCGGCCAGGATGGCTGGCAGGGTCTCCGGCGGCGCTTTGCCGAGGTAGGCGGCAATGCGGGCGATGCGCGCCTGGGCGGCGGTGTCCTCCGGCACGGTGCCGGGAGTGGAGAGGCGCCAGGCCCAGGCGGCGGCCAGCAGGAGATAGAGCGCCGTCACCAGGACGGCGGTCCCGCGCCGGCGCGGTCGCGGAGGCATGGGCGGGAGGCGGAGTTCAACGCATGGCTGCACGGCGGTCGGATACGGCTTGAAGATGAAGGGTGGCCCTGGGCGGAGCGGTGAAAGTCACGCAGCCGCGCGCGTCGGCCACGAGGTATTCCCCGCGCCCGTCCGTTTGCAGTTGGCAGAAGGAGCCGGGCGCCAGGCCGGCGAAGGTCATCTCCACCGGGCGGCTGTGGCTGACGAGCCATTGCGCGCGGCGGCTGCCCGCCTCCAGCCAGCGCACCGCCCCGCTGGAGCTGGCCAGGCGCAGGCGCTGGGCGGCGGGGGATTGAATCATGCGCAGCTCCGTGCGCTGGCGGCCCAGGGTGTGGATGTAAATCTGCCCGCCATGCTGGATGTAGCCGGTGATTCCCACACAGCGCTCCAGGTCCGGCACGCCGGCGCTGGCGGGCATTCGGAAGGTGCGCGCATGCCCCGCATTGACGAGGATCCAGTGGTCCGGCCCGGCCAGAAAGACACGGCTGTGCTCCGCGTCACGCGCCAGCCGCGCGTAGGCGGAGAGGCTGACGGGATGGAGCGGACGTGTGGAGCACCAGTCGAGCAGCCGGCGCGTCTGCGCCAGGGCCGCGTCAGTGGCGGCATCGGCAAAGCCCAGGCAAACCTGCACGGGCGCCAGCCAGCGTTCGGCTCCCAGGGTTTCGGCGTGCCGGATGATCGCGCTGGCGTCCAGCGCGCGGCCCTGGCGCGGGTCGTGCAGCCAGGTTTGAAACGCATCCGCCCTGCCCCAGGAACGCGGCGGCAGCACGCGGCCGGAGGCGCCTTCAAAGGCCCAAACGGCGGCATTCTCCACCCCCATGCGGCGGGAAAAGGTCACCGCCTCGCGGGAGGGCTGCGCCCCCTCCGGCCAGACGATCAAAGGCACGCCGCCCGTCCTGCTGGGTGTCAGTTGCTGATGCAGCCAGGCCAGGGAGCCGGCCACTTCGCGCTCCATGCCACGGCGGGTGTCGCTGGCGGATTCGTGCAGAGGCCGGGTGATGCCGGCGCCTGGGGTCCAGTCGAGCGGGCGGCTAAGGGTTGCCGAGGCCGGCTCGACGTTCGGGAGGGAAAAAAGCTCTCGCGCGGCCACCTCGCGCCGGAGCGCCTCCGCCGGCGCGTGTCCGGGGGTCCAGCCGCGCAGGTCGCCCTCGCAGACCGCCACGCTGAAAGGCAGCGGATATTTGGCGAGGACCTCGTCCACCATGACCTCGGCGGCCATCGGCAGGCCGGGACGCGGGGTGATGGCGTCGAAACCCTCCGACCCCACATGGCAGACCAGCAGTTGGCGGCCATCCTGGCTTGTGGTGTCCGCCACGGGCGCCGGCGCGGCTCCGGCAAGCCATGCTTCCAGGAAGCTGAGCGGCTGGATCCGGGTGCCTTTTTCCAGTGCCCGGGGCTCCAGCCAGACACCGCCCCATGGGGCGAGGAAAACCTGGTCGGTTTGCCGGTCGTCAGCCCGGAGGGAGAGCACGAGGCGGGCGTCCTCCGGGGCTTTGACCGCCAGAATGTCACGGCTGTCAGCGGCCGGCTCCGCATGGCCGGGATTGGCGAACGCGCTCTCCATAGGCAGCGGGTGGAGCTTCAATCCGGAGGGCATTTTTCCTCCGGTCTCGATGCCAAGTTCCGCCTGCAAATCCTGTCCGGAGGCGGCCAGCCAGTCCAGGCTGTTCAACAGCACGGGCACGCCTGCGGCGGCGAGGTGGCGGACGAGGGCGGCGAGGTCTTTGCCGGAGTCAGCAGCCAGCGATTGGTCAAAAATCACCCCGCGCAACGAGGCATGGGCCTGCGGCGCGGACTCCCGCGCCTGAATGTCGCGATAGACGACCTCGTGGCCGAGCCATTGCAGCGAGCCGTGCAGGAAGCGCGCTGTGAAGGTCTGCTGCACCGGCCCGGAATGCAGCACGAGCACCCGGCGCGCCACCTCGCGCAGCGGGCCGAGATTGACGCCGTCCATGGACGGTGTGGTGAAAAAGGGCACGCCGCCCAGTTCGCGGACCTGCCGCGCGCGGTTGTCGAGATCGCCGGGATTTTCAGGGTCGGCGAAACCCACGACATACGCATTCATGCCCAGGCGAGCCGCTTCGCGCACCTGCTGCTCCTGGCGGCGCGCGTCTGCGGTGCCGGCGGAGTTTCCAAAGCCGGTGAAAAGCAGGCCGTCCACTGTCCGGCGGGCCTCGCGGGCGAGATCGAAGGCGCCGTCGAGCAGGAGGATTTTGTCAGGGAACGCCGTCCGCAGCGCGCTGAGCGCCTCCAGAAGCGCCGCGCGCTCCGCTTCCTGACCGATACCCTCCAGTCCCGTGATGAGCACTCCGTCGAAACCGCGCACCGCCGTCTTTTGCACCAGAACCCGCGTCACCAGGCGCGTCCAGTGAGGATGTGTGGCATCCACCCGCAAACTACCTGGTGAGGTGCCTTCGAACATGGGTATGCCGAGCACTTCCGCAGCCCGCGCCGCATCCGAACCGGCGGCGATTTCGAAGGGATTGATCCTGGCGATGATCCGGCTGCCGAGGGCATGGGCCGCCTCCAGGTCCACATCCGCATCCGCACGGAGAATGCAGAGATCAAAGGCATTCATCACCGTGGCGTCCGGGCTTTTGGAAAAATCCACGAACAATCTTGCCTCTTGGGAGGCCTGGAGCGCCGTCCCTGACAGCAAAAGACCTGCGCAGCCGAGAAGCAGGGAAGCTGGGAAAAATCGGTGGGTTTCGGGCATAATATTATCAAATTTGAGAACAGACGCATTTTAGTGTCTCAAAATTATGAAAACAATCAAAAAGAGGAGCCTTACAAACTCCTTACCTCCTTCGCCCGCTGCCATAGCCATCCTGAAATGACATGGGCGGCCTTTCTGGCGCGCGCTTTTCCCTGGCAGCACCTCTTGCGCTGGAAGAGTCTGCCAGAATTGACAGGGGGTGCATGGGTGGCAGAATCGTCACATGGAACCAGCCCCCGCACCTGCCATCCAGCTCACCGAGGCCAACTGGCGGCAGACGCTCGGCGAATTGTGCGCCAGCCTGGGCAGCGTCAGCCGGCCGGTGCTGCTGTGCGTGTGCGGAAAGCCCGGCTCGGGCAAGACGACCCTGGCGAAGATCATCCGCAAGGAGGGCCTGCCCGGCATCCCGCCCCGGCGGGTGTGCGTGATTGACGACGGCGTGATCTCGGTGCCGGTGCTGTGGTTCTTCCGCAAGCGGGTGCGCTTTCACTCGAAGGAGCGGGATAATTTGAAGCCCTTCCAGCCCTGGCTGCGCGGCCGGCAGCTCGTGGTCTATGTGGGCGCCTCCCCGCACCGCCGGCTGGACCGGTGCGATGTGGCCCTGCGCATCCGCTGCCCGGATGAGGAGCGGCTGCGCCGGCTCGTCCACCGCAACGAGGACGGCGAGCAGCGCTTCCTGAAGACGCGGGATGTCTCGGACGAGGTGATGATCGCCGCGGATCACGTCTTCGACATGCCGGCCCTGGGCACGGAGTGCCTGGCGGGGGAGGTCGGCACATCTGTGACGGCGTGAGGCATGGGGTGCGAAGGAAAAACGCGCCGGTCCGCGTTTGAGACTTTCCATTTCCGGGCGAACGCCCTATTTCCATCCACACCGCATGAAATCCATCCTCACCGCCGCCGCGCTCACCCTGGCCCTCAGTGCCCAGGCCGCCGACACCATCAAGCTCACCCGCATCCATGAGTCCCTGGAGACGCCCTTCCCCGTGGCGCTCATCATCCCGGAGGACGGCAGCGGGCGCGAGTTCCTGGCGCTGCAGCGGGGGCAAGTCCTCATCCTGCCGAAGCAGGAGGGTGGCGCGGCCAAAACTTTCCTCGACCTCAGCGGGCGCGAGATGGAGGCGGCGAACGGCAAGTTCGAGGAAGGGCTCAACGGCCTGGCCTTCCACCCGAAGTTCAAGGACAACGGCCTCTTCTACCTGGCCTACACCCTCCAGAAGCCGAAGCGCCTCGTCATCAGCGAGATGAAGGCCAGCGCCGCCGACGCCGACAAGGCGGACGAGGGCACCGAGCGCGTGCTTCTGGAGATCCCTCTCGTGAACTGGAACCACCACGGCGGCAACATCCTCTTCGGCCCCGACGGCTTCCTCTACATCGGCGTGGGCGACACCTCGAAGCGCAATGACGAGCTGAAGATGGCCCAGCTCAACGCCGTCCTGGTCGGCAAAATCCTGCGCATAGACGTGGACAGCCGCGAGTACCACGGGCGCTACGGCATTCCCGCCGACAACCCCTTTGCCGACGGCGTGAACGCCCTGCCGCAGATCTACGCTTACGGCATCCGCAACCCCTGGGGGCTGCACTTCGACTCGCAGGGCCGCTTCTGGATGGCCGACGTGGGCCAGGACCTGTGGGAGGAGATCAACCTCGTCGTCAAAGGCGGCAACTACGGCTGGAGCTTCCGCGAGGGCGCGCGCGCCTTCCCCCTGCGCACGGACGCCGCCCCGGAGGGTGTGGAGCTGATTGACCCCGTGCATGAGTACCACCACGGCGACGGCCTGAGCATCACCGGCGGCATCACTTACACCGGCAAGGGCGCGCCGGAGCTGGCCGGAGCCTATGTGTACGGCGACTTCGTGCTGGGCAAAATCTGGGCGCTGCGCCTCGGCGCGGACGGCAAGGTCCAGAGCAACGACCTCCTCTACACCAGCCCGCAGACCCCGCCCACCGACCCGAAGAAAAAGCCCATGGTGCATGTGAAGCCCACCGCCTTCTGCGCCGACACCCGGGGCGAGCTCATCGTGCTCGACTGGAACGGCGCCCTTTACCGCGTGGGGAAATGAATTGAGCCCGTCCCCGGACCGTGACCACCGCCCTCCTGCTCAAGTGCCTCGGCATCGGCGTCCTCAGCGGCGTGGTGGCCGCCCTCTGCGGCGTGGGCGGCGGCGTGGTCATGGTGCCCGCCTTCGTCGCCCTGCTGGCGCTGCCGCAAAAGACCGCCGTGGCCACCAGCCTGGCCATCATCATCCCCACCGCCCTCATGGCCACCACGCAGAACGCCCGCCACGGCCTCGTGGACTGGCGTGTGGCCGTCGTCACCGCGGTCTCGGCCTCCGTCTTCGCCTACTTCGGCTCCGGCTGGATGCGCGCCATGAGCAATGAATCCCTCACCCGCATCTTCGGCGCCGTCCTGCTCGTCTTCGGCGCGCGCATGTTGTGGCTGGGGAAGGCGTGAGCGCCCTGTGAAACCGGGTGCTCAAGGATGGCAGTGGCCCTCGAAAACCGGCGGGCATCAAGTATCGTCCGTCTCATTCAAAGCAGAATCCCCCATGCCCAGGGCGGCAACCCGGATGATGAAGACCGCGTTATTGTGGGGCTGATTTTTTCCTCAGATGGTCCCGCGTCACATCATTTTGCTCCTGCTAACACTGCCCGCTTTGGCGGATGACAGCGTGAGCTTCAGCCACGAGATCCTGCCCTTGCTCTCGGAGAACTGCCTGAGCTGCCACGGGCCTGACGAGGCGCAGCGCAAGGCTGACCTGCGTCTGGACACGCGTGAGGGCGCGCTGGAGGTGATCGTGCCGGGCCGTCCTGCGGAAAGCAGCCTGCTGGAGCGCATCGTCTCGACGGACGCGGATGAGGTGATGCCGCCGCCGACGTCGCACAAGCCGCCGCTGACGGCGGAGCAGGCTGAGCTGCTGCGGCGCTGGATCGCCGAGGGAGCGCCCTGGGGCAGGCATTGGGCGTTCGAGAAGCCGGTGAAGGCGCCCATGCCAGCGTCCGCGCCGGAAATCACCCACCCCATAGACCGGCTGCTCTCGGCGCGGCTGGAAAAGCGCGGCCTTTCCCTGGCGCCGCCCGCGCCTCCGCACACGCTGGCGCGGCGCATGACTTTCGCCCTCACAGGGCTGCCCTCCGCAGAGGCGGATGCGGCGGATTTTTCACCGGAGCGCCTGGCAGCCCGCCTGCTGGCCTCGCCTCATTTCGGCGAGCGCCTGGCGATGTGGTGGCTGGACGCGGCGCGCTACTCGGACACGGACGGCTTCCAGGCGGATGCCACGCGCACGAACTGGCCCTGGCGCGACTGGGTGACGCGCGCGTTCAATGACAACATGCCCTTTGACGAGTTCACCCGCCTCCAGTTCGCGGGCGACCTGCTGCCGGAGGCGACGGCGGAGCAAAAGCTGGCGACATGCTTCCACCGCAACCACATGACCAACGGCGAGGGCGGGCGCGATCCGGAGGAGTCGCGCGTGGATTATGTGCTGGACCGCGTGAACACGACAGGCGCGGTCTGGCTCGGCCTCACACTCGGCTGCGCGCAGTGCCACTCGCACAAGTTCGATCCCGTGAGCCATGCGGACTACTACCGGATGACGGCTTTCTTCAACAGCATTGACGAGGATGGGAAGGCGGGGAAAGGGGCCAAACCCTACCTCCCCTACAAGTCGCCGCTCGCACCCGCAGCCGTGGCGGAGGCGCGCCAGCTTGTGGAGCAGCGCCGCCCTTTGGAGCAGGCAGCGCGGAGCGAGGCGCAGGTGCCATTCGAGCACTGGCTGGAGGCGCAGGCGGCGCGTGTCGCCGGCGGCTTCAATGCCTGGCACACGCTCAAAGGGCGGCTGGAATCCAGCGAGGGCACGCTTTTGCAGCAGGACGAGGAGGGGATCGTGCGCGCGGGCGGGCCGAACCCGCGCCAGGACGACTACCGCCTGGCCGGCGCGGTGGGGCTGGCACGCGTCACCGGCTTCCGCCTGGAGGTGCTGCCGGACGCGGCCCACACCGGCGGCGGTCTTTCACGCGGGGAGAAGGGCGAATTCATCCTGACCAACGTGAAGGCGCAGGTTCTCACGCTCGGCAGCTCGCAGATGCGGGAGCTGGTGATGAGCGGCGCGGTGGCCGATGTCAGCGCGGACAAGAAGGGCAAAAAAGACTATGGCGATGTGAAGGACACCCTGGATGACGATCCGCGCAACGGCTGGACCACCGAGGGCGCGGACCGCGCGCAGCCGCACACGGCGGTTTTTGCCTTGAAGGAGCCGTGGATTCCGCAGCCGGACGAGGAACTGCTCATCGAACTCAAGCACCGCTCCACACTGGGGGATGCGAACATCGGCAAATTCCGCGTCTCCCTCACCGACCAGCCGGGCGAGGCCGTTCGCAGCCTGGCGCGCGCGCCGCTGGAGGACCTGGCCTTTGCCGGCGGCGATGCGCGGCGCGTCCCGGCCGCTTTGCGGGAGAGGCTCTTCGCGCAGTTTCTCGAAGACCATGCGCCCTATCAGGAAGCCAAAGCCGCTCTCGACCGCGCGGAGACCCAACTCCAGGAGTTCACCGCCGCCGCCAGCTCGCTGGATGTGATGGTGCTCGCCGAGCGCAAGGAGCCGCGCGCCACGCATGTCCTGTTGCGCGGCGAGTGGGACAAGCACGGGGAAAAAGTCGCCCCTGGAGCGCCGGCGGAGATCGCGCCCTGGCTGGAAAGCGCGCGCGCCGACCGACTCGGATTGGCGGAGTGGATCGTGTCGCGGGAAAATCCGCTCACCGCGCGGGTGATCGTGAATCATCTCTGGCAGATGCTCTTCGGCGCCGGCCTGGTGCGCACACCGGGAGACTTCGGCCTGCAAGGCGAGCGCCCGGTTTATCCCGAAATTCTCGACTGGCTGGCGGTGGAGTTCATGGACAGCGGCTGGGATGTGAAACACATCCTTCGCCTCATCGTCACGAGTCGCGCATTCCAGCAATCCAGTTCTGACAGGCCGGTTAGCCTGTCCGGTGATGCCGCCGCTGCCGCGCAGTCGCTCACCGCGCTGGATCCGGACAACCGCCTGCTCGCCCGTGGTCCGCGTTTCAGGCATCCTAGCTGGATGCTGCGGGATGCCGCCTTGAGCGCGTCCGGCCTGCTCAATCCCGCCCTCGGCGGACCGCCCGTGCGCCCGCCGCAGCCGCCGGGTGTGTGGGAGGAGAACTTCATGGGCCGCTTCACTTATGTGCCCAGCGAGGGCGGCGCGCGCCACCGGCGCACCTTGTATGCCTTCTGGCGGAGGAGCGTTGCGCCTACCTTTTTGTTCGACAGCGCCCAGCGCCGAGTGTGCGAGGTGGCCGTGACGCGCACCAACACGCCCTTGCAGGCGCTGACCCTGCTCAATGACCTCTCCTACCTGGAGGCCGCCCGCGCCCTGGCAGCCGCCGCCGCGCGTTCCGAGCAGGATGAGGCGGCGCGCCTTCAGCACCTGCACCGGCGCGTGCTCACCCGCGCCGCGGAACCTCGGGAACTGGCTGTGCTTGCCCGCGAGCATCAGCGCGCTTTGGCGCATTATGACATGCGGCCGGACGAGGCCGCCGTGTTTCTTGAGGAAAAGCCCGGCTCCTCCCCCGATCAGCCTGCGCGCGCCGCCCTGGCCGTCATCGCCAGCCTGCTGCTCAACCTCGACGAGGCTGTGACTCAGGAATAGGGAAGTGTGTTGATGCACAGGCTTCAGCCGATCTGAAAAATTGCGCCAAAGCCCGGACACCAGGCACAGAAGTGACGGCTACAGATGCAACCGGCTCGTGTACCACGCCACAGCCGCGGGGCCGTAGAAAATCCAGAGCATGGCTCCGGCGGCGAGGTAGGGGCCGAAGGGCAGCTTGCCACCCCACGCCGCCATTCCGACGAGGCGCGTGCCGCCTGACACCAGCGTGCCCAGCACCGAGGCGGCCAGGATGGTGAAAAGCACGGCCTGCCAGCCGCAGAAAGAGCCGATCATCATCAGAAAGAGCACATCGCCGAAGCCCATCGCCTCGCGCGGGATCACCACCTCGCTGGTGGTGCCCTCCAGGAGCGTCACGCCCTCCAGGTTGTATTCCTCCATCTTCCCGTCCGGCCCGCGCACCTTGAGTTTCTCCATCCACAGCTCGGCGGTCACATTATTCCACTCGCTCTGATTGGTCTTCAATCTCGCGCAGGAGATCACAAGACGGTCGCTGGCGCGCATAAACAAATCCTCCCACGAGTAGGTCTCCCCGGCCAGAGTCACCACCGGCGGCAGTGTGTCGTCCGGTTGCGTCACGCTCCATGCCTCCTGCTTGTCAAAGCGGTATTTCTTTCTGCCGAAGGCCAGCTTTCCCAGCTCCACCACCAGCCACAGGCTGCCCAGGCCCAGCGCGCCGCTGCCGAGCGAGAAAAGAAAGCCGCGCAGGTGCGTCACCTGGCCCACCAGCTCCGGCACAAAAGTCGCGCACACCAGGCCCGCCAGCGTGCCGCCCAGCGTGATGCTGTGCGGCAGGATGAAGTGCTCAATGTCAATGAAAGTGCCCGCGACCAAAAGCGCCGTAAACACCCACAGGCAAAGCACCTGCGGCCCCCACTGCGCCGCCAGCGCCCAGTCACCGCCGAACTGCCGGAACACCGCGTAAAACAGCAGCCCGGTCAGCACCTCCACGCCCACATAACGCGCGGAGATGGGCGCGCCGCAGTTCGCGCACTTGCCGCGCAGCGTCAGCCAGCTCAGCACCGGAATGTTTCGCCACCAGGGGATCTGGTATTTGCACGAAGGGCAGAAGGAGCGGCGCGGTTCATTGACGGAAAGTCCGCGCGGCAGCCGGTAGATCACCACATTGAGAAACGAGCCGATGCCCGCCCCAAGAAAGAAGACGATGAAATGCAGTAGGGCGACGAGAAGCTGGTATCGGGTCATGCGCTGCGGAAATCTGGCCCCGTCCGCGCGGCCCGGCAAGACGCGAATGGCGGCGGGCGCGGGCTGCGCGCCGTGACACCGGCGGTCTTGTTTCCCAGGATTTGGCGGGACTCCAGGGAAGGCGGGGCGGGCAGGAGTGTCCGCGTCACGGCTGCTTTTTCTTTTTTGCCGGCGGCCCCATTGGCAGCGCTTCCGGGTGGCGCGCAAGGATGGCGCGCAGCCTTGCCACGGTCTCCGGCTGCTGCGTGGCGAGATTTTCGCGCTCCAGGGGGTCGGCCTCATAATCGTAGAGTTCGATCTCGGCGGTTTCGGGCGCGGCGCCCGGAGTCTTCCACTCGACAAGGCGGTGCCGCTCCGTGCGGATGGCGCGGCCGAGTTTTTGTTTTGGAAAACAATGGAAGGCATGATCGCGGACGCGCGCGTTGGGATCGCGCAGCACCGGATCGAGGCTCACACCATCCACCGGCTGAGGACCGGACGGCGCGGGAAGACCCGCCAGCGCGGCCAGTGTGGGGAAGATGTCCACGGTCTCCGCAAGCTGGCGCGTGCTGGAGCCTGGTTTGGCCACTCCAGGCGCGATGATGACGAGAGGGATGCGGTTCGCCTGCTCGTAGTTGGTGTGCTTGGTCCAGATGCCAAGATCGCCGAGGTGAAAGCCGTGGTCGCCCCACAAAACGACAAGGGTTTCCTCCGCCAGGCCGAGGCGGTCCAGCGCGTCCATCACCCTGCCGATCTGCGCGTCCACATAGCTCGTGCTGGCATAATAGCCGTGGATGAGCCTGCGCTTGAGTTCCGGGGAAAACGCCGCGTCATCTCTTTCAGGCACAGGATCATATGCCGCGATCTCGCCGCCGCGTTTGCGCGCCACCAGGGGAGATCCCGCCGGATGCTCCTCGAACTCTGGCTGCGGCAGCTTCGCCGGATCGTGCATGTCCCAGTAGGATTTCGGAGCGCAAAATGGCAGATGCGGACGCACGAAGCCTGCGGCGATGAAAAATGGCGTGCCATTTTCTTTGCGGCGCCGCGCCGCCGCGCCCAGCCGCCTGACCGTCTCCGCAGCCACCCGCCCGTCGGCATAGTCCTCGTCACCGGCCGCCGGGGCTTCGAAAGCGGTCCCGCGCGGCAGGCTTCGTATCTGGTCGAGCTTCTGGTTGGTGAACAGAGCCTCCTCGCGCGTGAGTTGTCCGCCCTGAGTGCTGGCGGGGTCGAGGTATTCGATGACTTTGTCTTTGAAATGAGGCACGCTGAAGGATTGCGGGTCGCCCTCGTTGCCGTGGCCGATATGAAAGACCTTGCCGATGGACTCCGTGCGGTGGCCGCCATGCCGGGCGAAGTGCTGCGGCATCGTCACCGCGTCCGGCAAACGCTCGCGCAGCCGGCTGCCGAGTCCGTAGAGTGCGGTGCTCGTGGACCGGGAGCCGAGCATGAGATTGAAGCGCGAGGGCGCGCACACGGCCTGGTTGCAGTAGGCCAGATCAAAGCGCATCCCGCGCGCGGCCAGGCGGTCCATGTGCGGCGTCTTCGCGCGCGTGTCGCCATAACAGCCCAGCGCGGGCTTCAGATCATCCACAAGGATGAGCAGCACATTCGGCGGCGCCGCTTCAAGCCAGCACGGGAAAAACAAAGCGGCGAACGGCAGGAGACTTTTCATTCCCATGAAGACGGGACAAGGGACGCGCTGTTGCAGGCATGGAGCCACGCGCGCCTATCGAAAGTGCAACTTGATGAATCGCGGCGAGTGGCCGCATGCGGCGCGGGCGTCCCGCTGCCCGTTTCGCAAGACATGGGTTCGAGTCCAGGTCAGCGGGTCAGTTGCAGATCAAGCGTGTTCTCACCCGCCTGGATTTCCACCACCCACGCGCCGCTTCCGGGTTTTTGCTCGGCGGCGGCGGTGCCGTCCGCTGTGTCCAGGCCGGGCACATCGGCGGCGCTGTGGCTGACAGTGAGGCGCGCTTTTCCGACCACCGGACCATTGGCGGCGTCGAGCTTGAACTTCCCGCGCATCACACGCGCGCAGGCCACCGGAGCGGCGGCATCGTCCGTGGAGAAAATCACGCTGCCCCAGCTCACGGGGGCGCCATTGACCGTGAGAGTGCCGCTCACAGACGCGCGCGGGGACGGCTTGAAAAAGCCCTGGTCACGCAGCCAGTCGCGCAGATGCCCGCTCCATGTGCCGAGCACGGGATCACCGAGATAAAGACCCACTCCATGCGGGCCGGGCCGGTAGCAATGCAGCTCCGCGGGCACGCCGTGCTTGCGGCAGGCCAGGTAAAACTGCACCGCGTTCTCCGCGGGCACCACAGTGTCCTCATCGGTCTGGAAAAGGAAGACCGGCGGCGTCCGCGGTGTCACGCGCAGATGCGTGCTCACCTGGCGCGCCATCTCGTCGGTGTTGTTGTCGGGACCGAGCAGGTTTTTGCGCGAGCCGGAATGGGCGAACTCGTCAATCATCGAGATTACCGGATAAGTGGGCGCGGCGACATCCGGCCTGGCGCTGAACTGGTCCACGGCATCGTTCGTCATCTGCGCGGGCTTTTCGTCGAAAAGCGTGGCCGCCATGGAAGTCAGATGTCCTCCGGCTGAGAAGCCGATGATGCCCACGCGCCCGGGATCTATGCCGTGCTCCCCGGCATGAGCGCGCGCATGGCGGATGGCGCGCTGCACATCCATGAGTTGCACGGGATAATGATAACCCTGGCTGCCCAGGCGGTAATGCAGCACGAAAGCGGTGACGCCCAGCCCGTTGAGCCAGCGGGCCACTTGCGCGCCCTCGTGGTCGGCCGCCAGCCCTCCGTAACCGCCGCCAGGGCAGACGACAAAGGCCGCGCCGTTCGCCTTTTCCTTCGGCGCGGGCCAGACATAAACAAAAGGCTGGTCCTTGTCCTCCTGCCCCCGCGCCATCGGCGCGCCCTGCGGCCAAAGCCTCACTTTGGCGGGTTCTGCGGCCTGGAGCGGGAGGGAGACGAGGAGGAGCGGTAGGATGTGGCGCATGGCGGGTGATTTGTTTCTGGCAAGCGGGATGAACGCGCCACTCCCTCACTCCAGGAAAAGAAACTCTGTGGAGGCAAGCAGGGCGTGGGCGAGATCGGACACGGTCTCCTCACGGTCGTCTCCTGCTTCGATGAATTTCTCCGCGCGGAGCTTCTCGTCCGCGCCGGGAGCGCGTCCGAGGATGGTCAGATACAGCCACTCCACCGGCCCGGCCCGCGCATAAGCGCTCATGCCGAGTTCGCGGGCCTGGCTTTGCATGAAGTCGCTGTTGAGCAGGTAAAGCGCCTGCGTGGGCACGGTGGTCAGCGGCCTTTCCCCGGCGACCATTTCGGGGTTGGCCGCGTCGAAAATTTCCATCTCGGCGAGCTGGTTGTTGCGCGCGACAGGCAGGTAAACGCTGCGCCGGCGCTCCTTGTCGAGGCTCATCGTTTTGTCGAGATCCTCGCCATAAGTCAGCGCGGTGGCGGCTGCGGGCTGGGGGTCAAGCCGGCCTGAAAGATGGAGCAGGCTGTCACGGATTTCCTCGGCGGTGAGGCGTCGCATGGAGCGGCGGCCGAACCAGCGGTTGTCAGGGTCGGCGCGCACGCGCGGCCCGTCCGCTTCGGCGGCGGCCTGGTAGGCACGGCTCAGCGCGATCTCGCGCACGAGCGCTTTGACGCTGCCGCCGGTGGCCCTGAATTTGGAGGCGAGATGGTCGAGCAGTCCGGGATGCGTTGGCCCCGTGCTTTGGCCGCCGAAGTTGTCCACGCTGGCGACGATGCCGCGGCCCATGAGCCAGGCCCAGACGCGGTTGACGATGACACGGTCGAGCAGGGCGTTTTCATCACAGGTGATCCAGCGCGCGAATTCCAGCCTGCCGCTTGAGCCGGGCGCTATGGCGGGCGGCGGCCCGCTGTGCAGCACGACGGGGAAGTTGCGCGGGACGACCGGACCGAGCTGCCCCGGCTCCCCGCGCACGCGCAGGTTCACATCGCCGGCGTCGGCGGCGTCGCGCGGGGTCATGGCGAGTTCGGCGTCCTTGAGTTCGGCGATTTGCTTGTTGAGCTCTTTGGCCAGATCCGCGCTGTCCATCATCAGCAGTGGATCACCCGCCGCCTTGCCCTCTGCCATGGCGAGCGCCGCGGCCTCGCGCTCGATGTCGTTTTCATGGATGAACTGCACGGCGTCGGCAAAGACGTAGCCGTTGGCATCGTCGTTGCTGATGATGACATTGACGCGCCCGCCCTTTTCAAAGCGGAAGCGTCCGACCGGCTCGAACAGACCTCCGATGCGCGGGTCCTTCGTCTGGTCGAGCCGCAACTCATGAACGCCGTCAAAAGCCTCGATGATGACGCGCGTGTTGGTGGCGCCGTTGGCTTTCCCGGGAAAGGCCAGGCGCACCTCGTAAACACCCGTCTCCGGCAGGCTGCCGCGAAAGACGGCCTTCTTGGCGCCGCGGCCTTTTTTGTCGTCATGAATGTAATGCGCGCCGAACCGGTTCGAGGAAAGCGACGAGGTTTTCCACTCGCCTACCAGCTCGGCGTCCTCCTCATCATAGAGCACACCGGCCAGGGGCAGGTTTTGCAGCGACATTTTGCCGCCGGCTTTCTTCATGAAGTCGCGCTCGACTTTGAGGCGCATGGTCAGTTCAAGGCGCGCCACTTTGGCGGCCAGATCGTTCATGCCCGGTCCGGGCAGCGGCTGCTCCACCCAGCTTGCGACATTGACGCAGCCGTTGCGCGTGCCCATGACCACCTGGGTGGAGCGGAAGAAACCGGCCATCGCATAATAGTCGCGCTGGGTGAAGGGGTCGAACTTGTGGTCATGGCAGCGGGCGCAGCCGATGGTCAGACCGAGAAAGGCGCGGCCGAGCGTGTCCATCTGCTCGTCCACAGTGTCGAGGTTGAGTTTCTCCTTGTCGCGCTCGGTGAGCATTTTCGGGCCGAGCGCGAGGAAGGTGGTGGCGACGAGGCGCTCGCGGCGCTGGTTTTCGTTTTCCCAGGGCATGAGGTCTCCGGCGATCTGCTCGCGGATGAACTCGTGATAGGGGCGGTCCTCGTTAAAGGCGGCGATGACGTAGTTCCGGTAGCGCCACGCCTGGTAGAAGGTGTAGTTCCTGTCGCCGCCGTTCGAGTCGGCGTAGCGGACGAGGTCCAGCCAGTGACGGCCGAATTTTTCACCAAAGGCGGTGCTGTTGAGCAGTTGGTCCACGATGCGCGGGAGCATGGCTTGCGTGTCCGGCGCGCTGGCGAAGGCCTCCACCTGCTCCGAAGAGGGGGGCAGGCCGGTGAGGTCGTAGTAAAGCCGCCGGATCAACGCGCGCGGGGCTGCGTCAGGCGCGGGACTCAGTTTTTGCGACTCCAGCGCGGCGAGGATGAATGCGTCGAGGTCCCTGCGCGGCCAGTCTGTGAGACGCACTCCGGGCACGGGCGGATTTTGCAGGGGGCGGAAGGCCCAGGTCCGCCGGGCTTCCTCGATGTTGATCCCCTCCCTGCGCACGGCGTCCGCCAGCGCGGCATCGCGCGGGTCGGGCGCGCCGATGCGCACCCACTTTTCCAGCACGGCCACCTCGGCTTCGCTCAGGCGCGACTTGGGAGGCATCTGCAGATCCTCGTCCAGATAGCGGATGCTGTGGATGAGAAGGCTTTTTTCGACATCGCCCGGCACGATGGACGGCCCCGCGTCGCCGCCGGTCTGCCAGCCCTCGCGCCGGTCGAGCAGCAGCCCGCCTTTTTGTTTGCCGGACTCTAGGGAGTGGCACTCGTAACAGTGCTTGACCAGGAGCGGGCGCACCTCGTTTTCAAAGAAGCGCGCGCCATCATCCGCCCCCAGGGCGGCGCCCGCTGCGGGAAGAATGAGAAGACATGCTGAGAATTGACAAAACCTGGTCATGAAAGACCGAAGGATAGCGTTCCGCCCGCAAGCCATCTTGCGTTTTAGCAACACATTCGACTTTTTGGCTGGGGGAGGTCGCTCTGGATTTCTAGCATGCCTTTTCCGGTCATCGGACGGCCGGGATGAATCTTATCCTCTCCGGAGCGAATTTTCGCTCTCGGGGTGCTTGCCGATGCCTCTGGCGTTTTTTCTCTTGGAATTCCTGATGCGGTTGATGCGTTCTGCCAAGGCATGACTCCCAAAGTCCAGGGTGATGTTTCCTTGGGCTGGTTGGAGTCCGCGTCATCTTTTCCTTTTGTGCCGCTTGTGGACCTGCGTCGGCTCCGTCATCTGTCACGAATAACACAAAAATTCTGAATGAAGCCGCCAGCAACGCTTTTTTCCGCCGTTCATTCGCCCCGCCTGCTCCTGGCTTCCACCGCGCTGGTTTGTCTTTGCTCCTGCGGCACGGCGGCATACCGCGGGACGATGCGGGGCTACAGCAGGGCTTACGCGCAGGGCAATGACGAGTTGATGCTGCAAAACCTGGCGCGGCTGGCGAACCACCAGCCGGCGCACTGGATGCAGATGGGGGCGGTGACAGCTTCGATGAATTTCGAGCGCGGCCTCACCAGCAGCACCAGCCGCGCGGAGCGCTCGTTTTCCCTGGGCAGCGCGCTGGGGCTGACGCTGAAGGCCGATGAGCGCCCGACCTTCAACTTTGTTCCGCTGACGGGGAAGGAGTTCGCCGACCGGATGATGGCGCCGATCTCGCCCAGGGTGTTTTTCACCCTCTTCGAGGAGGGCTGGCCGGTGGATCTGCTGATGCGCCTGCTGATCGAGCGCATTGACCTGGGCGACTCCTACCGCAGCCACGGCACGCTGACCAACCAGCCGGGCAATTTTTCCACCGCCTATCTGGAGTTCCTGCAAGTGTGCGAGGCGGCGCGCCTGCTTCAGCAGGAGCGTCAACTGGTGCTGGACATCAGCTCGGAGTTCAGCCCGCTCGCCGAGGGGCACGCAGTCGCGGCGGCCCCCTCCGCGGAGGACTTGATGAAGGCGCGGGAAAAAGGCCTCGTTTGGCAGAAGAGTGGCACGGGCTGGGTGCTGGGAGAGATGCGCGAGCGCGCGGTTTTCCGGCTGCAGCATGGAATGCTTTCCGCTGCCGGCCGGAACAATGTCTTTTCAAAACCGGGATTGGGCACAGCCGCCGCCAGGCTGCTGATCGGGGATTTCTTCAACATGCTGGAGTCCGGATTGCGTCTGAAGGCTCCCGACTCCCAGGAGCGCTCCGGGGGCGATGGCACACAGGCCAGGCTGGTGCTGCGCTCCCTGGGGGGTGTGATGGCGGCGGCGGCGCGGGAGCAGGAGGACTTCGAGCGCATTCTGCGCGAGCATGGCGGCGAATTCCTGGAGCGGACTCCTGAATGCCAGCGGGAGCCAGTACTCAGGCTGGTGTGGCAGGATGTGCCTCGCGCGGAGTTGCTGAAAGCCTCCGTGCGTCTCACCCATGCGGGCCGCGAATACATGGTGACAGACCGGAAAATGACGGACCGGCAGATGTGCGAGGCAGGCTCGCGCAACCGCGATGTCTTCCGCCTGCTGATGGGCCTCTATCATCTGGTGTCGGCCGACATGGAAAAATTGAAGTTTCCGCAGACGCTGCTCATCCAGTAGAATGCGCGCGCCTCCTGGCGCGCCATGCGCGGGATGCCGAGGAAGACAAGCCATCCATCCACCCTTCATGAAAACGCCGCCCTCCACCGACCGGGAAATGACACGCGCCTCATGGCTTGATGATGTCCTCAGACTCGCGGGAACGCGGGCGGGGGATGGCTGGGAGGCTTTGCACGATGCGCTGGACGCTCTGGCAGTGCGCACCGCTCCGGTCGCGAGGACGACCTGGAAATGGGTGGTGGCGGCGCAGGGTCTGGCGGTGCTGGCGCCGATGCTGTGGCTGATGCGCACGCCCTTCGAGTGGAGCGCGTCCCTGGTTGCGCTCCTGAGCCTGCTGGCGGTGGGCGCGCTGGTCGGCATCCTATGGTGGGTGCGCTGGCGCGGCATGCAGCGCGTGTGGGCGCGGGCGCGCCTGCTGGCGGAGGTGGCGCGGGCGATGGCATCCGCGCAGGTGACGGGCGGGCCGCTGCCGCGCGTGCCGGCCCTGGATGCGATCCCGGAGGCGCTGGAGCTTCTGGCCGCGGTCAAGACCGACGAGAAAAAAATCCTGCCCTGGCCGGGGTGGCGGACGGCCTGGCTGGAGGATCGCTGGCTGAAGCAGCATGAATTTTTCAAAAAAGCCGCCGCCATTGCTGAGAAAGCGCGCGCGGCATTCACGGCATGGACCACGCGCCTCATGGATGTGATGCTGGCTCTGTCCGTGTCAGCCCTGCTGCTCACTCTGAGCTGGCGTTCCGATCTGTGGCTCCGCGTGCTGGGAGAGGACAAGCTCTACGCGCTGCTCGGCCTGGGCGGAGCGGCGCTGGCCCTGGGCCTGCTGCTGCTGCAAGTGCTGCGCTCCATGCAGGAGGTGAACCGCCGCGTGGGGCGCTTCACCCGCCAGAAAGTGATGCTGGAAAAAGCCCGCGCGGAACTGGAGGCGGCCGCGGATGATGAACCGGCGCGGCGCATCGTGCGGGAGACCGAGGCGCAACTGCTCGGCGAGGTGGCGGACTGGCACTTTGAGACTGAGAATTCCGAGCGCTTTTTCCAAATCCGCGAGCAGCGCGGCGACCGTGCGGTCGCAGGACCGGCGGCCGCTCCCGCCAGGGCATGGGGACCGCTGCTCTGGCTGCTGGCCGCTGGCGGTGCGGGGCTGGCGTTTCTGCTGCGCGTGGTGCTGGGCCGCGCGCCCTGGGTGGCGGGATCCTGCGCGCTGACGCTGGGCTGCCTGGGCCTGATCATGCCCAAGGACCCCGTCTCACGGCAGCGGCTGGAGGCGGTGGGCAATGTGCTCGGTGTGGACAGGAAGGCGTGGAACCCCGCGCCCGCCCGCGCGCAAAACGGCTGCGTCATCATCGCCCACGGCCTGCGCGACGGCGCTTTTTTCACCGCGCGGGGAGAGGAGAGCCGGTGGATGAGCGACATGGCGATGAACCTGGCGCAGCGTCTCGACCCGGCGCAGCCAAACATCGGCCTGGTGGACTGGTCGTCCGCGGCCATGCCCTCGCAGTGGCACGGGCTGCTCATGAAGCAGGAAAATCTGGACGGCTTGAGCATGGGCCTGGATCTGGCATTGATCCGCGACCAGGCGCGCGAGGTGGGGGACCATCTTGGATTTCGTCTCGCTCAATGGATACGGGACAAGGACCAGCGCATCCGGCGCGACAAGCCTCTGCACCTCATCGGCCACAGCGCGGGCGGTTTCCTGGTGGCGCGGGCGGCTCTCGTGCTCAGCGAACTGGGACTCGCCCCGGAGACGATGCATGTCACGATCCTAGACACGCCGGGGACGGATGATGCACTGTTTGCGGAGACGGGCCGCGTTTGCCGGATGGAGTTTTATAAAACTTCGGACTTCGTGACAAGTCTCGATGTGGAGCGGATGCCTGAGGACGTGTTTTTCCGCGTCATCCCGCCGCCGGGTAAGCCTTCACTGCGCGAGGCGCACTCTTATGCGTGGGAATGGTACTCCGCCACGATCTGCGAGTGCGCCATTGGTGACGAGGGCTTCGGGCGCTCTCCATTCTTGCTGACCCGTGCCGCGCCGCAGCCCGACACGGAGGGGCGTTGATTCAGGACGCGCACGCTTCTACCATCCAGAAACTCATGCCCTCCTACACACCCAGCCCGATCAACACGGACAACGTCGAACTCCCGCCGGAGATCACCGCGCTCTCGGAGCGGCTGGCGGAGAGTATTCACGATGTCTGGGCGCTGGAACGCATCGCTCAGGGGTGGAAGCACGGCCCCAAGCGTGATGACGCGCTCAAGGAGCATCCCTGCCTGGTGCCTTATGACGCTCTGTCTGAGAGTGAGAAGGTTTTCGACCGCAAAACCGCCTCGGCTTCACTGAAGTCGGTGCTCGCTCTCGGATATGAGATCAAGCGCAAGCCCGCGGTCATCGAGCCAGGGGAGCAGAGGGATCTGACGGCCTGGCAGCAAGCGCTGGAAGCTGAAGCGGGCAAAGCAAACAAGGACGGCGCGCGCGGGTGGACCTTCGACATGGATGACGGCCCGGAAATCGCGAGTCTGCCGCCCGGCGGAATGAATGTGGCGCGGGAGGTGCTGCGGGAACTCCAGGACCGCGTTTTCCCCGTCTGGCAGGCGGAGGACGCCACCGCGCTGCAAAAGCAGGCCCGCCACGCGCGCATCGCCGCCTTTGCCATCTGGCCTGGCATCCTGGCTGTGGTGTGCGCCATTCTCCAGCTTTCATTCCATCATTTTGGACAGGCTTGGCGCGGGGTGGCGGAGATGTTTTTGATGCTGGAGTTCGCGCTCGTCATGGCCGCGGTGGCGGCGGTGCTGATCGGGCTTTTGTCAAACGTCCACCACGGGTGGCTTGCGCACCGCCAGCGGGCCGAGAGGCTGCGAGGATTGAAATTCCGCGCGCTTTCCTGGCCGGAGTTGTGGTGTGACTTTGAGCGGTGGAAGACGCGCCTCGCACACGAGGTGGGGGAACTGCGGGCCGTCACGACCAAGGCGGCGCATCATTGGGCGCAGGATTCGGACACGGTGCATCCGGAACTGCCGGAAGTGCCTGCCTGTGTCGTGCCCGAGGCGGACCTCAAAGCGCTGTCCGCCTTGTACCGGGTGAAGCGGCTGGAGTTCCAGCACCACTATTTCGGGCGTCAATCGGTGAATGCGGACCGCAGTTCCTGGGTGGTGAACACCAAGCTTGGCCTGGTCTTGTTCTTCCTCTCCGTCGTGTTCGTGCTCATGCACGCGGGGCATCATTACCTGCATGAGGCGCCCGCCGGCGGGGCGGCTCAAGGCCATGGTCTGCCGTTGTTCGATGTGGTGACCATCAGCCTGGCGGCGCTGCTGCCTGTCATTGGTTTTGGATTCCGGGCCTGGCTGGCGGCTTTCGAGGCGCCGCGCAGCCGCAATCTCTACCGCGCGAAGGCCCTGGCTTTGGAGGATTACATGAAGCGCAGCGAGGAGGCGGCAGGCGATGTCGGACAGGCGCTGGCGCACATCGCGCAGGGCGAGCATTTCTTCATCAACGAGCATCGCGAGTGGTGCCGTCTGCAGATGGAGGCGGAGTGGTTTGTGTGAGAAGAGCCGGCAAGGCAGTCCCTTCATTTTATGAGCTCCAGCTTTCGCAACCGAAGCCATCAGTGTTTTGTGTCTTACAGCCACCAGGACGCGGGATTTGCCGGCAGGCTGGTTGTGTGGCTGGGCGCGGCGGGCATCCCCGTGTGGCTGGATGAAACCAGCCTGGGGGTGGGTGAAAAAGTGGCGCGCGCCCTGCCTGACGAAATGTCACAGTGTCGCGGCATGCTGCTGCTCGCCTCCCGCCGTTCGATGGAGTCCAACTGGGTGAGGCAGGAGATTAACGCCGCCTTGCTGGAGAATGTGGAGAACCCCGCGTTTGCCATCACTATCATACGCCTCGATGACGTGGACATCGCCTCGCATGTGCCCGCGCTGCGCCAGTTTAAGTGGATCGAGGCGGGGACAAACGTTTCGGTGTTTGAACCGGGTTTTCTGGTGGATGTGGTCAACTCTCTCCACCGGCGCGCGCCCTCCCCGATCTTGAATCACCAGGTGGATGTCTATGTGAGCCGCAGTGACCGCAATGCCGCGGAAATCAAGCGCTCCGATGCGGCGTGCCGCCGCCTCAGCGCGCATCATGGTATTCATTTGATCGGAGACGCGGTGGACCAGGCCGATTTTAGCGAGGAGCGTATCCGCATCCTGATGGGCACCTGCTCCAGCCACCTTTTGGTTCTGCCAGCGCGCGCCAAAGAGGCGGACTACAAGTATTTTCTCCGGGAACGCGCCATCAGCGAATCCCTGAACCTGCCCTGCCTCGTCTGTGCGGAACCCGGCAGCCCGCTTCCCGAAGGACTGCGAAATGGGGATCATTTCATCGAGCTGCAAACGGGCGGCGACGATATCCTCGGCGAGTCCGGGCGCGGGGTGCTGGAGGCGTTTCTGGATGACACGCGCGCCACGACGGCACGGCATTCCGCCTCCATTTTCTTCGCGCATGAATACAATCAAAACCAGGAGAGGAATCGCGCGGCGCGGAACCTGCTGGCGAGTGTGACCGGCCTGACTCCTCATGCAGGGTCGGATTTCACCAGCGCCATCGGTCCGCGGCAAATACTCGACGGAATCAGCCGTTCCGCGTGGTTTGTCGCTGATCTGGGCAGCAAAACCAATCCTGAAACCGGCAGGCTGGATGTCAATGTGAACACCTGCATTGAAGTAGGCATCGCTCTTGGCGCGGGCTTGGGGAAAGTTTGTTCAACCGCGCCGGGAGCGAGGGCGGAGAGACCGGTGTATGCTTTGTCCTTTGATCGCACCGCAGGGCAGGCGGGCGCTGCGGGCGAAACCGGCAAGACGCGTGACATTCCCTGGATGCTGCGTTCCGGAATCACCATCCAGTGGTATGCCAGTGACACGGACTTTCTGGCCATCGTCCATCGCATCGCCCGCGGGCACAGGCGCCGGCTGCTCAATGCCGAGTTGTGACGGAATGCCCGGTATTCACGGATTTCCCGGAGGTCATCCTTTCGCAAGTCAGAGCTGCCAACGATGCGAGGAAGTTCATGCGGGGCGCTGGTCGAAGAGTTGGCGGCAGGCTTCCGATTCGGCGCGAATCCGCGCCGAGGTCTCGCGTGCCTGCGGGCCGAGCATCCTGCTGGCGCCTGCTTTTTTCGAGCGCGCGGTTTGCAGCGCCTTCGCACAACCCTCGTAAAACTTCAGCTTCTGCCACGGGCTGGCGTCCGGCTCCTGCGCCAGGGGCAGCATTTGCCGGATCAAACGACCCGCGTCCTCGAAGCAGTCTTCGATGGCCAGGTAATGGATGCGGTGTCCCATGGCATTGAGATAAAGCAGGCGCGGGATCATTAGGGACTCAAGGCGGTCATGCAGCACGCGGGCTTCGTCAGCCCGGCCGCGGCGTCGCAGCGGCTCCAGCAGCCAGGCGTACATCGAGTGCGGGGCAAAGGCGCAAGTGTCGCCGCAAGGCTGGTCGGAGCGGCCTTTGTGGGCCAGTTCCAGGGCTTCATCCTCGGCCCCGAATGCGAGCAGGTATTCGACATGCCATTGCCGGTGCGCGGCCACGCAGATGCCGGTGGAGGCCATCTCGGCGCGCAGGGGCAGCTTGCCGCCCTTTTTCAACGGCTGCGCGGTGCCGGCGTCCAGTCTTGTGGCGGTGATCAAGGGCATGAGCTGGTGCACGGGACGCAGCTCGTCACACGACTCGATGCTTCGCAGAAAAAGCGCCGCGTCGGCGCGCGCCTGGCTGACGGGCAGGGCGGGATCCTCCACATGGGCGGCCATGAGGCGCACCATTGAGATGCCCACTGCGCCGGCGCGGTCGTGCTCCAGCCGCCAGCGCAGTTTTCCCTCCGCCTCGCGCCGGCGCAGGAGGCGCGCGACCAGAGGCGCGACCCGGCGTGTGAGTCCGCGCATGACGGCGATGTGGGCGAGCTGGATGAGCGGCCAGTCGCCGTTTTCGGCGTGGATGCCGTGCTCTTTCCACTGCCTGCGCACGGCTTCCAGGGCCTCATCCACGGAGGTCTCGTGGATCCACGGCGCGGCGTCGCCGGACTCTCGTTCGCGCCCCCAGATTTTTCCGCGTTTTGACCAGGCCATGATGGGTGAGCGGGGTCAAAGGTTGCCGAGACTGGAGGCGGTGAAGGCGTTGCCGATGGCGCGGCTGAAGCGGCGGGTCTCGGCGGCGGTGGGCACCTCGCGCGCTTCGAGGAGCGCGAATTGATACAGAACGCGAATCCACACGCGAAGCAGCGCGGCATCCGCGGCGCCGTCAATCATCTGGGAGATGAGCGGATGGCCGCGGTTGAGCAGGAGTTTTTTCGCGGCGGAGCCGTCCCCGGAGTCCACCGAGAGGAGCCGCTCAAGGCTTTCGTCCGCGCCCATGTCGAGGCGGGTGATCTCATCCGGCTCGTCGGTGTCATAAAAAACGCCCCGGCAGTTTTCCGGGCGCAACTCCTCCTCCGCGAGTTCGAGCATGAGCTGCTCGCGCTGGGAGGGCGCGCCGGCGGATTTGGTGAAGCGCGCCAGATATTCTGAGGCGGTGATGCGGCGGACTTTCATGCCCTTCGATGCTTTGCCGACCAGCTCCATGAGGCGGTGCGCGGGCTCGGTCTCCACGCGCGCGATGCAGCCGCCCTCGGCGCGCGCCCTGGCCTGCACACGCTGGAACTCGGTGGTCTCTGTCACATACTCCAGCGTGCCGGCGTGGCGTTTGAAAATCTGGCCCAGCGTCATGCGGCCCAGCGTGGTCTCCACGGGCAGGTGGTCAATGAGATGGCGCAGGTAGGCGTGGTCCCTGGCTGCCAGCTCGCCGAGGCAGCGGTATTGCAGCGTCACAATCGCGGCGCAAAGGGCGGGTTGCTCGCGGTGGAGGCGTGCCAGATGCTCCTTGAAGGCCGCTTCAATGTCACCGCGCAGGGCGGGCAGGCGGGGGTCGCCGGCCATGACGGCGTCGCGTCCGGCGTTGGGACGGAGGCGGTCTGAGTTCATGATGAGGCGCAGAAATGGCGCCTTTGGCGGTTCCAGGTCCAGGGCGCGTTCTGAGACGAGCATGTTCTTGATGAAGATGACATGGGTGGACTCCGCCGTGGCGTGGCATGGCTCCGCCTGGATGAAGGCGATGCCTTTGGCTCCGGCCTCGGCGCTTTCAAAAGGGTAGGCGGAAAGCATCGGCACCTCGAAGATCTCATGGCCCAGTTCCAGCAAATCCGCCATGTCCATTTCGCGTTCCCAGATCGGCTGCTCATCGGTGACGAGCCGCGCATGCTCGTCGTGGCGGAAGGTCACGGGGTGCGGCAGATAGCGCCCGTATTTTTGCGCGATTTCAAAGATGGCCTCCGCCGTGAACTCGCGCGCCGCCTCCGGGCGCAGCCGCAGGAAGACACGGGTGCCTGTCGAGGTCACGCCATCCACAGGCTGCGTGGTGAAGGTGCCGTCAATGCGGCCCGTCCAGTGGACCGCTGGATGCCCGCCGCCCGCGCGGCGGGAGATGACGGTGATCTCATCGGCGACGAGAAAGCCGCTGAGCAGTCCGATGCCAAATCGCCCCACATAGGGCGAGTCGTCGGCGCCGCCCTGGTCCGGGCGTTTCGAGCTGAAGGCGATGGTGGACAGCGCTCGGCGGGACTCCTCCAGGGTGAGGCCGATGCCATTGTCCTCCGCGATGAGCGTCAGCGAGCCGTCCCGCCCGGTGACGACATCGAGCGAGACCGCGCCATCCATGAAGCCGGGATCGGCGAGAACCCGTCCCGTGATGGCGTCGCAGCCGTTCTGCATCAACTCGCGCACAAACACCTCGGGGCCGGCGGTGTAGATGGCCTCGGAGAGAATGGAGAGCGTGCCGCCGAGATGGACATTGAAGTTTTCCGTGACAGGCGGCGGGGTGGAATCTTGCTGCATGGCGGAGTCGCACGCAGCGATGACATCAGAGGTTTTGGATTGCATGGCGGCGAGTTTGACACTTGGGATTTCGCTGGCGATTCCAAAAACGAGCGAAATTTTTCCGCTGCGCGCGGGGCATGGAGCGAACTCTGGTGTCAGCTTCCTTGGCGTGGGGAGGCTCTGCCATCCTGCTTGGGGGGGCTTTTTCAGCATTCGAACAAATAAGGAAATCCGTAATTCCTGGCATTTTGAATGCGATGCGATAGAGACCTGTCCCAAGACCCCTGTGATTTCAGCTCCCGAACAAACCTACCTCAGCACCTGTCCCGTCTGTCAAAACCAGATTGATGTGACAGCTCTGGAGCCGTTCACGAAGCTGAAGTGCCCATTCTGCGGGCAGATGGTGCGGGTGCGGCGCAAGTTCGACCACTTCATCATCCAGCGCCAGATCGGCGAGGGCGGCATGAGCCGCGTGTTTGAGGCGGAGGACGAGACGCTGGGCCGGCGGGTGGCATTGAAAATCCTCAACCCGCAATACGGCCGCGATGCCGCGCGGGTGGAGCAGTTCCGCCAGGAGGCGCTGATCACGGCGAATGTGAACCATCCGAATGTGATCAAACTCTACTCGGTGGGCTATGACCAGGGCTATTTTTACATCGCCATGGAGCTGGTCACGGGCGGCAGCCTGGAGCAGCGCATTCGCAAGGAGGGCTCCATCAAGGAGGAAGAGTCGCTGCGCATCGGGCGCGAGGTGGCGGAGGGGCTGCGCGCGGCCCAGCAGCAGGGGCTGATCCACCGGGATGTGAAGCCGGCGAACATTCTTTTCACCGAGACGGGCACGGCAAAGGTGGTGGACTTTGGCCTGGCGCTCTTTGTCGAGCGCGGTCCCGACGCCAGCGGTGAAATCTGGGCCACGCCATATTATGTCGCCCCGGAGAAGGTCATCGAAAACCGCGAGGATTACCGCAGCGACATCTTCAGCCTTGGCGCCAGCCTTTACCACGCGCTCACGGGACGTCCACCGCACAAGGTGGACAGCAACGACATCGCCGAGCTGCGCCGGGTGAAATGCCGCCGCGTGGTCCTGGAGGACAGCGGTGTGCGCTTCGCCCCGCGCACGGCGCATGTGGTGAACCGCATGCTGGCCTTCCGCCCCCAGGAGCGCTGCGCGAACTATGACGAGACGGTGGAGGAGCTGCGCCTTGCCGAGGGGTTGGTGGGCCAGTCCGGCTATCGTCTTCGCTTCGCCACGCGGCGCGCGCGCTGGCTGGCTGTGGCGGCGGCGGTGCTGGCGCTGGCTTTTGGCATCGGCTGGTTCGCGCGCAGCACGGGCGAGCGCACTGCGGTGGCGATCACCGACTCTGGCGACGACATCGAGCGCGATCTCACGGGCGGGGGAGTGACTCTCCAGGCCGGGCGCAAGACGCTGGCGGAGCGTTTTCTCCAGGCGCGCGAGATGATGGTGCGGGAGCTGAGGTTCGCCGAAGCCGGGCACCAGTTTGAGCAGATCATCAAATCGGGCGAGGCGCGCCAGCCCACGCTGAACTGGGCGCGCTACAATGCCGCCCTCTGCGCCATCGTGCTCGGCAAGAGAGAGGAGGCCGCGCGCCACATGGCTGACATGGCCGGGGACACCGGCGAAGGGGGCAGCCTGGTGACGGCCGAGCTTGCCGCGTTTTTCAAAACATTGGGTGGCAGGCTTGCCGGCCTGAATGGCGGAGCAGAGGACAGCGGCTCCGCCGATTACGGCACGGCTCCGGAGGCGGTGCTTGGCCGGTTGATCGAAGGCCTGGCCGGCTGGCATCTTGGCGATCCGCAGACAGGAATGGAAGACCTGCGCCGTTTTTCAACCATCCTGAAGGAAAGCCTCACCCTGCCCGAGTGGGTGCCGCTTTACGCCGGTCTGTTGAAGCCGTACGAGCATGACATGAGGCTGCTCGCCAGCGTGGATAAGCTCAAGGAGCCCGCCAGCGAGGACGAAGCCAAAGAGGCGCTTGATCTTCTTCGCGAGACCCGCGCCAAGCTGCAAACCCGGGGCCGCTGGGACGAAGTGCTCGAAGAAAGGGCAAAGGAGTTCCGCCAGGATCTCGCTCGTCTGCGCATGGAGAGGCAGCGCCGGGAGATGGCGGAAGCCGCCGTGCTGCGCCAGAAGGAGCTGGCCCAGCTCGCCGAGATCACCGCCGCGCTGCCGTCGCTCTCGCAGGGGTATGATTTCGAGCGGGTGACCAGCCTGCTGAAGGACATCCAGTTTCAATCCCCCGAAGTGCAGGCAGCACTGGAAGGCAAGCTCTACCTTTACGAACAGGCCCGCGCCTTTCTGGAGCAGTGGTTCGCCGACGTGGCGGAGAAAGGCTGGCAGGGCCGGTTCCAGCGTCTCTCCGGCGCGCCGCTCGAAGGCCGTGTCACCGAAGCCAGCCTGCGGCAGGTCACCATCTCATTGGAGCGCGGCGTGGTGACCCTGCCTCTGGACACTCTGTCGCCCGAGACACTGCTGGACTCCGCGCAGTCCTTCGCGGCGCAGGTCACCGACAGCACGGACTATTACACGCGCCAGGAGCGCATCGCCGTGTTCGCGAGGGTGGCCGGTCTTCACAGCCTTTCCGCCACTGTCGCAGCCCAGCTCATGGAGGAGCACCGCGGCTTTCGCCAGCGCTGGATGAAGGTGGCGCAGTGACGGCCGCCTCCTCATCCGCCTCGAGCAGAGACAGCCCGGCGGAGCGTCCGCGCATCAATGCCGAGGCAAGTCCGGCCATTTCCTCCAGATTCAGCGCGCGTCCGCCGCAGGCCAGGGACTGGCGCGCCGTGTCCCACTCCAGCCGGATGTATTCGGTGAGGTAGGAGCCGAGTCCGAGCTGGAAAAAACGCGCCACCGCCGCCCAGACGATGATGAAATGACCCGGCGCGGCTCCCGCCTCCCGCAGCGCGCGATACCTGCCCAGCGCACCCTGGTGCGGCGCCCAGCGCGTGCGCTCCAGCAGCAGCCGGCCGCCCTCCATGCTGCGCCGGCTCTCGTCCGCCGGCAGATGGAAAGCCGCGTCAACTCTGGCAAGCGCCTCCGCATCCTCCGCCGCGCGCCAGGCATCCAGCAAAGTCTCCGCCAGGCCGCCCGGCAGGCGTTCTGCGCAAAACACCCGCCATGCCATTTCCAGCCTGCGGCGCTCATGCGCCAGGCGCGGATACAGCCCGCCAGCAGCCGTCTTGAAAATAAAATGCACACCCGGCAATAAACGCCGCTGGCTGGAGAACAGCGTCTGGATCCACTCCTGCGCTTCCGCCCATGCCTCCAGAGCCTCCGCCGGCTGCGCGCGCGGCGCCGCCAGCACGGTCAGCGGCCGCGTCACGCGCGCGGCGAACACCCGCGGCGGACAAGTGCGGCCGCGCTCCTGCCGCGTGACGGGTGCGCACACCCGCGCGCCGCCCTGCGTGTGCGGCGGCGCGCCGTCATCCATGCGTTGCAGGACCTTGAACATGCGCCAATCATGAGCAAGGCGCGCGCCGCGCGCGAACAATAAAGTTCACATGCCCGAAACCTCCCCGCTTGACACACACAGACCTTTTTACCAGTGCGTGCGCTGCGGAAACTGCTGCCGCTGGCCGGGCGACATCAACATCACCGCCGCCGAAGCCGCCGCCATCGCCGCCTTTCTCGGCATCCCGGAGCAGGACTTCATCCAAAACCACACGCGCCTCAACGCCAACCGCACCGGTCTCTCCATCGTGGACAAGCCGGATGGAAGCTGCCTCTTTCTCGAAGGCGTGAACACCTGCCTCATCCAGCCCGTCAAGCCCGCCCAGTGCTCCGGTTTCCCGAATGAATGGAACTTCCCCGGCTGGCGGGATCAATGCGAGGCGGTGGAGGTGTGAGTCCTTCCGCCGAATTCAAGCGTTGCTTTCCGTGTCATCTGTGACAAAAAGCCCGCCCCATGCACATCACACTCGCCGAACTCACGGAACTCCTTCAAGGCACGCTCCTTTCCGGCGATCCCGCGCTGGCCGTCACCGGATTCGCATCGCTCAAAGAGGCCCGCGCCGGCGACTTGAGCTTCTATTATGACACGCGCTACCGCGAGCGGCTGGAGAAGACGCGGGCCGGAGCCGTGCTCGTGCCGCGTGACTGCGCGAACTGCCCCCCGCATGTGGCCTGCATCGCCGTGGACAATCCCTCCCGCGCCTTTGAAAAAGTGGTGGACACCTACGGCTTCCACGCCGCCGCCTTTGAGGCGGGGGTCCACCCCTCCGCCGTCATCGCGGCGGGAGTGAAACACGACCCCGCCAAAGTCTCCATCGGCGCCAACGCTGTCATCGAGGCGGGCGCGGAGCTGGCCGATGGCGTCGAGATCGGCGCGGGCTGCTACGTCGGGCGGGATGCCGTCATCGGCAGGGACAGCAAGCTCTTTGCCAGCGTCACCATCCACGAGGCCTGCGAACTGGGCGAGCGCGTCATCCTGCACTCCGGCGTGGTCATCGGCGCGGATGGTTTCGGTTACGAGTTCGACAAGGGACGTCACCGCAAGGTGCGCCAGGCCGGCATCGTGCAGATTGACAACGATGTCGAAATCGGCGCCGGAACCATGGTGGACCGCGCCCGCTTTGGCCGCACCTGGATCGGCGAGGGCACCAAGATAGACAACCTCGTCCAGATCGGCCACAACGCCGTCATCGGACGCCACTGCATCATCGTCGCCTGCTGCGCCATCGCTGGCAGCGCTGTCATCGGGGATTATGTCGTCATGGCCGCCCAGTGCGGCGTGGCCGGCCATGTCATCATTGGCAGCCAGATCACCCTCGGCGCCCGCAGCGGCGTCACCAAGGACATCCCCGACGGCCCCGCCACCTACATGGGCTTCCCCGCCATGCCCGTCATGGACGAGCGCCGCCGCCTCGCCAGCATCAACCGCATCCCCGCCCTCGCCGCCCGCGTCAAGGAGCTGGAAAAGCGCGGCTGAGGAAGGCGCGGACATCGGGAAGGGCAGCGGTCAAAAAAATCATCGCGCCTGCCGCGCAACCCGCTACTTTCCGCCCCTTTTTCCCGCCCGCCCATGTCCGCCGTACCCACCGCCGCCCAGATCCGCCAGACCTTCCTCGATTTCTTCAAGGAGAAGCAGCACACCATCGTGCCCAGCGACAACGTCGGCTACACCAGCCGCGACGGCGCGCGCATCTTCACCAATGCGGGCATGAACCAGTTCGTGCCCATCTTCCTCGGTGAGCGCAGCGCGGACGTGGACACCTGGCCCGGCGTTTTGCACAAAGGCCTGCCCACCCGCGCCGCGGACACGCAGAAGTGCATCCGCGCCGGCGGCAAGCACAACGACCTCGAAGACGTCGGCCTCGACACCTACCACCACACGCTCTTCGAGATGCTGGGGAACTGGTCCTTCGGCGACTACTTCAAAAAGGAGGCCATCGCCTGGGCTTGGGAACTCGTCATCGAGCGCTGGAAGTTCCCGCCGACGCGTGTTTACGCCACCATTTACCAGCCCGACAAATCGAAGGGCGATCCCGCCGACCGCGACCAGGAGGCCTGGGAGATCTGGGCGGAAAAATTCCGAAGCATCGGCCTCGATCCCGACATCCACATCGTCAACGGCAACAAGAAGGACAACTTCTGGATGATGGGCGACACCGGCCCCTGCGGCCCGTGCACGGAAATCCACATCGACCTCACCCCCGGCACTCCCGAACTCGACGAAGCCCGCCAACGCGAAGGCCGCAAGCTCGTCAATGGCAGCGACGCCAGCTGCATCGAGATCTGGAACAACGTCTTCATCCAATACAACGCCACCCCCGAAGGCACCTTCGAGCCACTGCCCGCGCAGCATGTGGACACCGGCATGGGCTTCGAGCGCGTCTGCAGCATCATCCAAGGCACCAAAAACTTCACCGACTTCCAAAACGCGAAGATCAGCAACTACGACACCGACGTCTTCAAACCCATCTTCGACGAACTCACGAAGATGTCCGGCAAAACCTACGCCAGCACGCTGCCGAAGGCCAATGAGCAAGGCCACGTCGTGCCCGTCACCGAGCAGGAAAAGATCGACGTCGCCTTCCGCGTCATCGCCGACCACATCCGCACGCTCAGCTTCGCCATCGCCGACGGCATCCAGCCCGGCAACAGCGACCGCAACTACACCCTCCGCCGCATCCTGCGCCGCGCCGTGAAGTATGGCCGCACGCTCGATTTCAAAGAGCCCTTCTTCTACAAGCTCGTCGATGTCCTCGCCGCGCAGATGGGTGATGTCTTCCCCGAGCTGCGCGTGAAGAAGGAGCAGATCAAGAGCGTGCTGAAGATCGAGGAGGAGGCGTTTAATCGGACGCTGGATCGTGGTGTGGCCCTTTTTGAAGACGAAGTCGCTTCGCTGTCCGACCGGTCGGACACGTCCGACAAGTCCGACGCGAAACGCCTCAGCGGCCCCTTCGCCTTCCAGCTCTACGACACCTACGGCTTCCCCCTCGACCTCACCGAGCTCATGGCCCGCGAACGCGGCCTCACGGTGGACACCGCCGGCTTCGAAAAGCTCATGGAAGAGCAACGCGCCCGCGCTCGCGCCGCGATGAAGAAAAACGTCGTCTCCGTCTCCGAGATCGAAACGAAGGCCCCGACCAAGTTCATCGGTTACGACAACCTCGAAGCCGATGTGAAGGTGCTCGAAGTCGTCGAGATGAAGGACAAGACCGCCGTCGTGCTCGATGTCTCCACCTGCTACGCCGAAATGGGCGGCCAGATCGGCGACGCGGGCCAGCTCATCCTCGGCGCGAACACTTTCCCCATCACCGCCACCACGAAAGTCGGCAACACCTGGCTGCATTTCCTCGGCGGCGATGAAGCGCCTGCCGTCGATGCCACCGTGAAACTCGTCGTCGATGCGCCGCGTCGTCATGCCATCGAGCGCCACCACACCGTCACGCACATCTTGCACTGGGCGTTGCACGAGGTCGTCAGCAAGGACGCCACACAGAAAGGCTCCAGCGTCACGCCGGACAAGCTTACCTTCGACTTCAACAGCGCCGCGCTCACCGCGCAGCAACTCGCCGACATCGAGCGCCTCGTGAACGAGCGCATCGTCGCCAACGATCCCGTTTCGTGGAGCGAAGTGCCCTACGTCGAGGCCAAGGCCAACAACGGCATCATGGCCCTCTTTGGTGAAAAATACGGCGACCTCGTCCGCGTCGTGCAGATCGGCGGCCAGCCGCACAAGCTCGATGGTTGGAGCATGGAACTCTGCGGCGGCACGCACACGCGCCACACCGGTGAGATCGGCCTCTTCCGCCTCGTCGGCGAAGGCGCCGTCGCCGCCGGCGTGCGCCGCATCGAAGCCATCGCCGGACTCGAAGCCTACAACGCCGCCAAGGCCGATGGCGATTTGCTGAAGCTCCTCGCCGGCAAAGTCAGCGCCCAAGGCACCGCCGACCTCGAGAAGAAGCTCGATCAAATCCTCACGCAGCAAAAAGAGCTCGAAAAAGCCCTCAAAGCCGCCCAGCAGCGCGAAGCCAGCGGCAAAGCGAAAGACCTCCTCGCCACCGCCACCAACCACGTCCTCATCGCCAACCTCGGCGACGTCGATGCCGACTACGCCATGGCCGTGAACGACGCCATCAAGTCTCAATTCACCGGTATCATTGTCCTCGCCGCCACCGGTGGCGGAAACGTCACTTTGATGGCGACTGTCGGCAAAGACCACCAATCCAAGGTCCAAGCCGGCAAAATCATCCAAACCATCGCCCCCATCGTCGGCGGCAAAGGCGGCGGCAAGCCGGATTTCGCCCGCGGCGGCGGCAAGGACGTGTCCCAAGTGGATGCCGCCCTCGCCGAAGCGCGCAAGCTGGTCGGCTGAAGACTGGACAACCTATGAGGGCCAACCTCCGCGCTTTGGGAAGCGCGCCTGCGCGGCACCGCAGGCGCATTCGTCAGAATGCAGGAGTTGTTGGCGCGTGTGATGTCTGTGAAGTTCCACTGGCATTGGAGCGTTAGCTTGTCCGCACCTGCCATGAAACCGACCTCCCTTTCCTTCGTCTTCGCCGCCCTCACCACCACCGCCATCGCCGGTGACAACTACCTCGTCTATTTTGGCTGCTACACGAACGCCAAGTCGGGCAGCAAAGGCATTTACGTTTCCAAATTCAACTCCACCACCGGCAAGCTCACCGCGCCCGAACTCGCCGCCGAGACGGGCAGCCCCAGCTTTCTCGTCATCCATCCCTCGAAAAAACATCTCTATGCCGTTGGCGAGATGAGCGGACCTGACAAGAAGGCGGGCGGTGTGAGCGCCTTCAAGATCAACCTGCCCGGCGGCAGGCTCGACTTCATCAACCAGGTTAGCTCCGTCACCGCCGGCCCCTGCCACATCAACCTCGACGCCACCGGGCGCATGGCCATGATCGCCAACTACAGCGGCGGCTCCTGCGCCTCCTATCAAATCCGTGAGGACGGCGGCCTTGGTGAGCCAGCCAGCCACCACCAGCACACCGGCTCCAGCGTCAATGAGCGCCGCCAGAAGGAGCCGCACGCCCACTCGGTCAACATCAGCCCGGACAACCGCTTCGCCCTCGTCTGCGATCTCGGCACAGACAAGGTCAGCGTTTATGCCATTGACCCCGGCAGCGGGCGCATGACGCCGCACGAGCCCGCCTTTGCCAAGGTGCCCGCCGGGGGCGGCCCGCGCCACCTGGCCTTCCACCCGAACGGCAAGTTCGTCTTCGTGAACAACGAGCTGACGATGACCGAGACCGTCTTCGCCTGGGACGCGGAAAAAGGCGTGCTCACCGAGATCGAAACTGTCTCCACCCTGCCTGAGGCCGACCGCGGGAGGGAGGGTTTCAGCACCGCCGAGACCGTCTTGCATCCGAACGGCAGGTTCGTCTATGTCTCGAACCGCACTCACGACACCATCGCCGTCTTCGCGTGCGATCCCTCCACAGGCAAACTCACCCTCATCCAAAACGCGCCCGCCGAAGGCCAGATCCCGCGCAATTTCAACCTCGATCCCTCGGGCCGGTGGATGATCGTGGCCCACCAGAACAGCAACACCGCCGCCGTCTTCAAAGTCGATCCGGAAAACGGCAAAATCACCTTCACCGGTGACAAGGTGAATGTCGGCGGCGCGGTGTGTGTGCGTTTTCTGGCGCTGGACTGAGCGGCGGGGATTTGCGTTTGGTTCCCTCGACACTGCCCCCACTGCGATCAATTCATGCACGGCTCCGCCCTCCTGGCTGTCATCCACTGGTGGTGTGATCTCACGAAGTGGCGGCGTTACGCATTCTGTCTCGCTCTGATCGCGGCAGACACGGTGCTCGCGTTCGCGGGCAAGCAGTGGTTTGCCGGCTGGGCGGTGGGACTGGTGCTTTTGGGCTGCACATTTCTGGGAGTGGGGGAGGACTGATCCGCGTGGCATTTTCCCCAAGCCGGGTCATGATCCGCGCATGAACGTCCATCATCTCGAGCTGTTCCATTTTGTGGCGAAGCATGGCGGTGTGAGCGCGGCGGCGCGGCACATGCCCTACGGCATCCAGCAGCCGGCGATCAGCGCGCAGATTTTGCAGTTGGAGGACGCGCTGGGCGTGACCCTGTTTCAGCGCCGCCCCTTCAAGCTGACCGCGCAGGGGCGGGAGTTGCACGAGTTCATCGCGCCCTTCTTCAACGGCCTCGGCGCGCTGGAGGAGCGGCTGCGCGGCGGCTCCGGCGGCAGGCTGCGCATCGCCGCGCCCGAGATCGTGCAGGGCGACTACCTGCCGCTGCTGCTGCGGCAGGTGCGCAAGAGGCTGCCGGAGTTCCACTTCACCCTGGTCGCCGAGCGCATCGGTGGCATCGAGGAGCAGCTTCGGGAGCAGCAGGTGGACATCGGGCTGGCCTCGATGAGCGGGCGCTGCCCGGACGGCCTCAGGATGCGTGAACTGCTGCGCCTGCCGATGCTGCTGCTGGTGGCGGAAAAATCCCGCGTCACCTCGGCGGAGCAGATACTCTCCCAGGACCGCATCTCGCAGCCGCTCATCAGCCTGCCCGCCACCGAGCCGGTGAGCCGCTTGTTCCAGGCGGAGATGGCGCGGAGAAAACTGAGCTGGAACCCCGCCTTCGAACTGAGCAGCCTGGACCTCGTGAGCCGCTATGTGGCGGAGGATTACGGCGTGGGACTCACGCTCGCCGCGCCCGCGCGGCGCTGGCCGAAGGGCGTGCGCGCGCTGCCGCTGCCTGATTTTCCCGGCGTGGTCTTCTGCGCGCTCTGGTCAGGGCGGCTCACTCCGGCCGGCGAGGTCTTCATGGAGGAGGCCGCCCGCCTGGCGCGCTCATTGTCGCAGGTGAAAATGTGAGAGGAGCATTTCAGCCGGTCTGAAAATGCGGCGGCTTCGCCGCTTGTAATTCACAGCGGCTGAAGCCTGGACGCCAGCACCAGCAATGCGGCCTCAATGATTGAACAGGAAGGCCGGGGAGTTGATGAGCGCCCAGGCGAGGTCCTGGGCGGCAGTGAGGCGGCGGTCGGTGAGCTGCTTCGTGCTAAGGCCGGCGTCGCGGCGGAGCTGGACGAGTTTGGGGTCGAGCACGATGGGTTTCTCGGTCTCGGTGAGCCTGGCTTCGAGGGCGAGCAGGGGCTGGTCCGGCGGCAGGGGCTTGCTGGCGGCGGCGAGGGCTTTCTTTTGCGTCTGATAGTCGCGGGACTGCTCCAGGAAATGGGCGGCGAGCGCGGCTTGTTGCTCCTTGCTGCGTTTGCCGGCGGGCAGCTTCATGGCTTCGGCGACGACCTTCGGCGTGCCGAAGCGGACGACGGGCGCGGTGGTGACCCAGAGGCGGAATTTGCCGAGGTTGTATTTGCCGTTCTGATAGAACTGCGTGAGCTGCACATTGAGCAGCGCGCCGCCTTCGAAGTCCACGGGCTTGTCGAATTCGAAGATGGCCTCGTGCCGGAAGCCTCCCTCGGGGCTGACCGCCCAGCCGCGGTCGCGGTTGCCTTTTTTCAGGGACTCGGTGACGGGGAAGTTCGCCTGCTCGAAGTCGGCGCGCGGGTTGCGCAAGGTGATGGCTTGCGCGGCTGCTTTGGCGCGTTTGGCATCGGCGGGGCTGGCGCTGACGACGATCTCGCTGAGGACAAAATTGCCGTCCGGGGCGATGCCTGGGCCGTTGTTAGGCAGGCGGTCATCAGGGAGGACTTCGAGCTTGATGGCGGTGATGCCTTTCAAGGCCGTGCGGCCTTGAAGCTGGTAGTTGCCAGGAGCGAGCTGGCCGTTCGGCAGAAGTGTGGCGAGCAGGCTCTTGTCGGGCTGCGGCTCCAGCTTGGCGACTCCTCCGGCGCGGGTGACTTTCATTTCCAGCGGCTCCCAGAGTGTGGTGAGGTCAAGGTAGTTTTCCCAGCGCGGTTGCTGCGCGGGGGCAGCCTCGGCAGCTTTTTTCACGGCTTCCCCGGCTTTCTTGATGGCAGCGAGTCTGGCCTCTTCCTTCTTTTTCCACTCAGGAGCCATCTTCACTTTGTAGGCCTCGAGTTCCTGCTTGGCAGCAGCGATGGCGGCCAGACGGTCGGCTTCAGCCTTCTCGATGTGCGGTTTCTGCTCGGCCTCCTTGGCCTGCCATTCGGCGGTGAGCGCTTTGTGCTCGGCGTCCATGCTTTCCATGCTGGCGAGCGCGGCGGCGATCTCCTTGTCCGTGGGCATACGGTTGAGCACGCGGACAAAGATTTCCTCCACGAGCTTGCGGTCGTCGGCCACTTCCTTCGTGAGCTTGGCGATGGCGTTGTTCGGGTCGCTGATGGCATCGCCGACCGTGGGGCCGGACATGAGGGCCATGACGGGGCCGAGGTTCACCTCGTTGCTGCGCTCGCACTCGCAGACGGACTCGCGGGCGGGTTTGCCGAAGTTGGCCAGGAAGCCGTCGGCGGGCTGGATCTGGCCGTCTGCGAGCTGGGCGGCGCGGGTGCCTTTGGGCACGCCGGGGATGTTCGGCTGCGATCCTGTGGCGGCGAAGACGGCGTCAAAAAGCACCTCGGCGGGCAGGCGGCGCGCCTTGGCGTGGCTGTAGTTCACCGTGTCGTCGGCGTTCCATTTGTTGGTGGCGAGGCTGAGCTGGTAGGTGCGGCTTTTGGTGATGAGGCGCATGAGGTGGCGCACGTCGAAGCCGCTCTGCACGAACTCGTTGGTGAGGTGCTGCAGCAGATCGGGATTGCTCGGCGGATTGCCGGCGCGGATGTCATCCAGCGGCTCGATGACGCCGGTGCCAGTGAGGTAGCCCCAGATGCGGTTGGCGTAGCTCATGGCGAAGTAGTCGTTGTCCGGGCTGGTCATCCAGGCCGCGAACTGCTCGCGCCGGCTCTCGGGCGCGGCGGGTCCCTGGCTGATGAGCTGGGTGTCGTACGGCACGCGCGGAGCCACGGGGGCGTTGGTGCGCAGGTGGTTCATCTCGCCCTCGGCCTTGTCGCCGATGATTTCATATAGCGGCTTGGCTCCCTCCACGGCGGTGCCGCCGATGGTCTTGCCGGCGCTGGCGGGGTCGGGCTTGATGTCCACCTGGGCGAAGAAGGCGGCGGTCTCATAGTACTGGTCCCAGGTCCATTTCTCGAAGGGGTGGTCGTGGCACTTGTTGCAGTTGAAGCGGGTGGCGAGGAAAAGATGCGTCGTGGTTTCCACGAGGTCCTCGGCATTGCGCACGGTCTTGAAGTAATTGGCGGCCGGGTTCTCCTTGGTGGAGCCGCTGGCGGTGATGATGCGGTAGGCCATGCGGTCGTAGGGCGTGTTGTCCGTGACCTGCTGCTTGATCCAGGCGCGCAGGCTGGACGCACCCTCGGCACCGAGAAACTTCGAGTTCACCTGCAGCATGTCGGCCCATTTGTTCGTCCAGTGGTCCACGAAGTCAGGATGGCCGATGAGCTTTTCGATGACGGCCTCGCGCTTCACGCGGGTCTCGCGCGTGTCGGCGAGAAAGGCGCGCACATCCTCGGGCTTCGGCGGCAGGCCGGTGAGGTCGAGGTGGATGCGGCGGAGGAATTCCTCATCGCCCGCCAGGCCGCTCGGCTCGATCTTCATGCGCTCCCATTTTTTGGCGACCAGCTCGTCAATCTTCCCCCAGGTCTCCGGCTGCTTCCAGACGAAGCCGGTGCGGTCGCCCATCACGGTGATGGTGGTGGCGGCGTAGGCGCCCTCGAAACGCGCGAGGATGGCGGCCTCGCCACGGCGCAGGCTCGTCATCAGGCCGGAGCTGTCGGCCTCGATCACATCGCCGTTGCCGCTTTCCAGGAAGGCCTCGGCGGTGACATCCTTCACATAGCCGTCCGCATACCGCGCCACCACGCGCATCTGCTGGCGGCCGCCGACACGCTCGATGACCGGGTTTTTCGGGAAGACCTCGATGCTGGTGACGCGCGGGGTTTTGAGGTCCAGCTTCGCGCCCTGGCCGATCCACGCCTTGAGCGTCTCATAATAAAGCTCGCCCGGCACGGTGAGCTGGCCGCCCTCATGGGGCACGGAGCCGCTGGCCTTCAAAAGCATGAGCGAGTGCTCGGGCGAGGCCACGTTGGCGCGGCGGCTGGCCAGCTCGTCGCTGAAGGCGAGCACGTCGAAGATGGGGTCGTAACCGCGCAGGCTGAGCTTGAAGCCGGCCTTGCCGTCCTTCGCGCCGTGGCAGGTGCCCATGTTGCAGCCCAGCTTCGAGAGCACGGGCATCACATCGCGGACGTAGTCAGGCTTGAGGCTTTGGTTCATGCCGCTGACGGTGAAGGGCACCTCGGCGCTGCGGCCCATGAAAGCGACCTGCACCGCGCCTTTGCCATCCTTGGCCGGGCGCACCAGGCCGCGCGCGTTGACGCTGGCGGCGTCCGCGCTGGAGCTGAGCTTGGCCATGCGTGTGATGTCGGCCTTGCTGCCGTCGTTCATTGTGGCCGTCACGAGGAGCTGTGCATACTCGTTTGGCTTGCCGATGGCGATGCTTTTCGGCTCGACCTCAATGGAGGCGATGGTCAGTCCCGGCACCAGCGTCTCGACCTTGTCGTCCTTCTTCGCCGTGGCGCGCACGCTGTCGTCGGCGATCACGTCACTCGCGGCCAGCGCCTTGTCCTCCACGAGCGGCACGCTGAGGAATTCCTTGGCGATCTTGCCCGTCGCAGCCTCGATGAGCTTCACGCGGCCGTCTTGTCCTGCCGCCGCCACGGTCATGCCATCCGGGCTGAAGCTGACGCTGAAAACGCCGCCGGTGGCGATGGGGGTGCTGCTCAGAAGCTTCACGTCCTTGGTGATCCAGTCATCGAGTTCCTTGCCCTTGCCGTTCACTGTCTCGACGATCTTTTTCACGGCGTCGGGCATGGCGCTGTCATACTCGCTGGAGTAGATGTTCACCGCACCCGTGCCCTCGTGCGAGGCGCCCGCAGCGATGCGCTTGCCATCCGGCGCGAAGGCCACGCCAAAGATGCGCCCATGCATGGCGGGGAACTGGCGGATGAGATTGGCGTTGTCGCCAATGACACGCTTGGTGATGCGCTCCATGCGGTAGATGGCGGGCACGCCATCCGTGCCGCCGATGAGGATTTCATTGCGCTGCGGATGCCGCGCCAGCGCCTGCACGCCGCCCTTCAGCGCGCCTGGCGTGATGGAGGTGATGTTGTCAACGAAGCGCTGCGTCTCCACCTCCGTGAGCTTCACGCTCATGTCGCGTCCGCAGGAGACGAGGTGCTTGCCATCCACGCCCCACACGGTGTCGAGCACCCAGTCGCTATGGCTGCCCATGAAGACCGCCTCCTTGCCGCTCGCCGCCTCAAAGGCGCGAAGACCGTTGTCGCCGCAGCCCACGGCAATGAACTTGCCATCCGGCGACCAGCTCGCGCCATAGAGAGTGTCAAAGGTGAGCGACTTGGACAGCTCCAGCTTCTTCGAGGCCACGTCCCAGATTTGAATCTCCCCCATGCGTGCCGGGCTGCCGCCGGTGACGAGGATCTTTTTGCCATCCGGGCTCCAGGCCAGCTTCTGCACACGCTCGGAGAGGCCCACCAGACGCGCCTCGATGCCGCTGCCATCGGCCTTGTGAATCAAGACCTCATGATAACCCGCCACCGCGATGGATTTGCCATCCGGCGAATACTCCAGCGAGGTCACCGCCGGCGGAGTCACATAGACCGGCGGATGGTTCATGTCGAAATGCGCCAGCGCCGAGGCGGGTGTGTCGTCCTTGGCCCCTTCGGTGATCCATTTTTGGATGAGCGCGAGCTGCGTGGCATGGAGAGAATCTCCCTTCGGCGGCATCTCCGCCTTGCCGTCCGGGCCGGGCGTGGAGACCTTGAGAATGTTGGACGCCTCGGGCTTGCCGGGAATGACGGCATCACCCTCCTCGCCACCGGCCAGCAGCTTGGCGAAGTCCGTCATCACATAATCGCCCTTCGCCTTCGCGGGCTGGTGGCAGCCGGTGCAGTTCGCCTGGAGAATGGGGCGGATGTCCTTGTAAAACGAGACGGGCTTGTTCGGGTCCGCGGCCTCCTCCTTGGCAAAGGCGGGCAGCGCCGTCAGCAGGGCGAGAAGTGGAAGAAGGGATTTCGTCATGGCAGGTTGGAGGGTGGTTCTAACCAAGTGAACGCGCCAAAACGCCGCGCCTGCGTGGTCTCTTGCGTTGACCACCCCATCCAGGCGGGATCATCCATGCGGGCGCGGGAAAAATCGGCGGACTTGGCAAGCCCGTTGGAGTGAAGCCTTCAGGCGCCACGGGAGTGGGATTCGCCGCGGGAGATTGGGGAACAAGCTAAAGCTTGGACTCCAACGCTTGGACTCCAACGGCATCCGCGCATTTCTGTCTGGCAGTTCCATCGCGCGGATGGTAAACCACGAGCCAGTCATGAAAAACCTGCTCCTCGTCTTGCTCGGGCTCGCCACCCTCGGATCCATGCTGGCGCTCGCCTGGGTGCTGGGCACGCCCGCCGCGCCGGACCCGCGCGTGGCGCAGTTGGAGGCGGAGATCAAGGAGGCGCGCAGGACCATCGCCACTCTGAAGCGGGATCTGGAGAAGCGCGAGCTGCCCAGCCTGCCGCCGTCACCCGCGACTCCGGCGCCTGCCGCCGGGCCGGACGCCGCCCCGCCGCCGCCCGCCGCCGCAGGCAGGGGCGGACTGCGGGACATGCTGGCAAACCCCCAGATGCGCGCGGTGATGGACCAGCAGCAGGCCATGCAGATCGAGATGTCCTACGCGCGACTGTTCCAGCACCTCGGCCTCAACGACCAGGAAAAGGAGCATTTTAAAAAGCTGCTCACCGGGCGGCAAAAGGCCATGATGGACACCAGCCTCAAGCTCATGGACCCGAACCTCACGCCCGAGCAGCGCCAAGCGCTGAGCCAGGAGGTGGAGAAGCAAAAGACCGCCTTTGACCAGACCATCAAGGCCTTCCTCAACAACGAGGACGACTGGCAGACCTTCCAGCAGTGGGAGGCCACCCTGCCGGAGCGGCAGATGTTCGACACCCTTGGACGGGGCCTTTTCAGCTCCTCCGCCGAGCCGCTCAGCGCCCAGCAGGAGCAGCAGCTCATCCAGTTGATGGCGGGCGTGCGCGCCTCGCCGGGGCGCGGGGGGAACCTCATGGGCAAGACAAACATGGACCCGGCGAAGATGACGCCGGAATTGATCAACGAGATGGTCAGCCAGCTCCAGGTGAACGCGCAAGTCGTCGAGGAGCGCGCCGCGCAGTTCCTCACCCCCGCGCAGTTGCAGACACTCAGGGCCTACCACAAGCAGACCATCGAGATGTCGAAGTCCGGCATCGAAATGTCCCGCATGCTCATGCAGGGGAAGGGGCAGTGAGGGCAGCGCGCGCCTGCTCCCTGGCTAGTGATGTGGCCGAGGGGGCGCTCAGGGCCTGGGGGCGCGGAGGGCGGGGAGGTCGGCGAGGATGTTGGCGCTGCGCATCAGGGTCTCGCCGACGAGGAGGGCGTCGGCTCCGGCTTCGGCGAGGCGGGCGGCGTCGGCGGGTGTCTTGATGCCGCTTTCGGAGACGAGGATGATGTCGTCGGGCACTTCCTCGGCCAGGGCCTCGGTGGTGGCGAGGTCCACGGTGAAGGTCTTGAGGTTGCGGTTGTTGACGCCGATGATGCGGGCGTCGGTGGCGAGGGCGCGCTCGAGTTCGGGCAGGTCGTGGACTTCGACGAGGGCGTCGAGCTGGAAGGTGTGGGCGGTCTCCAGGAGGTGCTCAAGGGCGGGCTGGTCGAGGGCGGCGACGATGAGGAGGATGGCGTCCGCCCCGGCGACGGCGGCCTCGTAAATCTGGGCCTCGTGGATGATGAAGTCCTTGCGCAGGCAGGGGATGTCCACCTGGGAGCGGATGAGGCTGAGGTATTCGAGCCGGCCCTGGAAGTATTTTTCGTCAGTGAGAACTGAGAGGGCGGTGGCGCCGGCTTTCTCGTAGCCGCGGGCGATGGCGAGGGGGTCGAAGTCGGCGGCGATGGTGCCGGCGGAGGGGGAGGCGCGCTTGATTTCGGCGATCATGCCGAGGCGGGTGGGATCCGCCCGCAGGGCGTCGGCGAGGGAGCGGGTGTCATTCCTGCGGGTGGCGGCGGCGCGGAGCTTGTCCAGGCGCGGCAGGAGCTTTTCCACCTCGGTGCGCTTGTGCGCGATGATCTCGTCCAGCTTGTTCATGGGGCGCGGAAGATGGGGCGCTGCGGCGGGGGCGCAAGCGCCTCATGCCTCCCTGGCGACCTTTCCTCCGAGGGAGAGGATGCGGGCTTTGCCCTTGGCGTCCTCGGCCTCGGCGATCATGCCGGCGCGCACATACATCTGGGAGAGGCCGGTCCAGGCGAGGAGGTCGTTGGGACGGAGGGTGGTGGCCATGAGGCCGGCGCCGATGGCTTCTTTGACCTCGCCGGTTTTCAGCAGGGCCATGCCGAGGGCGTGCCAGCCGTCGAAGAACCGCGGATCCTGCTGGACGCAGCGGCGGTAAAGGGCCACGGCCTGGTCCATCTCCCCGAGGGCGAGGTGGCCGCTGGCCTCGTCGAAGAGGTCGTCCACGCTGGCCGGGGCGGGCTGGCTCATGAGGGGTCAGGCTTGCTCTTCGGCCTCTTTGAGGAGGGTGCGGGGCTTTGCGGCCTCGCGCAGCTTGGAGAACCAGGCTTCGAAGAGGCGGTTCTGCTCCATGGAGGCGCGGGTGGCGGCCATGTTTTCACGCAGGGCGGCGCTGTCCTCGCGCTTGCGCAGCTCCTTGGCCTGGACGTGGGCGAGCAGGGCGCCGGTGTCGGTGTCTATGCTCTGGGTGAGGCCGCCGGCGGGGGTGTCACGCGCGGCGCGGGCGATCTCGTAGGCATGGGGCATTTCGGCGGGCGGGGCGGAGATGGTGAGGTCGGTGGCGGGGGTGAGGGTGAGTTTGAGTTCCTTGGCGATATCCTCGATCTTTTTGCCCTCCTTGAGTCCGGCGGCGAGGGCGTCGCGCGCGTCGTTGACTGCCTTGGTGAGTCCTTCCTGGGCTTTCTGGGCGGTGAGGGTCTCCTTGATCTTGTCCTTCACTTCTCCGAGTTCCTGCTGCCTGGGCTCCTCGGTCTGGGTGACGGTGAAGATGTAGTAGCCCTTGGCGCCTTTGACGGGGTCGCTGACGGGGCGGGTCTGGTTGTTGTGGGCGAAGATGGCGGCGATGAGGTCGGCTTCGTCCTTGATGGCGTCGGGGGGGGATTCGCGCTCGAAAAGGGGGGCTTTGAGTTCGGCCTCCTTGAGGTCTTTGACGATGGCGTCGAAGCTGGCTCCGGGGGCGATGCTGGCCTCGTTGAACTTGTTGACGCGGTCCACCACTTCACGCTGGGCTTTCTGGCGCTCTTCCAGGGGCTTTTTGTCGTCCTCCTTGGGGTTCTCAAAGAAGACGTAGCTGACGGCGCGCTTCTCGGGGGTTTTGTAGGTCTCCTTGTTCTCGTCGTAATACTTCTGGATCTCCTCGTCGGTGACGACGGCGGCCTTCTTCTGGTCTTCGAGGGAGAAGCTGATGGTGGCGACCTTGAGGGTCTGGTGCTCGCTGGCGTAGCTCTTTTCGACTTCGAGGGGGCCGGCGACGTAGTTTTTGCCGGCGAGGTCCTTGAGCTTGGCGTGGCCGATGCTGAGCTTCATGATGTCGAGCATGTCCTGGGCGCTGAGACCGTAGGAGCCGAGCATCTGCTGGGCGTTGTAGGCGCGCTGCTGGCTGAAAACGCCGTTCTCCATGAAGGCGGGCAGCTTTTCCATGGCGGCCTGGGCCTCGGCGTCGTCGGGCATGACTCCGAGGCGCTCAAGTTCGGTTTGGAGGATGACCTGGTTGATGGCCGCGTCGGCCTGGCCGCCGGAGCGGCTGAGGGCGGAGAGCAGGTCGAAGAGCTGGAGCATGTAAGTCACGTTGAGGCGGCGGCTGAGGCGCTGGGCCTCGGCCACGGTGTAGGTGCGGCCATAGACCTCGAAGGCGGGGTCGGTGGGCTGGGCCATGATGCTGTCACGCCCCGACTTCCAGCCGCCCCAGACGGAGAAACTGATGATGATGATGACGGTGACAGTGATGAGGAAGGCGCCTCGGTGGCGGCGGAAGAACTCGAGCATGGCGTGCGGCTGGGTAAAAGGGCCGCCAAGTAAGCCGCCCTCCCTCTGGCGGCAACCGGAAAATCCATGACCAGCGGCGGGTGCGCGGTATGCTGGGCGGATGAAACGACACGCGCTATTCCTGCTGCCCGCCCTCGCGCTTTACGGCGCGGAGATTTCCTGGAGACCCCTGCCGGCGCTGCCGGACGCGGAGGGCTTTGCCGGCTCCTTCGCGGGGGTGAGCGGAGGCGCGCTGCTGGTGGCCGGAGGGGCGAACTTCCCCGACGCGCCACCCTGGCGCGGGGGCACGAAGACCTGGTATGACGGCATCTTTGCCCTGGACCGGCCGGATGGCGCATGGCGGGTGGCGGGCAGACTGCCGCGCCCGAACGGCTATGGTGTGTCGCTCTCGATCCCCGAGGGCCTGGTGTGCATCGGGGGCGGGGACGCGGAGGCGCATTTCCGGGAGGCTTTTGTGCTGCGGGTCTTCAAGGAGGGTCTGGTGAACGAGCCGCTGCCGCCGCTGCCGCGCCCGTGCGCCTACATGGCGGGGGCGGTGCTGGACGGGGTGCTGCATGTGTGCGGCGGCACGGAGAAGCCGGACGCCACGGAGGCGATGCCCGCGTTCTGGGCGCTGGACATGCGGGAGGAGAAACCCGCGTGGCGGGAGCTGCCCGCGTGCCCCGGCCCGGCGCGCATCCTGGCGGTGATGGGCGCTCATGACGGGGCGCTGTATCTCTTCAGCGGAGCCGCCTTGAAGGCGGGAGCGGATGGCAGGCCGGAGCGCGAGTGGTTGCGTGACGCGTGGAAATACACCGCCGCCTCGCGGACATGGAAGCGCATCGCCGACCTGCCGCGCGTGGCGGTGGCCGCGCCTGGACCCGCGCCCGTGGTGGAGGGGCGGCTGCTGGTGGTCGGCGGGGATGATGGCGCGAACGCGGCCTTTGAGCCGAAGGATGAGCATCCCGGCTTTCCGCGCGGCATCCTGGCCTATGATCCCGCCAGGGATGAGTGGAGCGGGGCGGGGGAGGCGCCGTTTTCCCTGGTGACGACCGTGCTGGTGGAGTGGCAGGGGCGGCTGGTCATCCCCGGCGGGGAGGCGAGGCCGGGCAAGAGATCTCCGCAGGTGTGGAGCGGGGGCTGGTGAGGCGGCGGGTGTGCGCGCCGGGGCGTTTTCCCTCTGCGGGCGGGGGCTTCACTCCAGGGCGATGCCGCTGCCGGGCTTGCCGGTGGCGGCGTCCCAGGTGTGGAGCCTGCTGTCGAAGGAGCCGGCGATGACGGTTTTGGCGTCGGCGGTGATGACGACGGAGGTGAGGGGCGCGCCGGCGCTCTCCAGTTTGCGCTCCTTGGCGGTGTCGCTGCGCTGGGCGCCGTCGTGCTTTTTCAACTCGGTATAGACGCTGCCGTGGCCTTTGTCAGTGATGGCGGCGAGCGCCTTGCCGTCGGGTGTCCAGGAGAGGGCGACATAGGCGTTCTTTTTGTCGCCGAGGGAGGCGTCCTGCTCGCGGGTGGGCACGTCCCAAACTTTGACCTCGCGGTCGGCTCCGGCGGTGGCGATGCGGCTTGCGTCATGGTTGAAGGCCACGGAGTGGACGTGGTTGGTGTGGCCCTCGTAAAAGGCGACGAGCGCGCGTGTCGAGGTGTCCCAGAGGCGTGCCATCCGGTCCGCGCCGCCACTGAGGAGGCGGTCCCCTTTGGCGGAGAGACGGAGGGCGAGGATGTTGTCATCGTGCGCTTTCCATGTGGCGGCGGGCTTTTCTTGAAAATCGAACTGATGGAGGAAACCGGCGCCGCCAGTCTCGCCATCGGCGGCAAAGACATGCGTGTCAGTGGCGGCGAGGGCGGTGACCATGCCGATGAGCGCGGTGGTGATGCCGCCGGTCTGCTGGAGGGCCGCAGGGTCCCAGAGGCGGATGTCACGGTAGCCGCCGGTGACAAGGCGAGCGCCGTCGGGTGTCCAGGCGAGTGATTGCACGGGGCCGGTGTGCCCTTCGAGGCGGCCGAGTACGGGGTGCTCCCTGGCCGCCATGTCCACCAGGATGACGCTGCCGCCGCGCGCGACGGCCAGTTTTTTGCCATCCGGTGAAAGCGCCAGCGCGAGCACGGGCTGCCATGTCTCCGGCATGCTGGAGAGCTTCACGGGGCGCGGCGCGGGCGGCTCGTCGAAGACCCTGGCATCCCAGGGAGCGCCGGCTTTGACCCAGGCTTCAAGGGCCTTTAAGGCGGCGGTGTCGAGCTGCTTCTTCGGCGGCATGTGAGGATCGGCATCGGCGAGGACGAGGTGGTAGAGAGGGCTGTCGGCGGGTTTGCCGGGGACGACGGCGGGGCCGTTGTCGCCGCCTTTCATCATCTTCTCGTGGGTGGTGAGCAGCAGGCCGCCCTTGGCTTTGCCCGGCTTGTGGCAGCCGACGCACTCGTCACGCAGCACACGCATGGCGGCCCGGGTGTCGGCATGGGCTGGGGCGGTGAGGAGCAGGAGGATCAGGGCTTGGCGGAGCATCAGGGGCTAATACGGCGGCCGCGGGGCGGGGATTGCGAACGTGTGTTTCGCTCATGCGCCTCCTTCCCGCGTTTCCCAAACCTCCAGCCATTCCACGCCGGGATTGCGCGCGCAGAGGGAGTGGATGGCCTCCGGATCGAGGATCATGAAGGCGGTTGATAACGCGTCGGAGAGGGCGGCGGCGGGTGCCAGGGCGTAGCCGCGTTTTTCACGCACGCTGAGGGGCTGGAGTGTGCGCGGGTCCATGATGTGCGCGCCTTTGACCATGAAGCCGCTGCCGCTCAGGGAGCGGTCGCGCAGTGTCAAGAAGCGCGCGCCTTCTGCCAGGGTGACTTCCCATGCATCCTCTCCGGGAGGGCTGCCAAGCGCCAGCAGAGTGCTGTCTCCGGCATTCAGGAAAGCGCGCGTGATGCTCCATTCGCCGAGCAGCACGGCGGCTTGATCCAGCGCGTAGCCTTTGCCCAGTCCGCCGAGGTCGAAGACCATGTGATCCGCGCGCACCGTCACATGCAGACCGTCGTCCTCGTGAAGGTCGAAGAGATGCGATCCCACCGACTTGCGCGCGCGCTCCAGAGCTTCCGGCGGCGGCTGGCGGAGGTTGTCATTCTCATCCCGCCAGAGGTGCATCAGCGGGCCGATGGTGATGTCAAACGCGCCGCCTGTCTCCTCGTGCATCGCCTTGGCCAGGCTCAGGCAGTCCCAGGTGGCGAGGGAGACGCGGGCGCTCTCTCCGGCGCGGAGCCTTGAGAGGCGCCAGATGTCGCTGCCGGGGCGGAAGCGGCTGAGTTCGTCCTCCAGGCGGCGGATTTCCGTGAAGACAGCCTCGGCGGCCTGGGCGGCGTAGGCTTCGTCCACATCCTCCTGGGCGATGATGACCTGGAAGCTGGTGGCCATCGCATGCTCCTCGAAGCAGTGCATCATGGTCGTGGCATGCCCGGCAGGGGCGGCAGTTCGGGGGAGAAGACCGGCGGGGTGGAAAGCGTGCCCGCGGGTGTCAGCGTGGCACCGCCGGCTCCGGGGGTGAGTGGTTCGCCGGGCGCGGGCAGGGCGGGTGTCCCGGCCGCGCTTTCGGCCAGCGGGGTCTTGCGCAGGAAGACCGAGACGATGACGCCCGGACGCAGTCCGAAGGGGGAGCGCTCGATGTAGTCTTCGGCGTGGATTTTCTCCTTCACCGCGTCGTAAAAGTCCGCCTCCACCACGATGACATCCGCGTCCAGGGAGTCCGGCGGCGCGGTGTGCCAGCCGGTCAGCGGCCAGGCGCGCCAATACCAGGGCAGCGGCCAGCCCGAGTCCTTTTGAATGACCTGCACACGCGTGGTGTCCGTTTTGCCGCCGATGTGGGAGCGCACCAGGTCCAGCAGCTTGAAGAGGCTCTTCGGCGGGTGCGAATAGACATAGGGATTGCGCGGGTCGGCGGAGTATTCGAGCTGCGGATTGGCATGGGTGCCGGTCAGGCGCATGGTCTGCGAGCACAGATGGTACAGGCCGGTGGCGACGATCAGGTGGAAAAGGCCGCGCAGCATCACATTTGGCAGCGCGGCCCAGATGGCTCCGCCGCCCGCTCCGGCCAGCAGGATCAGCGCGTGCTGCGCGCATAGGATGGACCACGGCGTCTTGTAGCTGATGAGCGAGTAGACCGTGAGCAGGGCCAGGGTGTAAACGGTGAGAAAGACCAGGAATGCCTGCCGCGCGGCTTTCCTCTGATGGTCGCCGAAAAAGGCGTGCAGCATCCCGACCAGCGCCAGGCCGCCGATCATCGCCTCGCTCCACACGAGGGTGTCCTTTCTCCAGAAGATCAGTGTCAGGTAGTAGTGCCAGGGCTTCTGATGGCCGCTGCCCTTGCCGCGCTCCAAATAATCCAGGTAGCAGGTCACGCTTTCGCGCACAGCGGTCCAGTCCTGGAACCAGGAGGAAAAAGCCGCCACTGAGACAAAGACCGCCGGCACAGCCGTCCACAGCCAGGGGCTGGCGGGGCGTGTGCTGCTTTTGGCCGGGCCAAGCTGCAAGCCGCCGTTCTGGCGCGGGCTGAACCCGCCCACCAGCACGCGCGCGGCCACCCAGCCGCAGAAGGCGGCGCCCGCGTTGAGGATGAAGGTCTCCTTGGTGGCATGTTGCATGCCCAGCGCGCAGCCGCCCAAGACCAGCCACAGGCGCGTGCCTCCCTGGGAGAAGCGCCAGAAGCTGCCCAGTGACAGCGCCACAAGCATGGCCAGCAGCATCTCCATGATGAAGTAGCGGCTGTAAAAGACCATCATCGGCGAGACAGCCGCCAGCGTCATCGCCAGCGCCGTGCCGGCGCGGCCCAGCGCGTCTGCGAACAGCAGCGTCAGCAGCAGCAGCGCCATGCCGCAGAGCGCGGCCACCACGCGCAGGTCGGACTCGGTCCATGTGGCGGAATCACCCCAGCCAGCGGCCATGCCCCAGAGCTTGCTCACCTGGTGCAGGCCGGGGCCGTGGTAGTCCTTGGGGTCGTAATCGAAATGTCCGCTTTGCCAGTAGTCCGCCAGCTTCATGCCCAGCACCGCCTCGTCCGTGTGCATGGGGCGGCGGTCCAGATGCGGCAGCCGGTAAAAGCCGCCCAGAACCAGCGCGCCGAGCACCAGCACGAGAAAGGTGGTGATGGAAAGGCGGGTTTCTTTGCGCGGATTCATGGGACGGCCATCATGGAGTCTGCGATCTCATGCGCCAGCGGGAATCTCGTAGAGGGCACGGTAGGCTTCCGTGATTTTTTCCAGCCATTCATGCTGATCCTGTGACCACCAGCGGCTGGAGAAAATCTCCACCTCACGCGCGCCCTGGAAACCAGCGGCGTCCACCCACTCGGAAATTTGCCGAATTGGTATGCAGCCCTCGCCCATCAGGCCGCGGTCGTTGAGCAGGTCTGTCGTCGGCGTCCTCCAGTCGCAGATGTGAAAGGCGAAAAGCCGCCCGCGCTCCGCCGTCAGCGCGATCTGCTCTTTCAACTCCGGGTCCCACCAGATGTGGTACACATCCGCCGCGATGCCCAGCATCTGCGGCGAGCCGAGCGCGTCGCAGATGTCGTTGGCCTGGCGCATCGTGTTCACCGCGCTGCGGTCGTCAGCATACATCGGGTGCAGCGGCTCGATGCCCAGGCGCACTCCCGCCGCCTCCGCCTCCGGCAGCACGGCGGCGATGCCCTCCGTGATCTGTTTGCGCGACTCATCCAGCGGCTGCCCCGGAACCGCGCCGCACACCAGCACGATGAGTGGCGCACCCAGCGCGTGCGCCTCCTCGATGCAGCGCCGGTTGTCATCCAGAGCTTTTTGCCTGTCTTGCGCAGTGGACGCAGGAAAAAAGCCGCCCCTGCACAGGCTTGTCACCTCCAGTCCCGCCTCCCGCGCCTGGCGGCCCACAGCCGCAGGGTCGCGCCCCTCCAGGTTGTAGCGCCAGAAAGTGATCCCTCCGGCTCCAGCCCGCGAGTAGTTGCGGATGCACTCTTCGGTGCTCCAGGGCTTGGTCGTGATGGTGTGGATGCAGAGCCGTCGCATGGGTGTGGGGATGTCGTTGGGATTAACCCAGCGGCAAAAACAAACAATCACCGTCTGGTCAAGCCTGACTTGAGGGCGGAAACCGCGCGCCCTGTCTCTTGTCTGTCGCGCGAATCCTTGCGGCCTGGATCATTTCAGGCGACTAACGCGCGTGTCCGAGTCTTCCGCATCGAAGTCCAAACCCCGCCGTTTTTGGAAATGGCTCCGCCGATTCCTGGTCGCGGGTTTCCTTCTGCTCATGCTGCTGGCCGTGTTTCACAAGCCCTTGCTTTTATCCGTGATTCGCGTGGCGGGACCGAAGCTGGCGGCGGGCCAGGGCTTGAAGCTCGACTGGCAGGTCGGCGGCACTCTGTGGGATGCTTTCGCGCTTCAAAAAGTTGAGGTCACTGGCGGGCGGGAGCATTGGCTGCCGGCGGCCAAACTGGAGGAGCTGCGCCTGGGCTACGATCTGCGCGCGCTATGGCGCGGCGAGCACACGCGGGTGGTGCGGCAGGTGCGGGTGCATGGCCTGAAAGCGACGGCGGATTTGCGGCGGCTGCCGGCGAAGCCTGCCGAAGTGACAGAGGCACCCAAAGAAGCCGGTTCCCAAAAACCGCCCGCACTCTGGCCGGGCGAGTTGGACATCCGGGACGCGGACCTGGACCTGACTCTGGCGGATGGCACGCGCCTGATCGTGGAAGGACTGACTCTGCGCGCGGGCGGAGGGCAGCCCGGCATCTTCGAGTGCCGCGCGCTGCGCCGCGAGCCGGGCGGCCCCGCGCTGGAAAATCTGCGCGCCAGGATCGAATGGGAGACGCTGCGCGTGGCCATCGCCGATTTTGAATTGCCCGAAGGATTTCTGCTGGAGAAGCTCGCGCTCGATCTCGCAGGTCTGTGGCAGGAAAATGACAGGGCGCTCGCGCAACTCAATCTTCGCCTCGGCGGGGCTACGCTGCATGTGGAAGCTGAAGCTGCGGGTGTCTTCGCGCCGCCGATGCATGTGCGCGCGGAAGTGAGGATGGACGGCCTGCGCTCCGAGGATTTCAAAGCCTGGGGCCTGCCTGAGCAAGCACGCTTTGCCAAAGCCTCCATGCAGGCGCGGGTGGAGGGCGACCCAGCCGCGCCGGATTCCATGAGCGTGGATGTCTCGGTTGAGTTGGAGGGCGTCGCAGCGGCAGGCGCGCGTGTGGATGACGTGAAAATCCACGCCACTGTCAAGGATGGCAAAGCCGCCCTGCATGAGGCGCGGGTGGCGCGTGGTGAAAATGTCATCACGATCACGGCCGGCGCGGTTTTGCCCGCTGATCCCGGCGATCTGCCAAAGACGCCGTGGACCGCCGAATTAAAGGCCAGCCTGCCGGATGCGCGGACTTTTCTCGATGCAGCCCCTCCCGTGCAAGGCTCGCTGACGCTGACAGTCAACGCTGCTGGCAAAGGACCGACGCCGACGAGCGTCGAGGGTGTCCTCACCGGCACGGCGCTGGCTTTTGAAAAATGGCGGCTGCCGGAGTTGAAGGCGGTGTTCGGCATGGATGGCATGGAGGCGCGCGTGGAGCTGCCAGACTTGGCGTTAGGCCAGGGCAATGTCATCGCCTTGAAATCCTCCATGCGTATGGAGGACGCGATGCCGGTGCGCGTGGAGTGGGCGGTGAAGATAGCCGACGCGGCTCTCGCGCTGCGCACCGCCGGCATGGAGCTTCCGGCGCGGGAGCTGGGCGCTGTGGTGGAGTCGGAAGGTCATGCCGCATTCGCCGTGCGGGATGTGGAGGCGGGGGACTTCCGCGCTCTGACCGCTGAAGCAAGCCTGAGAGTGCGCGAGGCGCGGCACGGCCAGGCGCGCCTGGAGGAGGCGGCTTTGGAGATGAAGGCGCGCGAGGGGCGTGTGGAGTTGGAAACCGTGAAACTGCGAATGGATGAGGAGAACCACCTCGATCTGCATGGCGGCATGGACCTTCAGGCGCCGCACGCCTTCGAGGCGAAGGGGGATGTGACCCTGCCCGCGCTGGTCCGCTTCAATGAACTGCTCAAGAGCCTCGGCGCGCCCGAACTGAAAAGCGGCTCTGTGGAGGCCGCGCTGGATGTGAAGGGCCAACTGCAACCCTGGACCTGCGAGGGCCGCGCCGGGCTGCAAGCGAGGCGCCTTCAAACGGCGGCGATGCCCCATGCCGCGGATGCGAGCCTGGAGGCCGCCTTCGCAGGCAAGCGCGCGGATTTGTCGAAGCTGGAGGCCGGCGCGGGTCCTTGGCGGCTGCTGGCGCGCGGCGTGGTGGATGAAAAACGCGCCGATCTGGCCGAACTGAAAGTGTGGCAAAAGGAGGCGCTGCTTCTCGACGGCCATGCGCGCGCGCCGCTCGATCTCATGGACACGCAGGCGGGTGAAGGCGGCCCGCTCGATGTGAGACTGCGCGCCGAAAAGCTCCGTCTGCACGAGGTGCTGGCGGCTGCCGGCATTCAAAATGTGCCGCCAGGCGTGCTGGACGCGGAACTGGCTCTCCAAGGCCGCCTCGACACGCTGATGGCGGACATCCAGGCGCGGCTGGCGGATTTGAAAGTGCCCGGCGCGCCCAAGGCATTCCAGCCAGCCAGCGTGGATTTCAGCGGCAAACTGGAAGCGGGCCGTCTCGGAGCAAAGGTGATCGTGGCGCAGCCGCCGTTGAAGGATATGACCGTCGAGGCGGCGCTGCCCGTGGATGTGCCCGCGCTCATGAAGCAGCCGGACGCGCTCATGAAAACGCCGCTGCAAGCGAGCGCGTCCCTGCCCGAGAGCGGCCTGGATTTCCTGCGCGAATACGCGCCCGGCATGGTCCGCGCCCTGCCTGCGAAATTGAGGCTCGATGCCAGAGTGACAGGCACCGCGGAGAAGCCCCTGATCGAAGCCGCGCTGGATGTGGACGCGCCGGAGATCATCTGGGCCAAGCCTGACCTGCCCTCCGTGCGTGATGTGCGCGCCCGCATCCGCGCCAAAGACCGGCTCGTGATGATCGAGGACATCTCCGCCGTGCTGGCAGGAGGAACGGTCAGGATCGGCGGCAGGGTGGATTTGCAGGACGCGCAAAAGCCCGCCTTCGATGCGCGGCTCGACGCCAGGGAAGCTCTCATTTACCGCGACCCCGGCGCATCCCTCCGCGCTGACGCGGCCATCACCTGCCGGGGCGATCTGGCGGCGGCGCGTGTCGAGGGCCTGGTCGAGCTGGTGCGCGGCCGCATCTTCAAGGAGATTGACCTTCTGCCTGTGCTGAAACTGCCCGCCGATGTGCCCGCCGTGCCGCCTGACACCAGCCGCCAGGAAGCCAGGCTGGAGCTGCCGCCCGCGCTGCACGGCTGGACTTTCGATGTGGGCGTGCGCACGCGCGATCCGCTGCTCATCTCGGGCAATCTGGCCAATGGAGCGGTCTCCGCCGATGTCCGCCTCGGCGGCACGGGCGCGGCGCCGCTGCTCACGGGCGGGGCCAATGTGGACCGCCTGCTTTTGAAGCTGCCCTTCAGCATGGTGAAGATCACCAAGGGCGCCGTCACCCTGCGACCGGAGCGGCCCTTTGATCCCGATCTCGACATCCGCGGCGAGTCGCGCGTCGGCAGCAACGACATCACGCTTTTTGTCTATGGCCACTCCACCGACCCGCGCACGCGTTTCACCAGCTCGCCGCCGATGAGCGAGCCGGACATCGTCACCCTGCTCGCCACCGGCACCACTCTCGGAGGCTCCGCCGCCGAACTGGCCTCCGAGGCCGCCAGCCGCGCGGCGGTGCTGTTCCTCACCGAAATGTACAGGAAGATGTTCAACAAAAAGAAAGTCGTGCGCGAGGAGCCTCCGCGCCTGCACCTGACCTTCAACCCCTCCGGCGCGGACCGCGGCAGCGACAGCGTGCAGGCCACCTACGATCTCACGGAAAACTGGCGTTTGACCAACCGCTTTACCCAGGCCGGCCGCATGAAGACGCTGCTTGGATATGTGCTGCGCTTCGGCAAAGCGGCCCGGGCGGTGGATGAGGTCAAGGCACCTTAAGGGGGCGGCGCTTCCTGGTTTCACGGCAGGGCGTTGATGCCCAGCAATTCTCCGAGCTTTCCATGCGCGCGGTAGTATTCCGCCTCGGCCAGGCCCGCTTCATGCAGGCCACCCGCGATGGCCGCGGCGTCCGTTTCACCGAGCACATGGGCTTTGATGAGCGCTGACTTGCGCGCCTGGATTTCGAGGAAGGCGGTGTCCACATCGGGAGTGGCGGGGTATTTGCCTGACTCCTGCCCTGCGCGCAGGACCTGCTTGAAGGGCGCGCCGCTCTGCCGCGCGTCCTGCTTGGCGGCATTGACGCCCTCATGCCAGTCCGCGCAGAGAATGCGGTAGTAGTCGCGCATGGCCTGCTTGTTGTGGTGGATGATTAGCGCGCGCCCGTCCACCTCGACGGTGCTGGTGGCGCGGAAGCTGTCCGCATCCAGCGTGTCCACGAAGAACAGCTCCTCGCGGTCCACGGCGAACTCCCATTTCAAATCCCATAGATGCAGGCCGATCTCCGACAGCAGCTCCCTGACTGCCCACGCGCCGAGGAGGGACATCTTGATGGTCTCGGTGAAATGCAGCGCGCTGAGGCCGCTCATGAGCAGCGCCTCCTGCTTCGTCACCGCGCGGTCCTCAGGCTCGTATTTGCTGGTCAGGTCATAAACCGGCCGGTCCAGCATCTGCCACGCGCGCATTGGCCCCGATAGGCCCAGCTCACGCTCGTAGGCGCGGCGCTCCTTGTCGCTTAGCTGCTCGTATTTGCGCAGCACCGAGCTGCCACTAGTGACGCCAAAGCGCACGATGTACTCCAGCGGCACCACATACATGTCGCTCTGGTGAAACTGGGCGTAGTCAAAGACAAAACTGCCCATCACATTGCGCTGGGGCGGGCGGATCACCGGAAAGCGCTTCACCACGTTGAAGCGGCTCGGATTTGCCGGCATGCCTCCGGTGGCTATCCCGCCGCTCACCGCGTCCACCATGCCCAGGTGGTGCGTGCGCGCGCCGCGCTCAAGCATCGCCTGCAGCGGGCCGTCCCTGAGTTGGTCGCGCCAGGTGTCGCCGAGGGAGTCCGCGCCCAGCAAGGCTTCATTCACCTTTTGCCAGGTCTCCGGGCGTCCGAGACGCAGGTATATGGCGTGGCGGAAAATGGCGCGGTTGAGGTCATTGCCGGGAATTTCAAAAATGGAGCCCACGTCGAAGACGGAACCCGCCGGAGTCGTCTCGCACACCACATAACCGGGGTGGTCCGGCACGGCGTGCAGGTTCTGCACGGAGCCGTGATACACCGGCTCGCCGAGTTTCGAGAGGTCCACAGAGGCGGGGATGGAGGCGGGATAAGGCATGGCGGGAAGATTGGCGAGAGTTCGGCGGGGATGGGGGGATTTTCAAATCATTCCAGGCTGGAAACGCCTCTCGCGCGCAATGCCCGTCAGCGCGCTTGTTTCAGCCGGCAATAGCTGCATGGTGACCCCATGCGCGAAGTCTTTGACCTGCTGTTGCGAATCCAAAAGCGTCGGGATGTTTCCTTGCTGCTGATCGGCGGCTGGGCAGTGCAGGCTCATGGATTCACGCGCGCCACCCTGGATGTTGACTGCCTTAGCGCCGTGGAGGACGAGGCCAAAATCGCCGAGGAACTCGAAAAGGCGGGTTTTGTTTGTTTCGACGAGAAACCCTCCTTTCGCCGCTTCCAGCACAAGATTGACCCTCTCATGATTTTGAGATGTCATGCGTGTCAATGCGGCGACATTTGAGAAGATGCGGGCATTATCAGAATCCTACACCGTTTCAGGCATCGAATTCCGCGTGCCATCGCTTGCGCATCTGATCGCTCTGAAACTCCATGCGGCTCGAAACGAGCACCGCGCTCAAAAAGACCTGACTGATGTGCGCGAGCTGCTGCGCGCGAATCCCGGCAAGGTCGCCCCGGATGAGCTGCGCCAGCTTTGCCGGCAGTTCGGCACGCCGCAATTGGCGGCGCAACTCGAAGACCATTTATGAATCCTGGCCTTGATCTCGAACTGCCGTTTGATGACATGCCCCCTCGGGAGCCTGTGCGCATGGATGCGGACAACTATCTGGCCTTCATTGAATTCAACCAGGGGATTCTTCGTGAAAACGGCCTGGTGCAGCGTGTGCTGAGCCTGCGGGCCGAGCCGGTTGCTCACTTGTTCACGCTCGCCCCCGCCCGCCTTGAGTGTGCGAATCAAGAGGCGTCCCTGTAAGGCCAGGATGCGCTCGCGTGTGCTGATGGAATCCAAGCCTCACCTCCGGCTCTTCATGAAGCGCTCCAGGTCTTCGAGGAATTTGGCCACGCTGTCGCGGGGCTTGAGGTCCTGGGCGCGCTTGAGCAGCGGGATGGCCTCGGCGTATTTGCCCATGCCGGTGTAGAGCTGGGCGAGGCGGGTCTTGGCGTCGGCTTCGAAGGCTTCGATGTTGCCGGCGGTCTCGTAGTAAAAGGCGGCCTTCTCGTTGTTGCCCTCCTTTTGGTAGTGCCCGCCGAGCATGAGCAGCGTCTCGCCGTCCAGAGGATCCTGCTCGGCGACTTGGGTGAGGATTTTCAAGGCTTCCACCTCGCGGCCCTCAGCCATGCCGATCTTGGCCTCCAGCTTCATGACGCGGCGGCGGTCTTCGGGGGTGAGCTTGCTTTCGCCGGCGGACTGGACCTTTTGCAGCAGGCCGCGCGAGGCTTTGAAGCCCTCCTTGGCGAGCAGGATCTCGGCGGCGCGCAGGGGCACGGAGACATCGCCTCCGCCGGTCTTTTCATAGGCGCGCAGGTAGGCGTCGGCGGCGGCTTCGAGCATGCCTTCGTTCACATAGATGTCGCCGAGGGTGGAGAGCTGGGCGGTCTCCAGCTTGCCCATCTGGTGCAGCACCTCGTAATTGGCGGCGGCGGCGAGCATGTCCTTGCGGCCCATGTGGGCGTTGGCTTGCAGAGTCCAGAGGCTGTCGTCGGCGGGGTTGGCGGCGATCATGCGGTCCAGCATGGAGACGACCTCGGGGAAGCGCTCCTGCATGTAGAGGGAGCGCATGAGGCCCATCTCCCAGTCCTTGATGTCGGGTGCCAGCACCATGGCGAGCCGGAAGGCCTCCTCGGCGGCGGTGAAGTTCTCCAGCGTGAGGTGGGAGATGGCGAGCAGGCCGTAATTCGTGGCGTCCACCGCGCCGAGGCGGATGGCCTCGGTGAAGTGGCGCACGGCCTCATTGTGAGCGCCGGCCTGGGCGTAGAGGATGGCGAGGTTGGCGTGGGCCTGGCGGTAGTCGGGGAATTTGCCGATGGCCTTGATGAAGTCGGCGGCGGCCTGCTGCTTGCGGTCGTTCTGGAAGTGCAGGTTGCCGATGAGGAAGTCGAATCGGGCGCTGCTGTCAGGCAGGGCGCGGAGCCTTTCCAGGTATTGCAGCGCGGTGTCCGGCTCGTCTTTGATGAGCGGCAGGATCTGCTCGTAGTCGGCCATTTCGGTCTCGGACATGGGCGGCTCCACCTCGCTGCTGAAGCCGAAGCTGCCGAGCAGCTTCTTCTGGAAGAGGGGGTTGTCCCACACGGGGTTCGGCGCGGCGTGGAGTGCGGCGGCGCTGAGGAACAAGGCGGGGATGAATTGGCCGCAAAAAAACGCAAAAAGGGTGTTTCGGAAACAGGGTTTAAAGCTCCCAGCATGAAGAAGACACGAGAGTCTGTCTGCTCCGGCTTTTTGCGCTTCTTTGAGTTTTTTGCGGCGATCCGTTCCGGGCTGCTGGCTGGGGAGACTGGCTTTCATGAGTGGAGGTTATTTGCCGAATTTGAAGGGCATCTTGGTCTTGTAAGGCACGCGCCTGCCGCCGCGCTGGCCGGGCTCGAAGCGCCACTGCTTGATGGCGGCGAGCACGGGCTCGTTGAGGGCGGCGTTGAAGCTGCTGGTGACGCGCGGGTTCTGCACGCGGCCCTGGGTGTCCACGACGAACTCGACCTCAATGCGCCCGGCGGCGTTGCGGAAGTTGGCGGGGATTTTGGGCTGCACCTGGTACACGGGGCGGGGCTTCTGGCCCATGTCTCCCATGCTGAAATTGGCCATGGCATTCTGCATGGCGGCGGCGCCGAAGTTCCCGGCCATGGCGGCGCCGCTGCCACCGACGGGGCCGCCGATGTCGAGCGAGGCGGGGCTGAGATCCGGCGGCGGCTGCATGTCCGGCGGCGGCTCCTCCTCAGCATCCGGCGGGGGCGGCGGCTCGTCGAGCATGGAGTCGGGCGGCGGCGGCGCGGAGATGGCGGCCACGGAGCGCACGAGCATGTCCTTTTTGCCGCCGCCGGTGACGATCTGGAGATAGGGGATGATGCCGAAGACGAAAACGGTCAGCACGAGCCCGTAGCCGAGCATGAAGAGCAACTGCACGAGCACCCAAAGGCCCGCGCCTTTGCGCTTCCCCGTGGTGGCTTCTGGATGCGGCTGCGACATGCGCGGTTATTTGCGTGTGGAGACGGAGACTTTGAGCGCGCCGCCAAGCTTGGCCTCGTCAATGACGCGGACGAAGAGGCCGGAGGGGGCTTTTTCATCCACCTGGATGATGACGGGAGTGGACTCCTCCTTTTCGACAAAGCGGCGCACGGTGGGCTGCACGCCGGTCATGCCGATCTCCTTGCCGCCATAGACGATCTGCCCCTCGGAGGTGATGGCGATCATGACGCTCTGCTTCTCCAGGTCGCTGGCGGAGGCGGCCTGCGGCTTGTCCACCTCGATGCCGGTCTCCTCCACGAAGGTGGTGGTGACGATGAAGAAGATCAGGAGGATGAAAATGCAGTCAATGAGGGGGGAGATGTCAATGGCTGCGTCGTCCTCGCCGTCGTTGGAGCTTCCGAATTTTCTGGCCATGGTGCGTGTGGGTGGTGGTGCGTGCGGCGGTTTCAGGCGTGCTGTTTATGGCGCTTGAGCGCGCGCTGGCCGCAGGCGTTTTGCAGGTGCTCGATGAATGCCTCGAACCTGGCCCGGCGGCTGGTCAGCAGGTAATGCAGAAAGTAACCCGGCAGGGCGATCATAAGGCCCGTCTCGGTGGTGATGAGCGCCTCGGAGATGCCTCCGGCGACGACGTTCATGGTGCCCTCTCCGCCGCCGCCTTTCGAGAGGCCGTCAAAGGTGGTGAGCATGCCGGTGACGGTGCCGAGCAGCCCCCACAGGGGCGCGGCGGCGATGGCGACGGTGATGAATTTCAAATCCCGGTCCAGGGGCGGCAGCTCGTGCGCGCGCAGCTCCTCGAAGGCGGCCATGACTTCATCGTAACCGGCCTCGTCACGCAGGCGCACCTCATGGAAGTCCAGGTAGCGCTGGGCGCTGCGCCAGGCGCTGATGGAGGCGGCGCTGTCGGCTCCGAGCCGGCTGATGAGCTGGCGGCCGCCGAAGTATTTGCGCTGGCGGAAGCGGATGAGAAAGAAGGTGTAAAACATGTCGCCGCACTTCGCATAAAGCACGAAGGCGGTGAGGCTGAGCGGGATCATGCCCCAGCCGCCGGCGTCCCAGAGTTCGAGCGCGCTCTGCAGGTAGGCGCGCGCGCCCTCGGGCAGGGAGTCGGTCAGGGAGGCGAGCAGGGGGAAAGTCATCGTCTTGCCAGGGGTGCCGGACCTGGGGCGTCACACAGCGGGCGCGGGCAGCGCTCCAGGAGCAGGGTCGTCTTTGGCCGGAGGCCCGGAGGCGCGCGGGGCGGTGCCGAGGATGTCTTTGGCGTTGCGGTGGTTCAGGATGCGCACGCCGAGCTTCTCCATGTCGTCCTGGATGGCCTTCGACATGCGGGCGAGAAAGGCGGCCATGAGCAGGCACGGGATGGCGGTGATGAGACCCCACTCGGTGGTGAGCAGCGCCTCGGAGATGCCGGAGGAAAAGGTGGAGGCGTCCTGGGTGCCGAAGACGGTGATGAGCTTGAAGGTGTTGATCATCCCGGTCACGGTGCCGAGCAGGCCGAGCAGCGGCTCGACGGCGGCGGCGATCTTGATGAAGGGGATGAAGGCGTTTAGCCGCGTCTTGGCATCGAGCACGCGCTCGAACATGGACTCCTCCATCATGGAAACGGGGTCACGGTAATGCTTGAGCACGGCGTCGAGCATCTTGCCCACCGGGCCGCCCGTCTTGCGGACAATGGCGCCCGCCTCCTGGAAGCGGCCGGCATCCAGATGCTCCAGCAAAGCGGAGATCTGCCGGTGGCTGGGGCGGCGCACGAGCCAGAGCTGGAGCCACTTCACGAGGCCGACGAGCACGGCCACGAGACCGAGGATGCCGATCGGCCACATGACGGGACCGCCTTTGAGAAACTCCTGCCACACAGTCATCTTCGTCTCCTCGATCTTGAAGGCGGAGCCGCGTGTGGAGTCCACCGGCAGGCTGCCCTCTCCGGCGGCCAGCGTGGTGCGGATGTCCTCGGGCCGCGTATCGGGAGGCAGCGTCAGGATCGCCGGCTCCAGGCTGCCCAGGCGCAGGTCGGCCAGGCCCATGTGCTTGCCGTCATTGCCGGCGAAAAAGGCCAGCGGCCCCATGACGAGGAACTTGCCCTCGGAGACGATGCCGCTTTTGCCCTCCACGGCGCTGCCGTCAAAGATGGTGCCGCCGAGCACATCCTCCAGGCGGTCCACCGCGAGCATGAGCAGGTCCATGCGCGCCTGCAGCCGCTCCTCGGCGCTGAGGTTGGCGTTGTTGGCGGCGTTTTTCTTCGCCGTGATGGTGTCCCCGTAACGCTGCGCCTCGGAGATGTGCAGGCGCGTCTCCATGTTGCGGATGAACTCGTCCACCGCGTTGGCGATGTAGTTCGTCTGGTCCTCCTTGGCCTTGATCTGCGCGCGCAGGTTCGTCACGTCGAGCTGGCGCGTGTCGGCGATGCGCAGCACGCGGTCGTATTCCTTGCGCGCCTCGATGACCTTGTCGTCCAGCTCGTTGAGCTGCCTGGTCATCGGCACCTTTTCCTCCTCGATCTGGGAGCGGGTGGTGGAGAGCTGGCGCGTGACGGCGTCGAGCTTTTTCTGGAAATCCTCCGCCACCTTGGGCAGGGGATTCGTGGTCTGCGCGGCGGCGGAAAGCGCGAGCGCGAGGGAAAGCGAGAGGCAAAGGCTGTGTCTCATCGGATCAAATAAAAAGGAGTGTGTTTCAGCGCACCTTGACGGGCAGGGAGACGAAGCCAGCCACCTTCTCACCCTTGTTCATGGCGATGACTTCATTGATGAGCGGGGCCATTGTCGAGTCCTCCATGGCCTCCCAGCCGTCCTTGCCGGGGATGAGGATGCCGCCCACGTCACCCGTCTCGCCGCTGCCGGCGAAGTAGGCGGCGGCCAGGCCGAAGTAAATGACGCGCACCTCGATCTCGCGCCCGTCCTTGACCTTGCGGCGCTCGTTGATGACGAGCACGTCGCTGTTGAACTTGTTCATCTCGTTGAGGATGACGAGCACGTTCACGAAGCGCTCGCCGGTGGAGGCCTTGATGTCCTCCTTCTTCATCTCCGCCTTCGGCAGGCGGTCATACTGGCCTTGAAGCTTGTCCTTCAAATACAGCGGCAGCCGGGGCCAGAGCGCGTGGACGCGGGTTTCGAGCTTCTCGATGCTGGCGAGCTGGAGGTTCTGGCTGGCCTTCAGCTCCTGGTTCTGCGCGTCCAGCTTTTCGCGCTCGGTGTCGTTGGTGGAGATGGTCTTGTTTTGCTCGGCGGTCTTTTCCGCCAGCTCCTTGAGCTGCGCCTCCAGCAGGGCCACGCGGCTGGTGAGGATGTCCCTCCCCGCGCGCCAGTCGGCCTCCTCCCTGGCGAGCAGTTTCTGGGTCTCGTAATACTTGTTCAGCAGCTCCCGGGACAGCGCCAGGTAGTCCTTCGTGGCGCTGGCGGGAGTCTGCGCCTGGACGGAGGCGGCCAGGGCAAAAACGGGCAAAAGCAGGCGAAAAGCGGCTGTGAGTCGGGATAAAAACACGCCTGACAGGTGCCGGAAAAGCCCTGAATCCAAAGGCGAATAACGTGACGAAAAAGACACAGTGGCGTTTCCGGCGTCAATCCGCCAGCGCATCCAGATTCGCAATCCAGGCGATGAAATACGGCTCCGGCGCGCCGGTCCGTTTCATGAGCAGGGCGAAGGGCGGGGTGAGGATGAACAGCCTGGGTTGACCTGTGGAATAGTGAGCCGAGCAACCGAAGGCGATGGAAGCCTCGCTGCGGAGTTTGACGCCTTTTTCATCCATGCGGAAATCCACCGTTTGCAGGGCGCGGCGCAGGTATCTGCCGCTGCCTGCGACTTGCCTGCCTTCGAGCTGTGGAAAGGAAGTCTTTTCATCCACGACGATGTTGGGCACGGCAAGCACATCGGCGGGCAGGGCGTGCGGCGCGGCGCGTTTCAGGCGGGAGATGAGTTGTTTGGATACGGCATCCAAACTGCGCGGCGGAGTGGCGATCCTGGCCAGGATGAGCTGGTCAAGGCTGTTCTTGCTCGCCAGTTCGATGACAAAGTTTTCGTCGGATTGGTAGTCATGCACGCGAACTTGCTCGCGCAGCCGGTTCGCCTCCGACAGTTGCGGGTGGAAGCCGAACCATGAGGTGCTTTTTCGCCCGATCCTGGCGTGTCCGAGTTTGGCAAAGGGTTCCGGGAAAGACAGGCTCTTGCTCAGAACAGCATGAAAGACGAGGTCGCCAGGCTGGATGTCCTTGCGCATGGCTGGAGCCATTCTTGAGGCGGGCCATCCGCGCGCCTTGATGCCCTCTTCGATTGCATCAAGCACTCCATCTCCGGCAAGGCCGCCAAATGTCAGCACCGATTCGTTGTCAATCCATGCGGGATTGAAGCGTCCACGGTTCAGAGCCTCGGCCGCCGGGCTTGCCGGCAGCAGACGAATGGGACCACCGAAGTCTCCGCAAGCCTTGTCCCATGCCATTTGCAGAGTGGCGCACCAGAGCGCGTTTTTTCCGGGGGGCGGCGGTTCTCCGCGCACGGGCAGCAAGGTCGTTCCATTCCCGGCCCGGCCGGCGTCATTGAGCCGGGGCACAAAACTCTGCGGAGTCCATCCGGTGCAAAGAATGAGCGCGAACGCGGCTCGGAGGATTTGCCGGCTTTTCATGCGGGTCGTGGATGGTTCATGCTGTTCGTGGCTTGAGATTTCAGCCTGTTGGAAATGCCGGTCATGCGGAATGCTATTGGCGGCAGTCTTGGAGTTCCATGACTAATCCCATACATGCTTCGGTTCGAGATGCCAGCCATCTGGAATCCGAGTCATCTGGAGTCCGGCAGAAGATTTCAGGGGCGGAATTTTTTCTCGACGCGGAAGGGGCGGTTGCCTTTACCTGCGCGGGAAATTCCAGTCATGAATCAACCCATGAACAGGTGTTTTGCCCCCGGGCTGCCAGACGGCGTTCAGCCGCCAGCCCGGGCTTTTGGCTCAGAGCCTATCCGGCAAAAGACAGTAGCCAGTGAAATCGGCATGGGTCAGAATGACCGATGGCAGCAAAGACCTACCGACGCGCAGGCTATGACAGCGACCTCAGTGATGCAGAATGGGAGCTGTTAAAGCCGCTCATTTATCCAGTGGACGCCAAACGTGGCCGCGGCCGCTGGCGTGATCCAGACTCGGCACGAGCTTGTCTGGAGGCCATCCGCTATGTTCTCAAGACCGGCTGCCAGTGGTCGCTGCTGCCCAGGGAGTTCCCACCCAAGAGCACCGTGCATGACGCGCTGGCAAGGTGGAGCCAGCAAGGCTTGTGGCCGCGCATCAACGAAGCGCTGCGCACCCGGACACGCCTGATGCTAAAAAAAACGCCATGCCCAGCGCCGCTGTCATCGACAGCCAGAGTGTCAAAGGCGGGCAGCTTCCGGCTCTGAGCTGCGGCTACGATGCGGGCAAGAAGATCAAGGGACGCAAGCGGCATGTGCTCACCGACACCAACGGATTGTTGCTTGGCGCGGTGGTCACCCCGGCCAGCGTGCAGGACCGCGATGGGGCGAAGCTGCTGCTGTGCATGTTCTGCCACAGCCTCATGAGCCTGCTGATGATTTTTGCCGATGGCGGCTACGCGGGGAAGCTCGAGGAGTTCGTGCGACGCATGGGCAGGCTCTTCGGTCATGGCGAGAGTTTTGGGCTGGGCATCGTCAAAAAGCTCCAAGACCAGAAGGGCTTCATCGTGCTGCCGCGTCGCTGGGTCATTGAGCGCAGCTTCGGCTGGCTGGTGAAACAACGCCGCCTGACACGCGACCACGAGAAAAACCCACGCCATCACCAAGCCTTCATCTATCTCGCCTTTATCGGCATCATGACCCAACGCCTCACCGCTTTACAGCCAGTCCAACCTTTTGCCGGATAGGCTCTGAGTTTCGAAAAAGCTCTGCCCTGTGATATAACTGCCTCCTCCTCATGACGTCCTGGACTGACTTTTGCGCGCTTCTCAAACTCCACGCTGAACCCGTGGTCCTGCTTGAGGGACGGCGCTCAATCACGCCTGCCGATGCAGTCAAAGCAGTGCGCATGGGCAGATTCCTGGCCGAGCAGTTTCCAGGGGGGCGTTTTCGTTCGGGCAACGCGGAGGGAAGCGACGCGGCTTTCGCCGAAGGCGTGGCAATGGTGGACCCGGCCAGGCTGGAGGTGGTGACGCCTTACCCGGGGCACCGGCACAAAGCGCGAGTGGCGGGAGCGGATTATGCGGCGCCATGCGACGCCGGCCGGCTGTGCGAACCGGAACTGCTGGCGCAAACCGTGCAGGCCACACCAGAAAACCAGCGCCTTATCGCGCAGTACGGCAGGCCCGGAAAAGGGGGGCCAAGGCGGCTTATCTGGTGAGGGACACCCTCAAAGTGCTGGGAATCGAGGGGCGGCTGGGCAGACCGGTGGCGGCACTGTTTTGGGTGGACCCGTCTGACCCGGAGGCCGGAGGAACCGGACACACCATCCGGGTCTGCAGGCAAAATGATGTTCCGGTGTATTTCCAGGACACCTGGGGGGCGTGGCTTCCGGACACGGTGAGGGCGAGTTATCGGGCGAGGCAGTGATTACTCGAAGATGCGAGAAGTCCGGAGTGGCAAGCTGGCTGTCGAATGCGCGCCTCAAGCAATGGGAGCCTGGGCAATGGCACTGCCGGGATGACGAACATCCAGCGCGGTTTCACTTCGCTTGTTTTGGAGCGAGGATGCGGGCGCGGGCTTCGCGGTAGTTTTGGCGGAGCTGCTTCAGAGAAGAAGGCAGGGTGGGCTCGTCGAGGTCGGGGATTTCGGAACCGTTTTGCAGAAGGGTGAGTTCGCGCTGGAGGTGGGGCAGGTCGTCAAAGAGGAGCTTGTTCAGCGCCTGCTGGGCGGCGTCCTGCACGGTGAGGGTGTATTGGGCGCGGAGCTGTTCCAGGGGATCCGGCGCGGCGGGCAGGCGGATGGGGGCCGCCGAGGGCGAAGGCACGGCGGGTGTGACCGGCAGGGTGGGAGCGGCGGGTAGGGCGCCCATGACGGCGGCGGGGATGGGCGGCTCCTCGCTCTGCGCGGCCGCATTTGGGGGCAGGGCGCCGGGCCGTTCGATGCGCTCCTCGATGACGATGCGGTCTTTGAACAAATACAATGCCACGAGGCTGCCGATGCTGACCAGGGTGACGGTGAGGTGAAGGCCGACTTTGAGCCCGTCCCAAAGGAAGGCGTCGAGCTTCTGCATGAAGGTGCGGCCCTGGCGCTGGATGGGCTGCGGCGGTGGCGGCACGGGACGGCGCGCGGGCGGGGCGGCGGCAGGCTGAGAAAAGTCTTTCGCCGGAGGAGCGTCGGCGGCCTTGGGTGCGGCGGCTTCTTTTTTGGGCTTTGCCTGGCGGGCGTCGAGCAGGGCATGACCAGCTTGCGCGGCACTGGTGTATTGGCGGGCAGGATCGGTTTCCAGACAGCGCCGGAGAACGAGGGCAAAGGCGGGCGGCAGTTCGCGCGCGGTGCGGCCATCCGGGGATGGCGGCTGACGGGCGAACATTTCATGCAGAGTGGCCCCCAGAGCCCGAATATCGGCGGCTTTGCTGCTGGTGTCGCCATGAATCCAGGTCAGCTCGCCGGTCTCCAGCCTGGCCATGCCGATGCCGGTGAGCTTCAATTGTCCCGCCGAGGTAATGAGCACGGTCCGCGGGCTGAGCGCGCCGTGGTGCAGGCCGTGGTCATGGACCGCCTGCAGCGCGGAGCAAAGCGGCAGCGCCAGGGTGAAGGCGGTCTTGGGCGTGATCTCCCTGCCTTGAATCTGCTCGGCAATGGCGCGCACCTCGATGTGCTCGCTGATTAGGTACCAGAGTCCGGCGGGCGATTTGCCCACATCGTAGACCGCCACGCAGTTCGGATGCACCAGCTTGGCGCGCGCCCGCAGCCGGGCCAGCATGAGGGACTCCTCCTGACCGCCGGGATTCCGCATGACTCGGATGTCCACCAGCCGCTCCAAAGCCGTCTGCCGCGCCAGATAAACAGCGCTGTCCCGGCCCGACTCCAGGCGCCGCAGCACTTCAAAGGCTGGCAGCCAGGCCGACAGCTCCTGGAGAGAGGGAAAAGTGCTGGAATTGGGGACGGCCATTCAAAATTCTGGACTGGAATGCGAATTTTAGCGCAGATCACCGGCCAGGCGAGCACGCATCTTGGGTCTATACAGATTGAAAATGAGGAATTTCAGTCAGATGACAATTTCCATATAAAACAGATAGACAATATGGTATTAATGCTTGCCTGTCCTTGCATTCGAGGTACACTCTGCGAGACTGCCCGCCTTTTTCCACCCTCCAGCACCCACCCCCATGAGCAAAGCCTCCGTTGAAGACATCAAGCTCACCTCCGCCGGCCTCCGCGGCCAGTTGGCCGAGCTGTTCGCCGACACCAGCACACCGAACATCCCGGAGGACAGCAACATTTTGCTCAAACACCACGGCTCCTACCAGCAGGACGACCGCGACCGCCGCGCCGCACTCGTGAAAGCCAAGCAGGAAAAAGCCTGGAGCTTCATGATCCGCAGCAAGATGCCCGGAGGCCGCATTTCGGCGAAGCAGTGGATGATCCATGACGAACTCTGCACGAAAGCCTTCGGCAACATGCGCCTGACGAACCGCCAGGGCATCCAGCTCCACGGCGTGCTCAAAGGCGGGCTGAAAGAAGTCATCCACAACGTCTGCCACAGCGGCCTGAGCACCATGGGCGCCTGCGGTGACGTGGTGCGCAACACAATGGGACCGGCCGCGCCGGTCAAAGACGCCGTCCATGCCGACACGCAGCGCCTGACCGAGGAGATCAGCCAGCGCTTTTTGTGGCGCTCCAGCGCTTACGCCGACATTTGGCTCGACGGGGAAAAAGTGGAGCCGGAATGGATCAAGGCCTCCGAGCCGGATCCCGCCGTGCGCGCGGTCACCAAGGCCCCGGAGGGTGACGACCCCATCTACGGCAAGGTCTATCTGCCGCGCAAATTCAAGATCGGCGTGGCCATCCAGCCCTGCAATGACGTGGATGTTTTCTCCCAGGACGTGGGCTTTGTGCCGCATGTGGTGGAAGGCCGGGTGGAAGGCTACACCATCACCGTCGGCGGCGGCTTCGGCATGAGCCACGGCCAGCTCGCCACGCGTCCCTTCCTCGCCCAGCCGCTTCTGTATGTGAAGCGCGCCCATGTGGTGGACGCCTGCGAGGCCATCGTCACCACCCAGCGCGACAATGGCAACCGCGCCGAGCGCAAGCATGCGCGCCTCAAGTACACGGTGCAGAGCATGGGGATCGAAGCCTTCCGCGCCGAGGTCGTGCGCCGTCTGCCAGGCATCGAGACCTTCCCGCCGAAGGAGCTGAAATTTGACACGGTCGAGGACAACCTCGGCTGGCATGAGCAGGGGGATGGGAAGCTTTACTGCGCCGTCTATGTGAGCATGGGCCGCATCGTGAACTGTGAAAACGGCCCGCAATACCGCAGCGCCTTCGCCGAGATCGCCACCCGGCTCGACCTACCCTTCATCGTCACGCCGAACACGAATCTCATCATCGCCGATGTGGCGCCGGAGCAGAAGGAGCAGGTCAATGCCATCCTGGCAAAGCACGGAGTCGTCCACGCGGATGAGGCCGGCTTCACCCGCGCCCGCAAGGTGGCCCACGCCTGCGTGGCCCTGCCCACCTGCGGCCTCGCGCTGAGCGAATCCGAGCGCGCCCTTCCCGGCTTCATGGATCAGTTTGACGCCATGCTCCAGGAACTCGGCATCGTGGATGAGCCGATCCTTTTCCGCATGACCGGCTGCCCAAATGGATGCGGCCGCCCCTACAACGCCGACTTCGGCTTCGTGGGCCGTGCGCCGAACAAGTGGGCCATGTTCGTCGGCGGCAGCATCCGCGGCGACACTCTCGCCGGCCTCGAATTCAAGTCCGTCACCGGCGAGGAGATCCCCGGCAAAGTCCGCGCCATCCTCGAAGCCTTCGTTGCGGAGCGCCAGCCGGGGGAAATCTTCGCCGACTGGTTCGCCCGCACCCGCACGAAGGGGGCAGAGCCGACTTCCGAGCAGTTCCACATCGAACTCGCCGAGCGCGCCGCGAAGCTCGCCGGGGAGAAGGCGGGCGAGGCGGGCTGAGCCGCGCCGTCTCCTCGGGCAGATTCAATCCAAAAAACAAAGAACCCCGCATCTCAAAAAATGCGGGGTTCTGGTTTGGTTTATCAGTGGTGAGCGGGAGAGTCTCAATACGGATATTGCACGCTGGTCACAAAGCCCAGTTCACTTCTGAAATATGGCCCCTGGCTGCTCGTGAAGAGCAACTGGTATTTGGAGCTCTTGGGATCATGGTGATAGGGGTTTTGCAGAGTCGGTGTGCGTGTCCAGGGCGTGGCGACACCTGGGATGACCTCTCTTTGATACAAAGTGCCTGAATAATGGATGATGTGTTTTTGATCGGGAGTCACATAGATATAGACATAACCCGGCCACCATTGCTCCATGCCTTGAATCGTCGCGGTAGGGTCGGCTTGGACACATGGGGTGTCAAAGAACACATAACCGTCTCCGCCATGGGCGCCGCAGGAGTAAAACTCAGGGTCGCGGGGAACGGGCTGGCTGCTGATGCCGCCGCCAAACCCGCCGCGAACGGAAAGGAATGCGCCCTGCAAAAGTTTGACGCATTCTGGAGTACTCAGCTCAATGATGCCACCCGCGCCACCGCCTCCAGGACCCGCATGCATGCCAGTGTTCACTCCATTTCCATAGGCGGTGCCGCCATTGGCGCCATTGGCCCAGATTCCGCAGTCGTTCTCGTCCCAATCATCGGGGAGAACCTCATAACCAATGGTGAAACTGCCTTCGCAGCGGATGCGGATGGCGCCGCCGCCGCCTCCACCCACACCACCGCTCACGGGAGCCACTCCGCTGACCAGGCGTCCTCCACCTCCACCACCGCCGGAGCCACCCACACCTCTGCTGGCCGAGGTGATGGGCTGACGTGCGACAACAACACCGCCCGTGCCTTCGCGAAGTCCGCTTCGAGAGGTGGCTGAGAGCCCAGGTGTGGCATGGCCGCCACCACCGCCCGCGCAGCCCTGCACCTCAGGCAAGCCGCCACCCATGCCGCCGCCGGTGCCCAGCCCCGGCTGCCCCACCTGCACACCACGCCCGGCCGCACCGCCGGGGTGGCCGCCAGGGCCAGGGTTGCGGGTGGAGAGCGTGGAGTTTCCTGAGACATCCACGACGCCTTGGATGCTCACATTGCCTGTTACATGAATGATGACAGGCCGTTGTGGGTCCGCTGAGTTGATGTAGCGGACTTTCCTTCCGGCGCGCACCGTGTAACTCGAATAACGGATGACTCCGTCCAGAACTCCATCTGCGAGATCGGCGGTGTGCGCGTCAATCGTGGTGGAGATGACCGGGTTGAATGCCGGATAAGCCTGCGCGGAGGCAGCGGGAAGGCTAAGCACGGCAGAGGCAAAGCAGAGCCAGCGGAAGAGAGGATGTGTTTTCATGTGGAGTTGGATTTGATTTTCTGGCCGGAGAGCGATCCCCGGCCGTCACTCCTCAGAGATGCCGTCAGAAAGGCCGCGTTACACAGCCCTGAATTTTTTTGCAGATGGTTCGAGTATCGGAAAATTTTGTTTTTGGAAGTGTAACGCCATCGCGCGCGCGGCATCTAGTGCGGGTGACAAGCCATGCTTCGACCGTCATGTTTCATCTTTTCTCCATGCCTGTGCCCTGGCTGGAAAGCTTCTTTGCCATGAGTGCTGAAAACCCGACGCACAACGCCGCAGCCGACCCCTGGACGGGATTGGTGCAGCGGCTGCGTCAGCATGACCAGGCTGCGGCGCGTGAGGCCGTGGAGCGCCTGCATCCGCACATCGCCCGCATCGTGGCCACCCACAGGCCTCGTCAGGAGGAAAGCGCGGACCTCATTCAGGAAAGCTTCCTGCGCGTCTTTTCAAAGATCGGGCAATATCGCGGCTTGCAGCCTTTTCCACACTGGGTGGCGCGGGTGACGGTGAACGTATGTCTGACCCGCATGCGCCACCACCTCCGCAGACCTGTCCAACTCTGGAGCGAGCTCGGTGAAGCGGAGCAGCGCGCCTTCGAGCAAACAAGGCAGGAATCTCCGGCGGATGCCGATCTGTCAGGCGCGCGGGAGCTGGTGCTGAGGCTGCTGGACAGCTTGAAGCCCAAGGACCGCCTGCTGCTGACCTGGCTTGAACTAGAGCGCAAGTCCATGGCGGAAGTGGCCGCTCTTACCGGATGGAACGCCACACTCGTGCGGGTGCGCGCCTTCCGGGCCCGCAGGCACCTGCGCAAAGCTTTTGAAGCCCTAGAATCCCCAACATCACGCCCTGAAACGACATGAAGACCGACGACCACCTGAAGCGCCTGCTGCAAGCCGCGCGCGCAAGCATCCTTGATGCGGATGAGAAAGACGCCGCACCGCCCGGACTCGCCACCCGGCTTGCGGCGCGCGCCTGGGACCGGGGAGAAAACCCCTCCGTGCCCTGGCTGCGGGGAATGGCCTCTGGCATGGCCGCCTGCGCCTCGCTGGCACTGGCCGCGCACTTTTTGGTGCCATATCAGCAGCCTGTCCCTGAAATGTTCGCGCCGTTTCTCACGCAGTCATCCGCCAAACCCGCCGCTCTAGCCATGCGATGAAAGCCGCCCACAAATTCCTCATCACCTGTTGCGTGGCTGGCATTTATGCCTGCGGTTTCTTCACAGCCTGGCTGGTCAAGGAACGGCGTGTCCAGACCATCATCACGACACCATCAGGAGCGCGCAGCACAAACCGGGCTGCAGCCGAGGTGCTCGGCGAGATGCGCGCCCATCTGTTGCTCACCGACGACCAGGTCGCAAAGCTGGAGCCTCTGCTCAACGAGTGGGAAAAGCGCGTCACTCGCATAGACGAGCGGCGTCTCGCTGAAAAGCTCGACCTTTTTCGCGAACTGATTCCCGACCTCCGCACTCACCTCACGTCCGAGCAGCAGGTGATTTTTGACGACGTGGCCGAACGCGTCGCCAGCAAGCAGAGGCGCCTCCACTGAGCTGTGCCATCGGTTTCTCCCGCAGGATGCATCATTCCCACCGGATCCAGCGTTAACCGTCCATGCAACTCGCCGAGATGACCTGGCCCGAGGTGGCCGCTTTGCCAAGGCGCACCCCCGTGGTCTTCCCCGTCGCCGCCCTGGAGCAGCACGGGCGCCACATGCCGCTCTTCACCGACTCGCTTCTCATGGGCGAGATCGCCCGCCGCACGGAGGAGGAGTTGCGCGGAAGCGTGGTCTTCGCGCCGCTGCAATGGCTGGGGAACTCGCATCATCACTTGGATTTCCCCGGCACGCTCTCCGCTGGTCCGCGCGTCTATCTCGACCTCCTCTTTGGTCTGCTGGAAAATTTCATTGCCCACGGCTTCACTCGGCTGCTCATCCTCAATGGTCATGGTGGCAACGACGTGCCAGGCCGTCAGGCAATCTTCGAAGTCCGACAAAGGCACCGTGAGCGGAAGGACTTGCTCCTGCTCTTTGCCACCTACTGGAATCTGGCGCCTCATGCTCATGAGGCCCATCCCGGCCTTTCTCAACGACAAATGGGACACGCTTGCGAGTGGGAGACCTCGATGATTCTGCGTTTGTCTCCGCATCTGGTCAAAGGCCACGCACAAGCTGTGGAAGTACCTTTTGGCTGCCCCTTCGAACCCGCCGCGCGCGGCTGGACTATGCCGGATCGCAGCGCGCCCGGACATGTTGGTGATCCTCGGGCGGCTTCGGCGGAAAAGGGCGAGGCACTGTTTCAGGCTTTCAATGCGGCCACCGTCGCCATGCTGCGGCGCATGATTGCCTGGGACGGGAAAAGCTGGGAGGGTTAAACCCGGGAACGGCAGCAGTTCAAGCCGCTGCCTCCAACGCCTGGTCGAGGTCGGCAAGAATGTCGTCCATGTGCTCCAAGCCGATGCTCAAGCGAACCAAGTCAGGCGTGATGCCCCCTGCGGCCTGCTGCTCCTCATTGAGCTGGCTGTGCGTGGTGCTGGCGCTATGGATGGCGAGCGACTTGGCATCCCCCACATTGGCGAGATGGGAGAAGAGCTTCAGGCTGTCAATGAAGCGCGCCCCGGCCTCGCGTCCGCCTTTGATGCCGAAGACGACCATCGAGCCGCCCTTGCCGCGCAGGTATTTCCGGCTGGCCGCGTGCTGCGGGTCATCCTCCAGGCCGGGAAAGCGCACCCACGTCACGCGCGGATGCTTTTTCAGATGCCGTGCCACGGCCAGGGCGTTCTCGCAGTGCCGCTCCATGCGCAGCGGCAGTGTCTCGATGCCCTGGAGCAGGAACCACGAATTGTCCGGGGCGATGCACGCGCCCAGGTTCCGCAGCGGCACCGTCCTCATGCGCAGGATGTAGGCCAGCGGCAGCAGCGGCGCGGGCAGGTCCATGCCCCAGCGCAGGCCGTGGTAGCTGTGGTCCGGCGTGGTATAGAGCGGATGTTTTCCCGCTGCCCAGTTGAATTTGCCGCTGTCCACCACCACGCCGCCGATGCCGGCACCGTGGCCTCCGAACCACTTCGTCAACGAGTGAACCACGATGTCCGCGCCATGATCCAGCGGGCGCGTGAGGTAGGGCGTGCTGAAGGTGCTGTCCACGATGAGGGGCACGCCGTTTTCGCGGGCGATCTTTGAGAGTGCCTCCAAATCGGCGATTTCCAGCGCCGGGTTCGACACCGTCTCGCAGAAAAAAGCCCGTGTCTTGTCATCCGCCGCCTTGCGGAAATTCTCCGGGTCATTGCTGTCCACAAATCTCACCGTGATGCCCAGCGCGGGCAGGATGTCATTGAACTGCGTGTAAGTGCCTCCGTAAAGGTTTCGGGCCGAGACAATGTTGTCACCCGCCTGCGCCAGGTTGATGATGGAGTAAAACACCGCGCTGGTGCCGCTGGCAACGCCCAGTCCACCCATCTCCGGCGCGCCTTCCAGCAAAGCCACGCGCTTCTCCAGCACGTCCGTCGTCGGATTCATCAGCCGGGTATAAATGTTCCCCAGTTCGCGCAGCGCGAAAAGGTTCGCCGCATGCTCCGTGTTTTTGAAGACATAGCTGGCGGTGCGGTAGATCGGCACGGCGCGCGCGCCGGTGGCTGGGTCGGGCTGCTGGCCGCCGTGAAGGCAGAGGGTTTCAAGTTTCATGGCCGGGTTGGGATGGTGGAAAAAATCGCGCCTGCTATTTTGTGCGGCTTTTGCCGGCCCGCTCAGCTTTTCTTGCCGTAAAAGTCCGCCAGGTTTTGCAGATCGGCGGGTGCGGCGGGTTTCATCCCGCCCTCTATGGCCTTCTGCTGCAGGGCGCACAATTCCATCACGCCCTTGCGCCCATGTACAAGCATGGCATCCATCTGTGCCTGGGTAAAGGTGGCCTCCTCGCCGCTGCCCTGGATTTCGACAAACTCGCCGTCCTCGGTCAGAACGAGGTTGCAGTCCACATCGGCGTCGCGGTCCTCCTCGTAACAGAGGTCGAGCAGCGTCTCACCCTTGAGGATGCCGGCGCTGATGGCGGCGACTTTTTTGGTCAGCGGCTGCTGGGTGAGCTTGCCCTTTTCCAGCAGGCGGTTGAAGGCGATGGCGGCCGCGATGCACGCGCCGGTGATCGAAGCGGTGCGCGTCCCGCCGTCGGCCTGGAGCACATCACAGTCAATGCACAGAGTCCGCTGGCCGAGTTTCTTGAGGTCCACCACGGCGCGCAGGCTGCGTCCGATGAGGCGCTGAATTTCAATGCCGCGACCGTCCGGCCTGCCGCGCGAGCTGTCCCGTTCTTTGCGATCGAGGGTCGAGTAAGGCAGCATCGAGTACTCGGCGGTGAGCCAGCCTCCGGGCACGCCCTGCACTTTCATCCAGCGCGGCACCTCGTCCTGGATCGTGGCCGCGCAGATGACGCGCGTGCGGCCGAAGCCGATGAGCACGGAGGCGGTGGCGTGCGGGGCGATGTCGAGAAAAATCTCGACCGGGCGGAGCTGGTCGGGGAGGCGGCCGTCGGTTCTGGGCATGGCGGCCCTTAGCACAAGGCCGCGCGGGCTGCCAAGCGGGAATGCGGACGCGCTTCAAACAGCGTCCTGGATCAGACGCGCACCATGTCCTTCACCGCCTCGAACCACAGGTAAAAACAGCCGCGCCACGAGTAGCGCACGCCGTTCTCGCCAGCCGGCTCCAGCACGCCGATTTTTAGATTGTGCTCGATTTGCGCGCCAAGATCACGCTCGATGACAGACGCCAGATTTTCCGGGTCAGCCTCCTCCAGGTCCTCCTGACCCAGGCCATGCGCGTCGAGAAAGTCCTCGTGGCTGCTCATCATCTCACCCAGCGTGTCCAAATGCACTTCCCGGTTCACAATCTGGCCGGGGACGAAACGCATCGCCGGGGCAAAAGGGTAGTTCGTGGTGGTGAAAATGCGCCCGTCCAACGCGCGCGAGGTGACGCTGACATAGGAGAAAACAATGTCTATCTTCTCAAACCGCACTTGCGTGATGGCGGCCTGCGCGCGCCGTTCCTCATGCGCAAAAAGCCGCACAAAGTGATCCGCGCCGCCCCAATTCCAGCCCGTGTCCTCCACCTTCTCAAACCCCTCCTCGATCATGTCCTCCGTCAGTTCCTCCAACTCCGGAAAGACCTCCTGCGAGGGGGCGAAGCGGTGCTTCACCTCGCTGCGCTCCGGGAACCGCAGAAACCGTACATAACCCACGATCTCCACCCACGGCAGCAGGAACCACAAGGACACCCCGAACGCCCCGGCCACATGGCTGCCGGTCAAAAAGAAGCCTGCCAGATAAGAAGCACCCAGATAGGACAGCCAGCCCAGCTTCAGGAGATAGCGGTTGTCAAAACTGCGGCAAGCAAGGCCGAAAACGACGGCGGCGGCCAGAAAGAGAAGTTTTTGCAGATCCATTGTTAGATTCGGCGTGCCGGAGCCGGCCCGATTGGTTTTTCATGGTAGCCCCTTCCCGCAAGGCGGCAACCCTTTCTCCGCCTCCCGGCTGTCAAGCGCCCTCCTGTTTCTCACGGCGCTCCACAATCCCCTCGCGGCCCTGACGCTCGGTGTATTCGAGATGGCCGCCTTTGCCGAAGACGAGCGGACGCTCATCATCCGTGAGCAGCTTCACCGTGCGGCCGTCGTGGTCCTGGATGGTGCTGTGCTCGAAGTGGAACTGCCGCAGCACGCCGCCGAAGGCGCGGCTGAGATTGTCCTCGGTGAAGACCTCCTCGGTGGGGCCGGAGGCTAGCACGGTGCGGTTGATGAGCACCACATGATCACAAAACTCGGGCACGCTGCCCAGGTTGTGCGTGGAGACCAGAATGATGTGGCCTTCATCCCGCAGCGCACGTAGCAGCTCGATGATGGCCGCCTCCGTCTGCACATCCACACCGGTGAAAGGCTCGTCGAGCAAGATCACGCGCCCCTGCTGGGCCAGCGCGCGCGCCAGGAAGACGCGCTTTTTTTGCCCGCCGGAAAGCTCGCCGATCTGCCGCTCCGCGAAGTCCGCCATGCCCACGCGCTTCAGGCATTCCAGCGCCAGGCGCCGGTCCTCCGCGCGCGGGATGCGCAGGAAGTTCATGTGGCCGTAGCGGCCCATCATCACCACATCCCACACACTCACGGGGAAGGTCCAGTCCACCTCCTCCGCCTGCGGCACATAGGCCACGAGCTGGCGTTTGCGCGCCTGCGCCACCTCCATGCCCGCGATGCGCACCCGCCCTTTGGCGGGCCGCAGAAAGCCCATGACCGACTTGAATAGCGTGCTCTTGCCGCTGCCGTTCACGCCCACCAGCGCGCAGATGGTGCCCGCGTCGAGGCTGAAGGTGGCGTCCCGCAGCGCGATGTGCCCATTCGCATAAGCCACAGTCACGTCGGCGACCTCAATGGAGAGCGGCGGGGCGGTGGCGTGCATGGATTTCAAGGCTGCGTGAAGGCTTTCACGATGGTGTCGGCATTGGCTTGCAACAACTGCAAATACGTCGGTGCAGGTCCGTCAGCTTCGGTCAGCGAGTCCACATGAAGCGTGCCGCCAAAGCGCGCGCCGGTCTCCTTGGCCACCTGGAGCATGGCTTTGTCGCTGATCGTGCTTTCCGTGAAGACGGCGGGGATCTTCTTCTCCCGCACCGTGTCCACCACCTTGCGCACCTGCTGCGGCGTGCCTTCCTCGTCGGCATTGATGGGCCACAAATAGAGTTCCTTCAAACCGTAGTCGCGCGTGAGGTAGGAGAACGCGCCCTCGCAGGTGACGAGCCAGCGCTGCTCCTCAGGAATAGCGGCGAGGGTCTTCCGCACCGGTTCGTCCACAGCGCGGATTTTCTCCGTGTAAGCGGCGGCGTTGGCGTTGTAAGCGGCCTCGTTTGCGGGATCGAGCTTCACCAGCGCCTTGCGGATGTTTTCGACATAGATGACCGCGTTGGCGGGCGACATCCAGGCGTGCGGGTTTGGTTTGCCCGTGTAGGGCCCCTCGCCGATGCCCATCGGCTCCACCCCCTCGCTGAGCACCACGCCGGGCGCGTCCTTCACCTGCTGGAGGAATTTTTCAAACCAGCGCTCCAGGCCGAGCCCGTTCCACAGCACCAGGTCGGCGCGCTGCGCTTTCACGAGGTCCATCGGTGTCGGCTCATAGTCGTGGATCTCCGCGCCGGGCTTGGTGATGGACTCGACGACGGCGGCGTCACCGGCCACGTTTTGCGCCATGTCTTGCAGAATGGTGAAGGTTGTTAGGACGCGCTTTTTGCCATCGGCAGGCGCTTCAAGCGCGGGGCCGCAGGAGGCGAGACAAAGCGCGGTGGCGAGCAGGGGGGGGAGGTGTTTCATGTTGGGAATTAAAAGCGAAAGCTGACTCCTGTGAAGACGCCGAAGTCCGGAGCGGGCCGGTTGAGTCCGATGCGGACACCCGCGTCGAAGACGAGATCATCACTCACTGCAAATGTGAGGCCTGCATTGAAAATGCCCTGGTAGTTTGTGTCCTCTCCCGCGATGCCGACCAGCTCCAGATACATGCCCAGCGGCTCCGTCAGCGCGATTCCCACAGTAGCCGAGTGCAGCCACTCCAGGTCATGACCGCCCGTGTCCTCGTCATAGACCAGGTCCGCCTCGGCCATGAGACCGAGCGAGACGCGGTCATTCACCTCAAAGGCAAAGGGAGCGATCAAACCGCCCTGCCAGGCGTCCGCGCTCACACCACTGCCGCTTGGAATCGTCACATAGGGCATGAGACCAAAGGCGGACCTCCCCTCGTCATTGCCCAGGAGGTTGGTCTTCAAGCGGACGGTCACATCGCTGACTCCGGAGAGCCGCTCACTGCCGCCGCGGCGGGTCAAAACGGATTCATTCCAGGCGCTGAGGATGACTTGCAGATCCACATCCCGCGCCAGTCCGGCTTTGAAATTGATCTCGCTCCATGACCACTCCCGCAGACGGTTTCCGTCCGCCGAATCGCGCGAATAATCGAAAAAGCTGGCCTCGATCTGGAACATGCCGGCGGGCACCGTGTAAGGGGACTCGGTCGTGTCCGGACGGTCCGTGCTCATGGGGCGCGCAGGCTCCGACGCGCGAGCGTGCATGGCGGCGAGGACTGCGGAAAGGCAGGCGGTGAAACGGAGATAGGCGAGCATGATAAAGTTAGACCCAGCTAAAAAGATCAGCTCCGCCAATCTGGCAAGCGAAAAGTTAGCCCGGACTAAAACTATTTTCTCCAAAGCAAAATTTCGTTTCCCGCACCGACCCCTGCTGCTATCGGTCCCCGATGCCCGCCAAGCGCCAGGAAACCACAGCCCATGTCCACTCGCCCGCCGTCGAGGACTACCTCGAGCAGATTCACAATCTGATCGCGGGGAAAGGTTACGCCCGCGTGGTGGACATCGCCAAAAACCTGGGCATCTCCCAGGCCAGCGTCACCAACATGATCCAGAAGCTCGATGCCGAGGGTTATGTGGTCTATGAGCGCTACCGGGGCGTGGTGATGACCGAGGCGGGAAGGAAAATCGGCCAGGAAATCGCCCGCAGGCACGAGGTGCTCACGCGGCTGCTTTCCGGCTTCGGGCTGGACCCCGCCACGGTGCATGAGGACGTGGAGGGCATGGAGCACCACATGAGCCGCCAGACTCTGGATGTGCTCACGCTCCTGATGGAGGAATTGGAGGCCAATCCTGATCTTTTGAAAAAGCTCAGGCGCAAGCTGGCGCGCGCATGAGCAGGCCTCTGATGCCCGTATCGCTGGCATGAGAAGACACAGCCTTTCCGGTTTCCGCTTCATCGTCCCCGTCCTCCTGGCGCTCGCCGCGTCGCTTTCCGGCTCGTCCGCGCAGGAGGTGGGCCGCGCTCTGCGCGTGCTCTGCTACAACATTCACTACGGCCAGGGCAATGACGGCGAATACGATCTGGCACGTCTGGCGGAGGTCATCAAAGCTACCAAACCCGATCTCGTCGGACTCCAGGAAGTGGACGTTGGCGTGCGCCGCTCCGGCAAGGCGCACCAGGTTCTGCGGCTCGCGGAGCTGACCGGCATGGCAGCGCGCTACGGCCCCACGCAGCACTATGAGGGCGGCCTTTTCGGCAACGCCGTGCTCACCCGACTGCACATCCTCGACGTGGCCATCCATCCCCTGCCCTACACCGAGGCCACGCCGGAAAAGACCACCTATCCGCGCGGTGCCATCGCCGTCACCGTGCGCGCGCCGGACGGGCAGCCGCTGCGTTTCATCAGCACGCATTTCCAGCACAATGTCGAGGAGGACCGCGTGGCCGAGGCCCATGCCATCAACGAACTCTTCGCCAAACCCGGCGACACCCTGCGCACCATCCTGGCAGGCGACCTCAATGCCAAACCTGACGCCGAGCCCATTCGCGTCCTCGAAGAACGCTGGATCAACGCCCTTGATCCCGTCGCCGCCCCGACCGCGCCCTCGCACAAGCCGGTTTCGCGCATTGACTACATCCTCTCCAGGCCGGAGGCGGCCTTCCGGCTGGTGAGTTCCCAGGTCGTCCCCGATGACATGGCATCCGACCACCAGCCCGTGCTGGCAGTGTTTGAATTGACCGGGAAAAAGTAAAAGCCTCCCCAAAATGGGTGGCTCGACATTCCGGCGCGCATGTTCCAGCCTTGGCGTGCATGAGAACCAACCCTCTTTTCTTTTTCGCCATTCTGTGCCAGCTGCCAGCCCTCGCGGGCGCGCAGGAGGTGGAAAAGTATGTCGAAATCAACCCCGGCACCCTGCCCGTCATCCTGCTGGCTCCGCATGGCGGCTCGCTTAAACCTGAAGGCGTGGCCGAGCGCCGGTTCGGCAAATTTTTAACCGACGCCAACACCGCCGACCTGACCCGCCGGATCGCCGATGCCATGCTGGAGAAATACGGCGCGCGTCCCGTCAGCATTCTCTGCCTCATGCATCGCTCGCGCGTTGACTGCAACCGCGAGCTGGAGGAGGCCGCGCAGGGCGACCCCGTGGCCGCCGCCGTGTGGGAGCGGTTTCACGGCGCAGCCGCCGAAGCGCGCAAGCGCGTCAGTCAAATGCACGGCGCGGGTCTCGTGCTGGACATCCACGGACACCGGCACGACCCGGCCCGCGTGGAACTCGGCTACCTGCTCGGAGCCGCCACGCTGGACATCGACGACGCCGCGCTCGACTCCGGTGACGCGCTCTCCAGGTCCAGCATCCGGGCCCTTGTGGAGAAGTCCGGCAGACCGCTCTCGGAAATCCTGCGCGGCCCGCGAAGCCTCGGCTCTTTTCTTGAGGCGCAAGGCATCGCCGCCATCCCCGGCCCGGCCCTGCCATCCCCCAAGGGCGCTGACTACTTCAGCGGCAGCTACAACATCCAGGCCCACGGCTCGCGTGATGGCGGCACGGTCAGCGCCATTCAAGTCGAATGCCCATGGGAGGGAGTGCGCGACACGCCGGAGAAGCGCACGGAATTCGCGCGCAAGCTCGCCACCGCGCTCGGCGGCTATTTCGAGGCGCACTTTGGCGCCGGTCTCGGCTCAAAGAAATGACAGCGAGGCCAGATGGCGGTAATGCGGGCAGCCCTCCAGCAGCTCCGCGTGGCTGCCGCTGGCGATGACACGCCCCGCGCTCATCACATGGATCACATCCGCGCGCGCCACCGTGGACAGGCGGTGCGCGATGACCATGCAGGTGCGGCTTTCACACAGCCGCTCCAGCGCCTCCTGGATGTGCCTCTCCGACTCCGCATCCACGGCGGAAGTCGCCTCGTCCAGCAGTAGCACGGGCGCGTCTTTCAGAAACGCCCGCGCCAGCGCCAGCCGCTGCCTTTCACCGCCGCTGAGCAGGACTCCGCGCTCGCCCACCTCCGTGTCTAGGCCATCCGGCCTGGCTTTGACAAAATCCTCCGCGCGCGCCTCGCGCAGAGCCGCCCACAATTCCGCGTCACCGGCATCAGGCCGCGCCAGCAGCAGGTTCGCCCGCAGCGTGCCGGAGAGAAGAAAGGCGTCCTGCATCACATACGCCGTGCGCGCGCGCAGAGCGGCCAGGTCCCGCCCGGCGAGAGACACGCCATCCATCTCGATGACACCCGACCACGGGCGGTAAAAACCTGCCAGCAAATCAAAGAGCGTGGACTTCCCGCAGCCGCTGACACCGACAATGGCGCATGTCTGCCCGGCGGGCACATGCAGGCTGATCCCGTGGATCACAGGCATTCCCTCGTCATAACCAAAAGTCACTTTGTTGAAACGGATCTCGCCGCGCGCGGCATGCGGCGGCGAGTCGAGCCTGCCCGCCTCCGCGCCCTCAGCGTCCAGGACTTCAAGCACACGCGCCGCTCCCGCAAGGCCGCTGACCAGGGTTTGGTTCACGCCGTGCAAACGCGCCACCGGCTCGTAAAAAAAGCCGAGCAGCAGGATGAGCTTGAGCAGCTCGCCGGTGGTGATTTCCCCTTCCAGCACGCCGCGCGCCCCTGTGCCCAGCAGCAGCACCAGCCCCATGCCGCCCATCAGGCACATCAGCGGACTGTACACCGCCCATGCCGCCGCCAGCCGCCGTTGTCCGCGCCCCGCAGCCGCGCTCACATCCTCAAACCCGCGCTGACGCGCCGTCTCCGCCGTGTGGCTTTTGATCAGCCGGATGCCGGCCAGCGTCTCGTGCAGGAATGAGCCCACCCGCGCGCCTGCCTCCCTGGCCCGCGCCGCGCGCGGAGCCAGCAGCCGGGAGAAAATCCAGCCGCCCGCGGCGATGAAGGGCACAGGCAGCAGGATGACGAGCGCATAACGCGGACTCGTGGCAAACATGACCCCGGCGCAGACAAGGATTTGGAGCAGCGCGGTCAGCCCCTGCTCCACGCCCTCCAGCACCGCGCGCTGCGCCGCCGGCGCGTCATCCATCATGCGCGCGAGTTGATCGCCGGTTTTGCGCCGCTGATGCCAGCAGAGCGGCATCTGGAGGAGCTTCCGGTGCAGCCGTGCGCGCAGCTCATGATTCATGCGCTGCTCAAAGACACCCGCCGACCAGGCGCGAAAAGCGGCCACCACCTCGCGCAGCAAAAACGCGGCAGCCAGCCAGGCGCAGAGCCGCCGCAGCGCATCAAGGTCCCGGCTTGGAATCACTTCGTCAAAGACCAGCCGCACCGCCGCCGGAAACACCACCACCAGCGCCGCCCCGCACAGCGCCGCGGCCAGCACCCCCGCCGCCGGCGCCCGGTGCGCCCAGGCTAGAGCGAGCAGCCTGCGGCCTGCGGAACGAGGGGAGTTGGATGTCGCGGAGTCTGCGTTCATGCGGAAGTGAGAGGCGGGACATTACCGAGACGAGGAACCGCCGCGTTCATTCACCCGGCGGCCACTCAAGCCGCCGTCCGCATAGGAGCATCCTGTTCCGCCGCTCAAAGCTCCCTGATGGAGATGTTGCGGAACTGGATGAGGCTGGAGGCGGCGGAAAGCTCGCCGGTTTTGGCGTTGCGCCCGCCGTGGTGCTGGAGGCCGATTTTTCCGCTTTCAGGAATGCCGGGCAGTTGCGCGTTCTCGATCACGGTCTGGCCGTTGAGGACGACGGTGAGGCGGTCGCCCTTCAGGGTGATCTCGAAGGTGTTCCACTCGCCCACGGGCTTGTCGGCTTTCACTTTGGGGGTCACTCCCGCACGAACCTCCGGCGGCATGGATTTGTCCATGCGGTAGCCATAGACCTCGCCGGAGCCGACCGGCCAGCACCAGATGTTGATCTGGGATTTGCCTTGGCCTCGCAGGTAGATGCCGCTGTCGGCGTTGGCGGTGGGGATGAGGATCTCCCTGCCGTTTTCATCGAGTTTGTGCGTGCCGTCCGGCAGCACGACGGGCATGGGATAGAGCCCGGTGGTCTCTTTGAGCCGCCAGTCAATTTTCAGGGTGAAGTCCTTGTACTCCCCCGCGGTCCACAGGTTTTTGTCCTTGCCGGGCGCCTCGCTGCACGCGTCGTAGTCAATGACACCGTCGAGCACCTTCCAATGGCCGTTGTCTCCGTCGGGGACGATCCAGCCGGCGAGGTCTTTGCCGTTGAAGATCGGCATAAAACCTTCGGTGCCTTGCGCGGTGAAAGAGACAAGCAGGAGGAACAGGGAGAGGAGCATCTTCATGGCAGTTGCCATAACGTTGGCTGGCACGGGCTGGCTTGCGTCGAATCTTGGCAGACACGCCTCACTCCACCCAGCGCGCCATTTCCGGCGGCATGGGCGCGGTCCAGGCGGGGTGGAAGTCCGCCACTTCCAGCCAGTGCGAGTGCAGCGCCTGGCGGGCGAAAAGCAGCCGCCGCTCCAACTCCGGCGTCCAGCCAGTCTCGATGAAATCCAGGTAACACTGCGGGTCGGGTCCGTAGATTTTGTCGCCAAGCACGGGATGGCCGAGGTGGGCCAGATGCGCGCGGATTTGATGCATCCGGCCCGTGAGCGGCGCGGCTTCCACCAGGGAGAGCGGGCCTGCCGCGGGATGCGTCACTTTTTTCAAAAGGCGGAAGTCCGTGCGGCAGGGCGCGCCCGCCGGATGCACGCGCTGCCGCACCCAGATGGCGGAGTGCTCCACCTCGCCCTGGCGCAGGATGGGCGCGTCCAGCTCCAGGACGCTCCACTCCGGCCAGCCGCGCACCACAGCCAGATATTTTTTGCGGATGCGCCGCTCCTGCATGGCGATGCCGAAGCGCCGCGCGGCTGCCTGCGTCTTGGCCACCAGAACCACGCCGCTGGTTTCGCGGTCCAGCCGGTTGATGATGCCCACCTGTCCGTCGTTGGCGATCTCGTAGGCCAGCAGATCCCTCAGCCCGTGCCAGAGCGTGGGCGTGCCATCGGGCGTGCCGGGGTGGATCTGCAGCGGCGCGGGCTTGTCCACCACAAGCCAGTCCGCGCCCTCGTCGAGGACGGTGAACGCGGTGTTGACGGCGCGGAGCACAGGGAGGGAAGATGGAAGTTTCGAGTTTCGAGTTTCGAATTTTTAAAGTCGAAATGCCACGCCTGACTTGCTTTCGCAACCTCGCAGCGTCCGCTGTGTTGAACACGCCCGCGATGAAATCCACCCTGCTTTCCTCCCTGCTCGCGCTGACGTGCGCGCTTCATGCGGCTGACTGGCCGCGCTTTCTCGGTCCGAATGGCGCCGCTGTCGTCAAGGACGCCGATGTGCCTCTCACCTGGTCCGACTCGGAAAACATCCGTTGGAAATTCGAAACGCCCGGTCCCGGCTCCTCCAGCCCCATCGTCAGCGGCGGGCGCGTCTTCCTCACCTGCTGGTCTGGCTACGGGGACAAGGAGGGAGCCGGCGACATCTCCAAGCTCAAGCGCCATCTTCTCTGCCTCGACCTGGAAAAGGGCGTGAAACTCTGGGAGGCCGTCATCCCCTCCATGGCCGGGGAGGACCCCTGGCAGGGCTTCATCACCGAGCATGGCTACGCCACGCACACACCGGTCACCGATGGCGCGCATGTCTTCGTCTTTTTCGGCAAAACCGGCGCCATGGCCTTCGACATGGAGGGCAACCAGGTCTGGCACACCCCGCTCGGCAGCGGATCTGGCCGCAACCGCTGGGGCTCCGGCGGCAGCCCCGTCCTGCACGGGGACATGCTCATCGTCAACGCCAGCGATGAAAGCCGCGCGTTTTTCGCGCTCGACAAAAAGACGGGCAAAGAAATCTGGAAGGCGGATGGTGATGCTGTCGGCATGGCCTATGGCACCCCCTCCCTCATCGAATCCGGCGGGCGCACCGACCTCGTCGTCGCCCTGGCCGAGGAAGTGTGGGGCATGAACCCGGAGACTGGCAAACTCCGCTGGTTCGCCACCCACCGCCTGCCGGGGAATGTCTCCCCCACCATTGTTCACGATGCCACCACCGCCTATCTCTACGGCGGTTACCCCACCGCCGGCAGTGTCGCCGTCAAACTCGGCGGCAAGGGGGATGTGACGCGGAGCCACATCGTCTGGTCAAAAAGCACCAGCAGTTACATCCCCACACCCATCCTGCACGAAGGCCGGCTTTACGTCGTCAACGACGCCGGGTTCGCCCTCTGCGTGGACGCCGCCACCGGGGAGGACATCTACCGCGAGCGCGTCATAGACAGCGGCGGCGGGCGCGGACGCGGCAAGCCTTTTTACGCCTCACCAGTGCTCGTCGGAGACCGGCTCTACTGTGTTTCAAGACGCGGCGGCACCTACGTCATCGCCGCCAGGCCGGAGTATCAAAAACTGGCCCACAACGTCCTCAGCCTCGACGACTCCCAGTTCCACGGCACTCCGGCCGTGCTGCCTGACGGCCTGCTGCTGCGCAGCGACAAAGCCCTCTACCGCATCGGCAAGTGAGTTGCCTTCCCGCTTTCGGCGGCTAAAACTCGGGCATGAAGGACCGCATACTCCTGGCCCGGCTCTACGGCATCGTGGACCTCGGCTACACCTGCCCCACCCAGGTGGTGGAAATGACCCGCGCCCTGTGCGAGGGCGGCGTGGACATCCTTCAGTTGCGCGCCAAGGGGCTGCCGCCCGCCGAAGTCGAGCGCCTGGCCAGAAAGATGCTGCCCGTCACGCATGACCACGATGTGCCGCTCATCATCAACGACCACATTCCCGTGGCCGCCACCCTCGGCGGTGTGGGCGTGCATGTCGGCCAGGATGACGACTCGGTGGCCCGCGCGCGCGCCGCCCTGGGGCTTGACGCCGTGGTCGGCAAGTCCACCCACAGCCTGGAGCAGGCCGCCGCCGCGCGGATGGAGGGCGCGGATTACATCGGCTTCGGCCCGCTTTACGCCACCGGCACCAAGCCTGACTACACACCCATCGGCCTGGGTGGCATCGCCGCTGTTCACGGGATGGTGGATGTGCCCGTCTTCTGCATCGGCGGCGTCAATCTGCCCCGGCTCCCCGAAATCCTGGCCGCCGGCGCGCGCCGCGTCGTCGTCGTCTCCGCCTTCCTCATGGCCGCCGATGTGCGCTCCGAGGTCATGCGCGTGAAAGCCATGCTGCCAGGCTGAAAAAATCGAAATTCGAAGCTCGAAATCCGAGGATGGATGCTTGAGCTTCGATCACTGTTTTTTCGAATTTCGATCCTCCCCCCACTGCCCATGCGCCTCGTTTGCCTTTTCCTGCTCGCACTCCTGCCTGCGGCCGCCCAGCAGCCCGCGCCAAAGCCGCTGCCACCCGTGCTCCTCCAGTGGGCGGAGGCGCAAAAAAACCTGGGCGACATGGAGGTGCCCTTCGTCCAGACGCGCACCACGCCCGCGCTCAAAGAACCGGCCGTGACACCGGGCCGATTCTGGCGTTTTGCCAACGGCTGCTTTCGCTGGGAGTTGGGGCGGCCCGCCGCCACCGTGCTCGTTCATGATTCGCAGGAGTTCCGCGTGCGGGAGAGCGCTGATGACGAATGGCGCGCGCTTGACGCCGAGGACCCGCGCTGGCGCATGTGGTCGCGTTTTCTCAGCGGGAGGGAGTCCAGCCCGGAGGAACTGCGGCGCCACTTCCTCGTGGATGCCGAGCAGCAGACCGCGGATGTCACCGCTGTCAGCCTGCGTCCCAAGGCTCCCTTTCTCCGCAAGCACCTGCGCCAGCTCGATCTGCAAATCTCCCCGCAGACCTCGCGCCTGGTGCAGCTCCGCGTGCTGCAAGGAGACGGCTCCACCCTGCTCATGACCTTCGACGCGCCGCGCCCTGTCAACAGCGCCGACAAAGCCCTGCTGCTGGCGCGCTGAGCCATGACTGAGGGCGCGGCTCTGGATGCTCAAAAAGCGCCTGTGGCGGGTGCCGCATCACCGATGCTGAAGACGCACACCGAGCGGTGGTCGCGCTTTTGATCCCGGCTGGCGATCTCCGGCGCCAGGCTGTCACCGACCGAGAGCACCTGCTCCACCACCACCCCGTGCTTGAGCAGGGCCGCCGCCACCACCTCCCCGCGCTGGCGGGCCAGCACGGCATTGCCCTGCTCGGAGCCGGAGGCGTCGGCGCTGGCGATGAGGATGACGCGCTTGAGACCGCCGGCCTTGATGGCAGCAGCGATGCCCGAGATGGTCTCCGGGGCCGTGCCGGCGAGGCGCGCCGAGTTGGTGGCAAAGAGCACCGGGCTGCCGACCGGGCGCGCGCCTTCCGGCAACTGCACGGCGATTTCCGCCTTGCCCGACTGGTTGACGATGACCGTGGTGCTGTTCCCAGGCACGGAGAGCACCTGCGCCGGGACAGCCGCGCCGGTCTCGGCGGCCTTTTTTTCCGGCGTCGCGGGCTTGGCGTCATCCGCGGGTCCGGTCTTGGATTCACCGGCGGGCTGGGGCGGGTTCCGCGCGAATCGCGCCTCCCCGGACAGCGGTTGCGGCTCCTCGAAGACAGGCGGGTCCAGCAGCACGAGCAGGCCGGAGTTGATGCCCGCGCGCAGCTTCTCCTCGATGAACTGTAGGGCGTCCTTCACCGTGGGCCGGGCGTCGAGGGAGAGGTCTTTGGCGAGCTTGACGACCCCGTCCCTGGCGGCGGGGGAGAGGGCAAGGACTTCCCGGCCCTCGGCACGGGCGGCATGGATCAAGGCGGCGAGCTTTTCCGCCAAGGATGGCTCGGACAGGTGCGCGGCCTGCCGTGCGAGGGGGCCGGCGGACTGGCCGCGCAGGTAGTCGGCGGCCTTGGCCAGCTCGATCACCGGGGAGCTGACCTGCCAGGCAGCTTGAACGGCTTTTTGCGCGGCATTGGCCTCCGCCTCGCGCGGGGTGAGGTCAGTCACGGCTTCAGCCCCCAAGTCAATGCGCAGCACCTGGCCGCAGGGCACAAAACGGCCCGCCAGCGGCCTGGCCGGAGCCAGCAGCCCCAGCACGCTCTCCGGCAGCGGCGCGGCGGGGCTGGCAGCCAGCGGCCTCGTGCTCACGAGAGTCATGTGCAGCGTCTCCGGCTTCTCCGGTTTGCAGGAGGCCAGGCCGAAGGCGGCGGCCAGAGCCAGGACGAGCATGGCGGCGGCGGGCGCGGAGTTTTTCACCGCGCGGCGCGCGGCGGCGCTGTCAGCTTCGCCGGCGGTGAGGGCCGCGCGGGCCGGCTGCCTGGCGGAGGCGAGCGGCTCGCTCTGCTCGATGAGGAGCTGGTGGATGAGGCCCTGGCGGCAGACCTCCATCTGCTCCAGCGGGCCCTGCTGGCCGTGGACGAAGAAGGCCAGGTCGGGGTCGTCAAAACGTCCGCGGGTTTCCAGCTCGTAGTGAAGCAGGCCGTCGGGGTCGGCATGGAGGAGGTGGAGGCGGTGGCCGTCGGTGTGCTCGGCCTCGTTGAGGCGCAGGGGCGTGGCGAAGTGGTGGGCGCGCGCGGCCTTGATGTGGTTCGCATGCGCCTCGCGGTCGCTGGCCATCTCGGCGCTGCGCAGCAGCGCCAGCAGCTCGCGCTGCTCGGCGCGGCGGTGGCGCAGGTGGGCCAGGGCGTAACCGGTGATGAAGAGGTGGATGAGCGCGATGCCGGCGAAGGCCACCATCAGCGCCGGGGCCAGGCCGCCCAGCACCACCAGGGCGTGCGGGAGGAGGAAGAGGCTGGTGATTTTAAACACCATCGGCACCAGGATGAACACCGCCCCCAAGGCGCGCAGCCAGGGGTAATACCACGCGCGCTGGGCGGCGATGGCGGCTTTTTCCTCCTCCGTGACGGCCACGGCGGTGCGGGCGGCGCGCAGATTCGCATCCGCCACGCCGGCGTGCATGAGCAGGGCGCCCGCCGTGTCAAAGGCGGCCAGCCCGGCCACAATGCCGGGGTGGAAGGGCAGCAGCCACCACAGCAGGTAGAGGGACAGCCCCTCCAGCCCGAAGGCCAGGCACATGAGGGAGACATCACGCCCGGCGGAGGCGGTGTGGACCAGGCCGGGGTGCAGGGACTTTTGCAGGATGCAGGGCACCTTGCGCGTGGCCAGGTGCAGTTTTTTGATCCAGAGACTGGGCTCGAAGCCAATGAGGGCGTGTTTCATAATGTGGATGCGGGTGGGGGGTGGTGGATGGTGGTGGTGTGAAAAAGCTTCAGTTGATGCCGGGCGGCAGGGTGCCGCCGCGCGGCGCGCCGCCATTGACCGTGAAAGTGGCGGGTCCGGGCTTGGCCGGCGGGCGGCTGGAGCCGCCGGCCAGGGCGGCCAGAGCCTGCAGCGCGTCCAGCAGACCGGCGGCGTCCGCCGGGGGCGGCTCCACGCGCCCGGTCTCCAGCGCGGCGCGGATGAGCGCGTCGTGCCCGTCCAGCAGGTCCGGGATGGCCGTCAGCGCGCGCAGGAACTGGCGCGCGCCCAGCTCCGCGTCCATCAGCGGCAGGCAGATGCTGGCGCGCACCTCGCCATCCTCCGGATCCAGGCAGAAGCGCAGCATTTTCGAGCGGCCGGCGGCGATGAGCAGCGCCTGGAGGGCCGCCGCCTGGTGCGGGTGCCCGGCGGGCGCCTTGTAGGCCCAGGGCACTTCCAGCCGCACATAGGCCCCGCCCTCCTGCACGGAGACGCAGATGGGCACGCCTGCGCGGCCGTTGGCGTCCCGGTAGCGCCCGGTGGCGAAGCCGGTGAGGAGCATCTCCGGCGTGAGCCGCGTGTGGGAGATGCCGTGGTGGTCGAGGATGGAGGCGATGTGTTCGAGCGTGGTCATGGCTTTCAGTGGGCTGGAGTTGGATCGGGGCGGAGTCCGCATTCGCGCAGCAAGCAGCGCCCTCTGTGCGGGGAAGCGGCGCGGGCAGGCCGATTGGAAAAAGAAATCGCGCTTTTTTTTGGCGCGGGCGCGCCCGCATGGGGCCGTAGGCGCATTCGCCAGAATGCGGGGCTTGGATGTCGCGGCGGAGGTCAAACCCGCGCTTTGGCAAGCGCGCCTACGACGGCTCCTTCACCAACCCCATCTCCCGTGCCAGGCCGAAGAGCGCGCCGAGCAGGCCCTTTTGCTTCTCGCTCAGCTCCAGGCCCGCGCCCTTCAGCATCTCGTGCAGCGCCATGCCGCGCTGGAGGCCCGCCACCACGGCCTGCGCCGCCACCTCCGCCTCGCCCGCCTTGAGCGCCGCGCCAGCCAGACGCAGGTTTTGCAAAATGAAAGTCTCCTCCAGCATCGGCACGCCGGGGATCGCCGCCACCAGCCGCTCCATGATGCCCGCCGCCTCCCGCCAGCAGCGCAGCGCCTCCGCCGCCTCGCCCCTCTGCTCCGCGCACCCCGCCATCCGCTCCCAGCTCACCGACAAATCCCGCTGGTAGTCCGGCACATCCGGGTGCGCTTGGACGAGCTGCTGGCGGATTTTCAACCCGTCCGCGTAGGCCTGCTCCGCGCCGCTCC
>ERZ761607.302-NODE-302-length-96066-cov-7.137922_pt1 | contig 96066 bp, 100 predicted proteins | sample MGYA00511164_ERZ761607 | MGnify/ENA primary metagenome ERZ761607 (study PRJEB28899, sample SAMN02445080) | bioreactor sludge metagenome | biome: EBPR sludge | place: Australia: Brisbane, Thorneside Wastewater Treatment Plant | collected 2011-06-22 ...
CCCCACCACCACGCTTCGCGTGGTCCCCCTCCCCGCGAGCGGGGAGGATCACCGCGGTTACTTCGCCGCGCCCGCCATCCACTCGCTTACCCGCTGGTCCAGCACGTCCAGCGGCAGGGCGCCGTCGCGCAGGACCGCGTCGTGGAAGGCGCGGACGTCGAACCTGGCGCCCAGCGCCTTTTCCGCCCGCGCGCGCAACTCGCGGATCTTCAGCTCGCCGACCTTGTAGCTGGTCGCCTGGCCCGGCCAGCAGATGTAGCGCTCGACCTCCTTCTGGATGTCGCGCTCGCTGAGCAGGGTGTTCTCGCGGAAGAACTGCATGGCCTGCTCGCGGGTCCACTTCTTGTGGTGCAGGCCGGTGTCGGTGACCAGGCGCACGGCGCGCCAGGCCTCGGTCGTCAGGCGGCCGAAGTCGGAATAGGGGTCCTGGTAGAAGCCCATCTCCTTGCCCAGCCGCTCCGAATAGAGGCCCCAACCCTCGCTGTAGGCGCCGTAGCCGCCGAACTTGCGGAACTTCGGCAGGCCCTGGGTCTCCATCGCCAGCGCGATCTGGAAGTGATGCCCGGGCGCGCCCTCGTGATAGCTGATGCCCTCGATCTGGGGCTTCAGCACCTGGGTCATGTCCGACAGGTTGACGTAGTAGATGCCGGGTCGCGAGCCGTCGGGCGCGGGGCGGTTATAGAAGGCGATGCCGGCGGTCGCCTCGCGCCAGGCCTCGACCGCGCGGACCTCCAGCTTCGCCTTCGGCAGTCGCAGGAACCACTTGGGGGCCGCGTCCATCACCTGGCCGACGAAGGCGGTGGCGTCCTTCAGGTAGGCGGCCTTGCCCTCTGGCGTGTTCGGATACTGGAACTTCGGGTCGGTCTTCAGCAGGGTGAAGAAGTCCTGCAGCGAGCCCTTGAACCCGACCTTGTCCATGATGGCGCGCATTTCGCCCTGGATGCGGCCCAGCTCGTCCAGACCCGTCTGGTGGATCTGGTCGGCGGTCATGTTGGTGGTGGTCGAGACCTTCAACCGGAAGGCGTAGTAGGCTCCGCCGTCGGGCAAGGCCCAGACGCCGTTGGCGCCCTTGGCCATCTCCTTCAGATCGGCCTGGGTGGCGATGAACTGCTCGTAGCCGGCCTTGACGTCGCCGGTCAGGGCGGCCTCGCCCTCGGCGAGCAGCTTCGCCTTCTCGGCGTCGGATACGCCCAGCGCGCCGATCTTCTTCTTCAGGTCCGCCCAGAGGGCGCTGTCGGGGCCCTCGCCGAAGGGCGCGCCGCTGATCACCTTGCGGGCGTCGGCCTCGATCGGGGCGAAGGTGAACTCCGGCGCGACAATCCCCTTGCCCGCCGCTTCCTTCAGGTTGGCGCAGATCTCGCCCATGGCCCGCTTCACCTCGCGCAGGCGGGCGACGTAGGCCTTGGCGTCGTCGACGCTGTCGACGCGGTGCTGGTTGATCAGGAACACCGGGAACTGGCCGGCCGGGCTGCTCTGGGTCGTGGCGATGTAGTTGTGGAAGCGCCAGCGGAAGCCTTCGCGGCTCCGCGCGACCTGCTGCTCGAACAGCGTCCAGGAGATCTTCGAGGCGGCGCTCAGTCGGGCCGGATCGAAGCCCCTCTTCATCGCGGCCAGCTGCGCCTCGGCCAGCGCCAGCGACCTGGCCTCTCCGGCGTCGGTGTAGTCGTCCAACCTGTCGTACTTCACCTTGCTGCCGAGGCTGGTCAGGGTCTCGGGACTCAGCGCCGCGCGCTCGTCGAAGGCCTCGTCCAGGAACTTCGTGAACCGCGCGTCCTCGTCGGTCTGAGCGACGGCGGTCCGGGCCATCGGACCGGCGAGAACGATGCCGGCCAGGGCCAGGCGGCGGCTGATGATCAGGTGCGACAAGACGCGAACTCCCCGGATGCGAGGCGGCGAGGAGTCCACAGTTCGCGCGGTCTGTCATCCGTCGTTGACCGATAGCCCTCCTCCTCGATGGAGGAGGGTTGGGTGGTGGTGTGGCCGCTGTGCTCAAGGAGGGGCTCAGCGGGGCGTTGGCGCCATCACGCGTTCTTCCCGCACCGCAATGGACGCACCACCATCCCCGGCCCTTCCTCCGTCGAGGAGGAAGGGAAAAGAGCGTCGACCAAGTGAGGCACATCCATGCCGCCGGGGTCCCGTAGCTGCGCTGGAGGCGCACTTTCCTTGCGCGAGGCTGGACGAGCGGGCGCCTCGCGTCCTACATGCCGGGCATGGCCGGCAAGACCCTCTACGATAAGATCTGGGACGCCCACGTCGTCGCTGAAGAGAACGGCGAGGCGATCCTCTACATCGACCTGCACCTGATTCACGAGGTGACCACGCCGCAGGCCTTCGCGGGCCTCCGCGCCGCCGGCCGCAAGGTGCGGCGGCCCGACCGCACGCTCGCCGTCGCCGACCACAACACCCCGACCGAGAACCAGGCGCTGGGCGTCGACGCGGTCGAGGACGAGGAGGCGCGGCTGCAGCTGCAGACGCTGGGCCGCAACGTCGCCGACGCCGGGATCGAGTACTTCCCGATGGGCGACCTCCGCAACGGCATCGTCCACGTGGTCGGGCCCGAGCAGGGCCGCACCCAGCCGGGCATGACGGTCGTCTGCGGCGACAGCCATACCTCGACCCACGGCGCGTTCGGCGCCCTGGCGCACGGCATCGGCACCTCCGAGGTCGAGCATGTGCTGGCCAGCCAGACCCTGCGCCAGCGCAAGTCGAAGAACATGCGCGTGGTCATCGACGGCAAGCCTGGACCCGGCGTCACGGCCAAGGACCTGGCCCTGGCCGTGATCGGCGAGATCGGCACGGCCGGCGGCACCGGCTACGTCATCGAATACGCCGGCGAGGCGGTGCGCGACCTGTCGATGGAGGGCCGCATGACCCTCTGCAACTTGACCATCGAGGGCGGCGCCCGCGCCGGCCTGGTCGCGCCGGATCAGAAGACCTTCGACTACATCATGGGCCGTCCGGCGGCGCCCAAGGGCGCGGCCTGGGAGATGGCGCTGTCGTACTGGAAGTCCTTCGTCAGCGACGGCGACGCCGTCTTCGACCGCGAAGTCCGGTTGGACGCCGCCGCCATCGCGCCGACCGTGACCTGGGGCACCAGCCCCGAGGACGTCATCCCGGTGACCGGCGTCGTCCCCGACCCCGCGACCTTCGCCACGCCGGACAAGCGGGCGGCCGTCGAACGGGCGCTCGACTACATGGGCCTCAAGGCCGGCCAGCCGATCACCGAGGCCCGCATCGACCGGGTCTTCATCGGCAGCTGCACCAACAGCCGCATCGAGGACCTGCGCGCCGCCGCAGCGGTGGTGCAGCGGGCGTTCCTGGAGGGCAAGCTCGTCGCGCCGCACGTCAGGGCGATGGTCGTGCCGGGCTCGGGCCTGGTGAAGGAGCAGGCCGAGGCTGAAGGTCTCGACGCCATGTTCAAGGCCGCCGGCTTCGACTGGCGCGAGCCGGGCTGCTCGATGTGCCTGGGCATGAACCCCGACCGGCTGGCCCCGGGCGAACGCTGCGCCTCGACCAGCAACCGCAACTTCGAAGGCCGCCAGGGCCGGGGGGGACGCACGCACCTGATGAGCCCCGCCATGGCCGCCGCCGCCGCCATCGCCGGCCACATCGCCGACGTGCGGGACTTCCTGTGATCCAGGCGCTCGATCACATCGCGCTGGTCGTCCACGACCTGGACGCCGCCGTCGACGGCTACGGCCGGCTGTTCGGGCGGACCTCCAACTGGCGGGGCGACATGCTCGGCGCCAGCCAGGCCTGGTTCCAGTTCGGCAACATGGCCCTCGACGTCATCGCGCCGACCGGCGACGGCCCGACGGGCGACGCGATCCGCGCGCGCCTGGCCAGCCACGGCGAGGGCGTCTACGGCGTCGGTTTCGCGGTTCCCGACCTGGCCGCCGCCGGCAAACGGTTGGAGCGTCTGGGCGCCCCGACGTTCGCGCGTGAGGAGGTCACCACCAACCCCGACACCGGTGCGACGCGCGGCTGGAAGATCGCCAACATCCACGGCAAGGCCACGCACGGCGTGAACCTGTTCCTGGTCGAGCAGGCGCCCGGCGCCGAGCGTTGGCCGACCGCGCCGGCGACGGTCGACGAGGGCTCGTCCGTCGCCGGCCTCGACCACGTCGTCATCCGCACGCCGAACCCCGACAGGGCCGCGGCCCTGTACGGCGCGCGGCTTGGCCTCGACATGCGGCTGGACCGCAGCAACCCCGACTGGGGCACGCGGCTGATGTTCTTCCGCGTCGGCGACCTGGTCGTCGAGATCGCGCACGATCTGAAGGCCGGCGTCTCGTCGGGCCCGGATGAGGCCTGGGGCCTCAGCTGGCGCGTCGCCGACGTCGAGGCCGCCCATCACCGCATGGCCGGCCAGCGGGTCGAGGTCTCCGAAATCCGCAAGGGTCGCAAGCCCGGCACCCGCGTCTTCACCGTCAAGGGCGCGCCCGGCGCCGTGCCGACCATCGTCATCGGACCTGAGTCATGAAAGCCTTCACCCGCCTCGATGGCCGCGCCGCGCCGCTGAGCCTGGCCAACATCGACACCGACCAGATCATCCCAAAGCAGTTCCTCAAGACCGTGGAGCGCGAGGGGCTGGCCAAGGGGCTGTTCTACGATTTCCGCTTCGACGAGCAGGGTCGTGAAAAGAGCGACTTCGTGCTCAATGACCCGGCCTACAAGGGCGCGCGGATTCTGATCGCGGGCGACAACTTCGGTTGCGGCAGTTCGCGCGAGCACGCGCCCTGGGCGCTGCAGGACTTCGGCATCGACTGCGTGATCGCGCCGTCGTTCGCCGACATCTTCCACGGCAACTGCTTCAACAACGGCCTGCTGCCGGTGGTGCTGAAGCCCGAGGAGGTCGAGGCGCTGATGGACGAGGCGCGGGGCGGCAACCACGTCTTCTCCGTCGACCTGGAGCAACAGACCGTCACGGCCCCGTCGGGCGCGGTGTTCCGCTTCGACATCGATCCGGGCCGCAAGGAGAAGATGCTCAAGGGCCTGGACGCCATCGGCGAGACCCTGCAGCACGCCGGCGACATCGACGTCTACGAGATGAAGCGGGCCATCGGCCAGCCGTGGCTGGAGCTCGGCGCGTGACCATCCTCGTCATCGGGACGGTGCGCCTTCCACCGGAAAACATCGCAATGGCCCGCGCCGCCATGGAAACCATGGTGGCGGCCAGCCGGGCCGAGGACGGCTGCCTCGAGTACGCCTATTCGAACGACCTGCTGGAGCCGGGCCTGGTCCGCGTGACCGAGGCCTGGCGCGACCGCGAGGCGCTGGCCGCACACTTCCAGACCCCGCACATGGCCGCCTGGCGCGGCGTGTTCCCGGGCCTGGGCATCACCGACCGCAGGCTGGCGCTCTACGAGGCCGGCGAACCTGAGCCGATTTGAGACCATGACCCAGACCCTGCTTCTTCTCCCCGGTGACGGCATCGGACCGGAGGTCATCGCCCAGGTGCGCCGCGTCGCCGCCGCGCTGACGCCGGACCTGAAGACCGACGAGCGCGACTTCGGCGGGATCAGCTACGAGCGGCACGGCGCGCCGATCACGGACGAGGCGATCGCGACGGCCCTGGCCGCGGACGCCGTGCTGATGGGGGCGGTCGGCGGGCCGCAATGGGCGGGCGTCGAACGCAGCAAGCGGCCGGAGATGGGGCTTCTGGGCCTGCGCAAGGCGATGGACGTCTTCGCCAACCTGCGCCCGGCCCTGTGCTTCGACGCTCTGGCCGACGCGTCGACGCTCAAGCGCGACGTGGTTGCGGGGTTGGACATCATGTTCGTCCGTGAGCTGACGGGCGGCGTCTATTTCGGCCAACCGCGCTTCGTCGAGACCCTGCCTGACGGCCAGCGCCGCGGCGTCGACACCCAGGTCTACACCACCGCCGAGATCGAGCGCGTCGGCCGCGTCGCCTTCGAGCTGGCCCGTGGCCGCCGGAACAAAGTCCACTCGCTCGAGAAGTCGAACGTCATGGAGACCGGCCTGCTCTGGCGCGAGGTGGTGACGGATCTGCACAGGCGCGAGTACGCCGACGTCCAGCTGGAGCACATGCTGGCCGACAACGCCGCCATGCAGCTGGTCCGCCAGCCGACCCAGTTCGACGTCATCCTGACCGACAATCTGTTCGGCGACGTGCTGTCGGACGAGGCGGCGCAGCTGACCGGGTCGCTGGGCATGCTGCCGTCGGCGGCGCTGGGCGCGGCCGGCAAGCCGGGCCTCTATGAACCGATCCACGGCTCGGCGCCGGACATCGCCGGCCAGGGCGTCGCCAACCCCCTGGCAGCGATCCTGTCCTTCGAGATGGCGCTGCGCTGGTCGTTGGACCGCAAGGTCGAGGCCGACCGCCTGTACGCGGCGGTGGGGAGGGCGCTAGAGACCGGCGCCCGCACCCGCGACCTTGGCGGCGGCCTGAGCACCGTCCAGATGGGCGACGCCGTGCTGGCCGCGCTTCAATAGCGCTCAGCCCGGCCTCCAGGGGGGCCGGATGACAACAGAGGGGCGCGAACCTAGGTCTGTCGCATGATGACTGCCGCCGACGCCGCCTATGAAGACCAGGCCCGCCGCGAGCTCGCCGCCTGGCGAGAGGCGATGCTCAAGCCGCCGTCGCGTCTTCAGGCCGCCGCCAAGGGCCTGCAGACGCGGATCAACGCCTTGATTCCCGAGAAGATCCACGCCGCCATCACCGCGGCGATGGAGCAGATGACCAAGGCGATCCTGACCGGCGCCGACTACACCACCAGTCCGCCGCCCCCGAACCTCTCCCTGCGCGAGCGCGAGGATCTGGTCCGCAAGGCCATCGACGGCTATCGCAATGTCGCCACCGTCGAGGGCGGCGTGGCCGGGGCTGGCGGCTTCCTGCTGGCCGCCGCCGACTTCCCGGTGCTGATCGGCCTCAAGATCAAGCTGCTGTTCGAGATCGCCGCCCTCTACGGCCACGACGGGGCGGTCTGGCGCGAGCGGCTCTATATCCTGTCGATCTTCCAGCTGGCCTTCTCGAGCCCGGACCATCGGCGCGCGGTGTACGAACAGCTTGTCCACCCGGCGCGACAGGCCGCCACGCCGGACGACTTCGACTGGCGCGCCTTCCAGCAGGAGTACCGCGACTACATCGACCTGGCGAAGCTGGCGCAGCTGTTGCCGGTGGTCGGGGCGCCTGTCGGAGCGATCGTCAACTTCCGCCTGGTCGAGCAGCTGGGGGTCGCGGCGATGAACGCCTACAGGCTGCGCTGGCTGGGCTGAACGACCGGCGCCTGGCGCCCAGGCGGAGCCGGCCGTTTCGCGACCGACCGCCGATCGCGGTGATCATCAGTCTACGGAATGTAGGCGCAATCTCCCAGGACGATGATTCAAGGCTCTGGCTCAGGGCTCGGCCGGAACGAGCGCATCAAGGCCAAAGGTCTTCTCGAACGCCTTCAGTCCGCTCGTCGAGAAGCGAACGATTCGTGTGCCGTCGTCCCGGCGCGCCCAGCCGAGGGTGAGGATCCGGTCCAGAAGGGCCTTGCCCAGCGCGCCGGCCAGGTGGCTGCGACGGACGCTCCAGTCCAGGCAACGTCGGCACAGGGGGCGTCGGCCGCCAACGAGGCGGGGCGGGACGATGCCGAAGTCCTCGACAAAGGCCGCGCCGGCCGCGGTCAGCACCAGCTCCTCGCCGTCGGCGATCCGGCCCGATGCGATCAGACCGTCGAGCATGGCCACGCCAAGGTCGCCGGCGAGATGATCGTAGCAGACCCGGGCCCGGCGCAGCTCCGGCTCCTTGGGTCCGGGCCGAGTCCGCGCATGGCCAGTGCGGGCGGCGAGGCCCATGAGGCTCTCCAGGACGGCGGCGACATCCGGCCCGGACAGCGAGAAATAGGCATGTCGACCCTGTCGCCTCACGGTGACAAGGCCGCCGCGTTCCAAGCGGGCCAAGTGTCCGCTGGCGGTCTGGGCGGTGACCCCGGCCTCCCGCGCCAGCTCGCCCGCCGTCAGCGCCTGACCGCCGGCAAGGGCGGTCAGCATGTTGGCGCGCGCCGGATCGCCCAGCAGCGCGGCGACCACGGCGATGTCCGGACCCACCTTCATGCTTCGATCCTCGCCGAAACATCATCGCGACGGAAGACGCTAACGGTTCGGTCCGCGTCGAACCATGGAGTCCGTCATGAGCATCACCTGTCACATCCGCTATGTCATCGATCCGTTCCAGCGCGAGGCCTTCGCCGCCTATGCGCGGAACTGGCGCACCATCATCCCGGCCTGCGGCGGCGACCTGCTCGGCTACTGGCTGCCGCATGAGGGGACCAACAACATCGCCATGGCGATGATCGGCTTCGAGAGCCTGGCCGCCTACGAAGCCTACCGCGCCCGGCTGAAGTCCGACCCGGCCGGGGCGGCGAACTTCGCGCTCGCGCAGGAGAAGCGCTTCATCCTGAGCGAGGAGCGGACGTGGTTGGAGCGGGTGACATAGGCCCTGCGTGGTTCGATGCGCGGCCTTCGGCCGCTGCTTGCCATGACGCAGGCGAGCAGCCTTCTGACAAAGTCATCCTGAGCCGTCGCGAAGCGGCATGGCGAGGAACGCGCCGCGCCTCACCCCTCGATCGTCATCTGGGTCTGGGTGATCAGCGCGACCAGCTTGCCGCCGTCGCCCTCGAGCCGCGTCTGCCAGACGCTGGACCGTCGGCCGACGTGGAGCGGGGTGGACACCGCCGTCACCACCGACCCGACCTTGGCCGAGCCGATGAAGTTGGTCTTGCTCTCCAGCGTCGTCGTCCGCACGCCGGGGCTGAGATTCAGGAACGCGCCCACCGCGCCCAGGCTGTCGGCGAAGGCCATCATCGCCCCGCCGTGCAGGATGCCGCCGGCGGTGCAGAGGTCCTCGCGGACGGTCAGCCGCCCTTCGACGCGGTCCTTGTCGGCGGCGGTGATCTCCACCCCCATCAGCTTGGCGAACGGCAGGGCGGCGGCGTCGAAAGACATGGCGGGGCTCCTTTGCGGGTCAGCTCCATCATGACCCCGTACGCCGCCACGTCGACCGTCAGGCGACCGATCAGCCTCTCTCGCTGTCCAGGTGGGCCATCATCGGCGTCGGGTAGCGGTCGCCCCGGGCGGCGTCGCGCGGGATCGCCGCCTCGATGGCCGCCAGGTCCTCCGCCGTCAGGGCGACGTCCAGCGCGCCCAGCGCCTCGGACAGGCGATCGCGTCGCCGGGCGCCGATCAGCGGCACGATATCGTCGCCCCGCGCGGCCACCCAGGCGATGGCCAGTTGAGCGGTGGTCGCACCCTTCTCGGCCGCCAGCCGGCCCAGGGTCGCGGCGACGCCGAGGTTGTGGTCGAGGTTCTCGCCCACGAACCGCGGGCTGAAACGGCGGATGTCGAGCCCGGCCTGGAAGCTGTCCTTGCCGAAGTGGCCGCCGATCAGGCCGCGCGCGAGCACGCCATAGGCGGTGATGCCGATACCCAGTTCCCGGGTCGTCTTCAGCACGCTGTCCTCGATGCCCCGGGCGATGATCGAGTACTCGATCTGCAGGTCCGCGATCGGATGGACGGCGGCCGCCCGACGGATGGTCTCCGACCCCACCTCGGACAGGCCGATGTGACGGACCCAGCCCGCCTTCACCATCTCGGCGATGGCGCCGATGCTGTCTTCGATCGGCACCGTCGGGTCGAGGCGCGAGGGGCGGTAGATATCGATGTGGTCGACGCCGAGACGTTTCAGCGAATGGGCCAGAAAGTTCTTCAGGGCCGCCGGCCGGCTGTCGTAGCCGAGGAAGGCGCCGCTCGGATCGCGCAGGGCGCCGGTCTTGACGCTGAGCAGCACCTTGTCGCGATCGACGCGCTTCAGCGCCTCGCCGATCAGCATCTCGTTGTGGCCCATGCCATAGAAGTCGCCGGTGTCGATCAGGGTGATCCCGGCGTCGACGGCGGCCTGGAAGGTGGCGAGGCTCTCGGCGCGGTCGGCGGCGCCGTACATGTCCGACATGCCCATGCAGCCGAGGCCGAGGGCCGAGACTGTGGGGCCGGTCGCGCCGAGACGGCGGGTTCTCATCGTGGTCATGGGGGGCTCCGTAAGGTCGACGGGACTATGCCCGGAGCGCCGCTGTGCGATAATCTCGCTCTTATGATACGAGCTGTGCGGAAAAATGCACAATGGCCGATCCTGATCTCGCCGACCTCGACGCGTTCGCGGCCGTCGCCCGGAACCGCAGCTTCCGCGGCGCGGCCGCCCGGCGCGGGGTGTCGCCCTCCAGCCTGAGCCAGGCCGTGCGCCGGCTGGAGGAGCGGCTCGGGGTGCGCCTGCTCAACCGCACGACCCGCAGCGTCACGGCGACGGAGGCCGGCGAGCGGCTGCTGGCCCGCCTGATGCCGACCCTGGCCGAACTGTCCCAGGCGCTGGATGAAGTGAACAGCTTCCGCGACAGCCCGACCGGCACGCTGCGCATCAACCTGCCGACGGCGGCGGCGAAACTCGTCATGCCGGACCTGATCGCGCCGTTCCTGCGCGCCAATCCGGGGGTCACCCTTGAGCTGGTCGCCGAGGACAGCTTCGTTGACGTCCTGGCCGCCGGCTTCGATGCCGGGGTGCGCTATGAAGAGCGGCTGGAGAAGGACATGATCGCGGTCCCGCTAGGCCCCGACCAGCGGTACGTCACCTGCGCCTCGCCCGCCTACTTCGAGCGGCATGGCCGACCGAACCATCCCCGCGACGTGCTCAACCATGCCTGCATCCGCCATCGCTTCCTGAGCGGCGTAGCCCTGCCCTGGGAATACGAGCGAGACGGCGAGATCATCAATGTCCAGCCGAGCGGCCCGCTGATCGGCAATGTGCCGGACCTGGCCATCCGCGCAGCCGAGGAGGGTTTGGGCCTGATCCACACCTTCGACGGGCTGGTGGCGCGGTCCCTGGCCGAAGGTCGCCTTGAGGAGGTGCTGGCGGACTGGTCGACGCCGTTCACGGGCCCCCGGCTCTACTATCCGAGCCGACGCCACATGCCGGCGCCCCTTCGAGCCTTTGTAGATTTCCTGCGCTCGCGGCGCGCGGCCGGCTGGGTTAACCAAGGTTAACTTGCGCGGCGGGCCGAAGCCTTCACCCTCCCGTGACAGCGGGAGAACGTCATGACTCAACCCAAGCCCGAGGCGAAGCCGAACCTGGCCGCCATCGGCGTGGCCTTCATCGGCGCCGGAACCGCCTTGATGGCCGTAGGTCTGGCGGTGATGGACAGCGTTCCCATGGCCGCCGGCGGCGCCGGAATCATGGGCGTCGGCGTCGTCTACCTGCTGCGTGGCGCCTGGAGGCTGGGATGAGGATGAGTCTGGCGCTTGCCGCCGCGCTGTCGCTCTCGGGAACCGCCGCCATGGCCCAGACTCCGCCGCCCGCGCCGCCGCCCTGCGCGAGCGATGCGCATCGCGCCTTCGACTTCTGGGTCGGTCAATGGGATGTCTATCCGACGGCCCAGCCGGAGAAGCTGGTCGCCCACAGCCGGATCGAGCGGCTCTACGCCGGCTGCGCCATTCGCGAGAACTGGGCGCCGCTGAGCGGCAATGACGGCGGCAGCCTGAGCAGCTTCGTCGGCGGCGATGTCGCCGAGGGCTGGCGCCAGACCTGGGTCGGGTCCGGCGGCGAGCGCGTCGATTTCAAGGGCGGCTGGAACGGCAAGGCGATGGTCCTGACCGGATACTGGGCCGGCGTTCTGGCGGGTGGCGGCGGCGCGACAACGCGCATGACCTACACGCGCGGCCCCGACGGTTCGGTCCGCCAGCTTGGCGAGACCACCGTCGACGATGGCAAGACCTGGCAGCCCAGCTTCGACTTCACCTACCGCCCGGCGAAATAGGGGACATGTACCGTCTTCGGTACGTGTCCCCGTCAACTACTCGACCGGCTTGACCACCAGGAACTCCGGCGCGTCGGCGAAGCCCATGAACGCGCCCATGATCTCCTGGACCACGGCGCCGGGCATGTCCTCGCCGACGAAGCCGTCGAGGTCGGGGATGTCGAATACCTCGACATAGTCGACCGACGGCGCGCCCTCGCCGATCAACAGTCGCTCGGCGCGGTGGTTCACGTACGAGGCCACACGCTTGAGGCCGCGCATGGCCGGATAGTCGGTCTCGCGGACCCAGGTCTCGAATTGGTCCCGCGTCACGCCGGGCTTCAGCCGGTAGAGCAGCATCACATTGGCCATCGGGGCCCTCCTTCTTCGGTCCGCGGCCAGGCTAGACCGGGGGCGGCGCGCATCCAGCGCCCGAAAAGGGGGTCTCAAGCCGCTGCGAGCTTTCCTCGCCTTGCATGGGCGGGCCCGGAGGCCTAACTGTCCCGGCTTCCAGGATACAGGAGAGATCTCGATGGGTTACCGGGTCGCCGTCGTCGGGGCCACGGGCAACGTGGGCCGTGAACTGTTCAACATCCTCGAGGAAGTGAACTTCCCCGTGGATAGGATTCACGCCATCGCCAGCCGCAAATCCATCGGGGTCGAGGTGTCCTTCGGGGAGAAGATCCTCAAGTGCGAGGACATCGAGCAGTTCGACTTCTCGACCGTCGACATCGTGCTGATGAGCGCCGGCGGGGCCGTGTCCAAGGCCTGGTCGGAGAAGATCGGCAAGGCCGGCGCCATCGTCATCGACAACAGCTCGACGTGGCGGATGGACCCCGACGTGCCGCTGGTCATCCCGGAGGTGAACCCGGACGCCGTCGAGGGCTTCGGCAAGAAAAACATCATCGCCAACCCCAACTGCACGACCATGGGGCTGCTGGTTGCGATCGCTCCGCTGCATCGCGTGGCGAAGATCAAGCGGATCGTGGTGTCGACCTACCAATCGGTGTCCGGCACCGGCAAGGCGGCCATGGATGAGCTCTGGGAGCAGACCAAGGGCGTCTTCGTGCTCGGCGCGCCCGAGCCGAAGGTCTACCACAAGCAGATCGCCTTCAACGTGATCCCGCAGTGCGACGTCTTCCTCGACGACGACAGCGGCGACACCAAGGAGGAGCGCAAGATGCGGGACGAAACGCACAAGATCCTCGATCCGAACATCAGGGTTTCGACCACCTCGGTGCGGGTGCCGGTCTTCGTCGGCCACGGCGAGACGGTGAACATCGAGTTCGAGAGCGCGCTGGACGCCGACGAGGCCCGCGAGATCCTGCGCGAGGCGGACGGCGTGGTGGTGATCGACAAGCGCGAGGACGGGGGCTACGCCACGCCCAAGGACGTTCAGGGCGAGTTCCCGGTGTTCGTCTCGCGCATCCGCAATGACCCGAGCCTTGAGCACGGCCTCAGCCTGTGGGTGGTTTCCGACAATCTGCGCAAGGGCGCCGCGCTCAACGCTGTCCAGATCGCCCAGCTGCTGCACGCGCGCGGCCTGATCGGCAAGGTCCCGGCCTGACCTGAACCCCGCAAGAAGCGGGTGGAGAACAGGGGGCCCGGGACGGAAGTTCCGGGCCTTCCTCTTTGGAGTGATCGCCTTGCCCGAGGTGAAGGACGAAAGCCGCGCGGCCCTGCTGGCCGGTCTCGGCTGCTACACCCTCTGGGGCCTGCTGCCCCTGTGGATGTACGCGCTGAAGGCCGTTGGCGTCGGGCCTGTCGAAATCACCGCCCAGCGCGCGGTCTGGGCGGTGCTGTGGGCGGCCGGCCTGGTTGTCGTCGCGCGCAAGTTGCCGGAGCTGCGCCGCGTGCTGGGCGACCCGCGCACCCTCGGCCTGTTGCTCGTCTCGGCCCTGCTGATCGGCGCCAACTGGCTGATCTACGTCATCGCGGTCAGCAGCGGCCGCACCCTTGAGGCCAGTCTCGGTTACTACATCAATCCGCTGATGAACATGGCGGCCGGCGCGCTGTTCTTCCGGGAGCGGATCGATCGCCTCGGCTATGTCGCCATCGGCCTGGCGGCGGTCGGCGTGGCGGTGCAGACCCTCGCCGTCGGCCACCCGCCGATCCTGTCGCTCGGCCTGGCCGTGACGTTCTGCGCCTATGGCCTGATCCGCAAGCAGGTCGCCGCCGACGCCCAGACCGGCCTCTTCGTCGAGACCGCGATCCTCGCGCTGCCGGCGCTGGTCTGGGTCTGGCGGCTGCAGTCGGCCGGGCAGGGCCATTTCGGCCCCGGCGTCGCGACAAACCTGCTGATCCTGGCCGCCGGTCCCTTGACGGTCGCGCCGCTGGCCCTGTTCGCCTGGGCGGCGCGGCGGATGCCGCTGGTCTGGCTCGGCTTCATCCAGTTCATCGCGCCGACCCTGCAGTTCTTCGTCGGGGTCGCGGCGGGCGAGGCGTTCACCCCGCTGCGCGCCGCGGCGTTCGGCTTCATCTGGGTCGGCGCGGCTGTGTTCGCGTTCGGCGCCTGGCGGAGGACGCGGCGGCTGGCGCGGCCTGCCTGAGTCTCAGCCCCGCCCGGCAGGCTGGAAGAGTTCGACCACGTTGCCCGACGGGTCCTCGGCCAGGATCTGCGATCCGCCGGGGCCGGTCAGGATGTCATTGCGGAACGACACGCCCCGGGCGCGCAGGCGCTCGACCTCGGCCGCCAGGTCGTCGAACAGCAGCTGAAAGCGGTTCCAGCCGCCGGGCCCCGGTCGCCGCCCGTCCGGCATCGGCCGGCCCGCCGAGCTCTTCTCGCCGCTCAGCAGCAGCCGCAGCGCGCCGCGCTCGACCGACGCGAAGGCCGGGGCCGCGTTCATCTGCGGCGTGAAGCCGAAGTGGCCGACGTACCAGTCCACCGACGCCTGGACGTCGTCGACCATGTACCGGACATGCACCTGGGTCTCGCTCATCGGTCGTTCCTCCTGGGCGGTCAGACGTCCGGCGCGAGGGTGCGCCGGAGCAGGTTGTGCAGGGCGGCCAGCACGACCGCGCGGTCCTCGCCCTCGGCCACCGCATCGGCGGCGTCGTGGATGGCGGCGAACAGCAGACGGGCGGTGGGCTCCGGATCGACCGGTCCGAAGGCGCCCGCCTCCTGACCCGCGCGGATCACGGCGCTCAATCGCAGGACGGCGTTGTCGGCCAATGGCCGGCGCTGGGCGAAGTCGGAGTGGAAGACCGCCTCGCCCAGCCCCCGACGCGAGAGGGTATGGTCGATGAAGGCGGCGGCCTGGGTCTCCATCAGCGCCGGCCAGTCGATCTGCCCTTCGAGTTCGGTCGGCAGCGGATGGGCGGCGTCGAAGGTGGCGACCAGCCGCACGCGAATGGCCTCCAGCAGATCGTCCCAGGTCGGGAAGTAGAGAAAGAAGGTGCCCTTGGCGACGCCGGCCTCGCGCACCACGTCCTCGACCCGCACCCGCGATCCGTGGGTGTTGATGAGCCGTTCAGCGGCCTCGACGATTTCCAGTCTTCGCGCCTCGGGCGGAAGGCGGCGACGCGGCGGCTTGCTCATCGGCCCTCGCTGATGACCCTTGGTCATTAATTACTGACCAAGGGTCAGTGTCAAGCGGGCGCCCCTGAGGCGGCGCAGACCTCGCGCAGACGACCTCGCAGCCAGCGATGCGCCGGATCGGCCTCCAAGCGCGGATGCCAGAACATCGACACGGTGAACTCCGGCGCGACGCCGGGCAGGGCGAAGCTGTGCATGCCGGTCCTCAGGCCGACCGTATGCCGGTCGGGAACCGTCGCCACCAGGTCCGACAGTCGCGCCAGCGACAACGCCGCTGAAAAGCCGCCGACCACCGTCGTGGCGCTGCGCGTCAGCTCCGACGGCAGGAAGGGCTGGTCCAGGCCGCCCGCGTCGGCGTCGCCTCTCGACACCACCACATGCCGGGAAGAACGATAGCGTTCGGCGCTGACCTCGCCCGCCGCCAGGGGGTGGCCGGCCCGGACCACGCCGATCAGCCGATCCCGGAACAGAGCCTGGGCGCGAACTTCCGGGCCCATCGAGGCCTCGACGACTCCCGTCTCCAGATCGACGCGGCCGTCTCGCAGCGGCGCGCTGTCCTTGTCCGGCTTCTGCAGAAAATGCAGCCGCACATGGGGCGCCTCGTCGGCGATCCGCGCCAGCAGCGCCGGGGCGAAGGTCTCCACGAAGCCATCGCTGGAGCGCAGGGTGAAGGTCCGCACGAGACCGGCCAGATCGACCGCCGACTCGGGACGAAGGACCGAGTCGACCTCCTGGAGCAGGTGCTGGACCTGATCACGCAGGGCGAGGGCGCGCGGCGTCGCGACCAGGCCTCGCCCCGCGCGGACCAGAAGCGGGTCGCCCATCGTGTCCCGCAGGCGCGACAACGCCCGGCTCATGGCCGACGCGCTCAATCGCAGGCGGCGGGCGGCGCCGACCACGCTGCCTTCGACGAGCAGGGCCTCCAGGGTGACGAGCTGGTTCAGGTCCGGTCGGTCCATGGCTCAAGCCTGACATCGTCGCGTCGATAGGTGCACGAAACACAATGATACCATGCAAATGCTGCATCTGCCGCCATTACCCGTCAAACCCTAGCCTCTTCCTGCAACGGCAGAGGAGAGACCCAGACATGCCAACACGCTCACTCGACACATTCATCACCGGCGTGAGGGCGGCATGGGGCCCGCTCAACAGCGGCCTCGTCGCGGAATGCGGGCGGCTCGCGTCGGAGCTGCTGGCCGCCGCGCCGTCGGAGCCGTGGTTGGCGGCGTTGCATCGCGATCGGCCGGCCGGCGCCGAACTGCATCGCGACCCCGAGTTCGGCTTCATGTTGCTGGCCCATGCGGAACAGGCCGGGCTGTACCGACCGCCCCACGACCACGGCCGCAGCTGGGTGCTCTACGCGATCCAGGACGGCGAGATCGAAATGGGCTCCTTCGCCCGCGTCGCGGATGCCGACGGCGGCGCGCGGCTGGTCGAGCGCGACCGGACCATCCTTCGGGCAGGCGACGTCAGGGTCTACCTCCCCGGCGACATCCATGACACGCGTTGCCTGTCGCCGACGGCGCTGCTGTTCCGCTTCACCGAACGCGACCTGAAGGCCGAGGACCAGCGCGAGCACCGCATCACCCGATACGGCCAGGTGGACGGCGAACGGACGCCGAGTGCCGGGGGATGACTGTCGAGACCGACCCCGGCCGCCGCGCGGTCGCGATCGTCGCCGTGCTCGGGGCGATGGCTGCCGTGGTGCTGGACGCCGGTCTTGTGAACGCGGCGCTGCCCACCATGGCCCGCTCGCTGGGGACGACCGCGGCGGACGCGGTGCGCGTCGTCACGGCCTACCAGGCGGCGCTGCTCATGGCCCTCCTGCCCAGTGGGGCGCTCGGTGAGCGGTACGGTCACAGGGCGGTGTTCACCGCCGGCGTGGCGGTCTTCACCACGGCGTCGTTGCTGTGCGCCCTGGCTCCGTCACTGCCCTGGCTGGTTGCGGCGCGCTTTCTCCAGGGCCTCGGCGGCGCGGCGGTCATGGCCCTGGGAGTCGCCCTGCTCCGGTTCACCGTGGCGACCGATCGCCTGGGCGCCGCGATCGGCTGGAACGCCACGACAGTCGCACTCTGCTCCGCCGCCGGACCGGCGCTTGGCGCCGTGGTGCTGAGCCGGGCGGGCTGGCCCTGGCTGTTCGCGATCAATCTGCCGCTCGGTCTGGGCGTGTGCCTCGCCGCCGGCGCGTTGCCTTCGACGGCCAGGCGCGACCAGGCGATCGATCCGGTCAGCATGCTTCTCAACGCCTCGAGCTTCGCCGCCCTGATTGGGGGCGTGGGACTCTTCCCCGTCGCTCCGGCGCTCGGCGTCCCGCTGATCGCCGCCGCCGGTCTTGCGTTCGCGCTGCTGATCCGTCGCGAACGCTCCAAGGTTGCTCCGATGGTTCCGGTGGACCTCCTCCGTCGCCCGGGTTTTCGCCTGACCGTGATCGCCGCGCTCTGCGGCTTCGCCGGCCAGACGGCCGCGCTCGTCGCCCTGCCTTTCCATCTTCACCAGCTCGGTCTCACGGTGTGGGAGGCCGGGACCTGCCTGTCGATCTGGCCGATGGCGGTGGCCGCCACGGCCATGACCCTGGGCCGAGGCTCGGACTGGTTGCCCCTGGCCTGGCTCAGCGTCGTCGGCGGCCTGCTGCTGGCCATCGGGCTGGCGAGCGCCGCCTTGGCCTCTGGCGAGGCGAGCGTGGCGCTGCTCATCCCCTGCCTGGCCTTGAGCGGCGTCGGCTTCGGCCTCTTCCAGACCGCCAACAATCGCAGCCTGTTTCTCGCCGCCCCGCCCGAACGCAGCGGCGCCGTCGGCGGATTGCAGGGGACCGCCCGCCTGATCGGGCAGACGGCCGGCGCCGTCATGGCGGCCGGATTGCTGGAGGCGACATCGCTGGACATCGCCCCGGGCGTCGCCTTCGGCGTCGGCGCGCTTCTCACCCTGGCGGCCGCCGTGGTGAGCGGGCTGCGGGCCTGGTCGCGCGAAGCGGCCGCCTAGAGGCTGGCGTAGGCCGCGTCGATCAGGCGGCGGCTGCGCGGGTCGCCGATCAGGTGGACGTCCTGCCTGTTCATCACATAGGCGCCGGCGACGCGGCGCTCCGTGTCGGCGAAGGCGCAGCTGCCGCCCCAGCCGCTGTGGCCGATGGTGGTCGCCGTCGGGCCGTAGAAGAAGTTGGGCTCGTTGCGCATGAAGCCGGCGCCCCAGCTCATCTCGTAGGGCAGCACCAGGTCCTGGCCGCGGATGCGCTCGCGGCTGGCCTCGGCGACCATGGCCGGCGACAGCACCTCGACGTCGCCGATCCTGCCGTCCGTCGCCAGGGCGCCGAAGAAGCGGGCCAGGGCCTCCGCGGTGGCGTGGCCGTTGGCCGAGGGCACCTCGATCTCGCGCCAATCCGAACCCCGGCGACCGCTGGGCCCCGCCCAGGTCGACAGGAAGGCGGCGCGCTTGGGGTCGGTGACCTCGCCGAACTGGGGCAGGGCGCTCGGCGGCTTGAGGTCGGCGACGCGGCCGTGCTCGCCCTCGGGCAGTCCGATCCACAGGTCCAGGTCGGCGGGGACGGCGATGTCCTCGCGCAGGGCGGTCCCCAGGCTGCGGCCATCGGCGCGGCGATAGATCTCGCCGACCAGATAACCGACCGTGAGGGCATGGTAGCCGCTGGCGCTGCCCGGCGCCCACATCGGAGCCTTGGCGGCCAGCATGGCGGCGATGGCCGGCGGGTCGTACCAGAGCGTCGGGTCGATCGGTTCGACGAAGCCCGGCAGCCCGGCCTGGTGGGACAGAACCTGCTCGACGGTGATGGCCCCCTTGCCCTGCGCGGCGAACTCCGGCCACAGCTCGGCGACCGGCTGGTCGTAGCGGAGCTTCCTGGCCGCAACGAGCCGCGCGATCATGGTCGCGGCCACGGCCTTCGTGGTCGAGAACACCATGGTCAGGGTCTCGGCGTCGAACGGAACCTCGGACTTGCGGTCGGCGAAGCCGGCCCACAGGTCGACGACCATCTCGCCCTCGACGCTGAACGCGAACCGCGCGCCCAGCTCATGGCCGTCGGCGAAATTGGCGGCGAAGGCGTCGCGAACCGCCGTGAAGCCGCTGTCGCAGCGGCCGTGGATCTCAATGCTCACGCCAGCCTCTCGATGCGGACGGTGGGGCTGGCCTGTTTGATGCGGGCGCCCATGGCCACGATTGGCAGCTCGGGCGAGGCCCAGATGCCGGCCGAGGTGATGGTTTCGGCCAGGCCGCCGACGGCGCGGGCGAGGCCGTAGGACGGCGTTTGGCCCTCCAGTTGTGCGGCGGCGAACAGGGCGGTCAGCAGGTCGCCGGTGCCGCTGGGCGCCGAGGTGACCGACTTCTGGTGGGCGGCCAGCCAGGCCTCCTTCTTGTCGGCGTAGACGACGCCGATCTCGCCGCCGCGGACGACGGACGACACCAGCACGGCCTTGCCGGTCAGACGCGCCGCGCGAACGGCGTTGGCCGGGTCGCGGCTGTCGCTGCCGGTGATCCGCTGCAGCTCCCAGCTGTTGGGCGCGATCAGGTCGGCGCGGGGCAGCAGCTCATCCTGGATCGCCTGGGCGACCTCGGACGGGATGAAGAGGCCCTTGCCGGAATCGCCCATCACCGGGTCGACGACCACGAACGGCTTGCGGTTGAAGGCGCCCTCGCGCGGCGCGGCGCGCACGGCGTCGATGGCCCGGGCGGCGGCGCGCACCTGCTCGACGCTGGCGAAGTATCCGGTCAGCACCAGGTCGCAGAGGCCGAACAGCCCGTTGGCCTCGACGCCGTCGAGCATGCCCTCGAACGCCTCGACCGGCACCTGCGCCCCGCCGGGCGCGCCCCAGCCGGGGTGGCGCCCGTACAGCACCGTCGGCACGACGACGGGGTCGATCTTGAACTGCGTCAGCACGAGCGCCTGCGCCGAGCCGCCGACCCGGCTGCCTGCGACGTGGCTCGACATGATGAGGGCCATGGGCATGGGCGAAGGGCTTAGCGGAGCCTGCCCTGCTTGGGTAGGGGGGGGATTGCGCGGGGGCCGTCTCGGGGTACGGTTTGGCCATGCGGGGCGCGGCGATCATCGTTTCGGGACTGCTTCTGACGGCGGCCTGCGGGCCGGCGACGGAGGAGGCCGCCGAGACGACGACCACCGCTCCCACGATCGAGGAGCCCGACGGCGGCCCCCCGGCGCCCGAGCCGCCCGAGGTGTTTCCCGTGCCCGCGGGAACGGCCTGCGACATCCGCGGCGGCTGGTCGACCGACACCGACCCCGCCGGCCTGAACGTCCGCGCGGCGCCGTCCGAGGGAGCCGCGGTTCTGGGCAGGCTGCCGCGCGCAAAGTTCAGTCCGGCGGACGACCGCGTCCTCTACACCGTCTTCGACATCATCGAGGTCCGCGACGGCTGGGTGCGCATCGGCAATCCCATCGCGCCCGACGACTATTTCGCCGAGGGGCCGCCCAGGACCAAACTGCCCTCCGGCTGGATCAGCGGGCGCTACGTCGCCTTCGAAATCCAGGGCGACAAGGCTTTCGCCCAGCCCGATCCGGGCTCTCCGGTGATCGCGTCGCGCTGGACCACGCCCACGGGAGGCGAGCATCCGATGCGCTATCGCCATTTGCTCGACTGCCGTGGCGAGTGGGTCAAGATGCTGTTCACGGATCACCAGTCCCGTGAGCGCGAAGGCTGGGCCCGGGGCGTCTGCAACAGTCTTGAGACCAGTTGCGACGGTGACGGCGGCGACACCTTCAAACCGAATGAGGAGCGGCCCCCGGGGCCTGAATACAAGCCTCCGCCGCCCTAGTGGAGCCAGCCGAAATAGGCGTCAGCGCCGTTCCGGGCGACGGCTGACGCCGCCGCCTCTGCAACACCTATGCTGATCAGTACCGGTAGTGATCCGGCTTGAACGGGCCCTGCTGCGGCACGCCGATGTAGTCGGCCTGTTCCGGCTTCAGTACCGTCAGCTTCGCGCCCAGCTTGGCGAGGTGCAGCATTGCGACCTTTTCGTCGAGGTGCTTGGGCAGGGTGTAGACCTGGTTCTGGTAGGACTTCAGGTTGGTCCACAGCTCGATCTGGGCCAGCGTCTGGTTGGTGAAGCTGGCGCTCATCACGAAGCTCGGGTGGCCCGTGGCGTTGCCCAGGTTCACCAGGCGGCCTTCGGACAGCAGGATGATCTTCTTGCCGTCCGGGAACTCGACGTGGTGGACCTGCGGCTTGATCTCGTCCCACTTGAAGTTCTTCAGGCCGGCGACCTGAATTTCCGAGTCGAAGTGGCCGATGTTGCAGACGATGGCGTTGTTCCGCATCTGCCGCATGTGGTCGACGGTGATGACGTCCTTGTTGCCCGTGGCGGTGACGAAGATGTCGGCCTTGTCGGCGACGTCGTCCAGGGTCTGGACCTCATAGCCTTCCATGGCCGCCTGCAGGGCGCAGATCGGGTCGATCTCGGTGACGATCACCCGGGCGCCGCCCTGGCGCAGCGAGGCGGCCGAGCCCTTGCCCACGTCGCCGTAGCCGCAGACCACGGCGACCTTGCCCGACAACATGACGTCGGTGCCGCGGCGGATCGCGTCGACCAGCGATTCACGGCAGCCGTACAGGTTGTCGAACTTGGACTTGGTGACGCTGTCGTTGACGTTGATGGCCGGGAACGGCAGCTCGCCCTTGGCGGCCAGCTGGTACAGGCGATGGACGCCCGTGGTGGTCTCTTCCGACACGCCGGTAATGGCGTCGCGGATGGCCGAATAGAAGCCCGGCTTATCCTTCAGGTAGGTCTTCATCACCGCATAGAGGGCTTCTTCCTCCTCGTTCTGCGGGTTGTCGAGCAGGGTCGGATCCTTCTCGGCCTTCGGGCCGAGGACGCAGAGCAGGGTGGCGTCGCCGCCGTCGTCGAGGATCAGGTTCGGATAGCCGCCGTCCGACCATTCGAAGATGCGGTGGGTGTACTGCCAGTACTCGTACAGGGTCTCGCCCTTGACGGCGAAGACCGGCGTGCCGGTGGCCGCGATGGCCGCCGCCGCGTGGTCCTGGGTCGAGAAGATGTTGCAGCTGGCCCAGCGCACATCGGCGCCCAGCGCCTTCAGCGTCTCGATCAGCACCGCCGTCTGGATGGTCATGTGCAGGGAGCCGGCGATCCGGGCGCCCTTCAGCGGCTGGTCCTTGCCGAACTCCTCGCGCACGGCCATCAGGCCCGGCATCTCGGTCTCGGCGATGGCGATTTCCTTGCGGCCGTAGTCGGCCAGGGAAAGGTCGCGCACGATGCTGTCGGTCACGCGGTAGCTCCTATTGCGGCGTGAGGGCTCTATAGCCGTCCGGCGGCATCAGGACAACATGGATATAAAGATATCCTTATGTCTTGCCCAGCAGGCGATAGCCGCGTTCAGCCTTGGTCTCGGCGCTCGGCGTCAGCGGCGCGACGCGCGCCAGCCGCTCCGCCAGCGTGCGAAGCGCCGACGGGTTCCCCGTCTTGAGCTCGATCTCAAGCTCCAGAAGCGGGACGGACCGGTGGCCGGCCCGGATTTCGCCCGCGTCGATCACCAGTTCGACCAGGGCGCCGCCCTCCTCGATCATCCGGACCGCGCGCCGACTGGTCACCGTGAATAGTGGGACCAGCGCGGCGCCGTCGGGCAGGGCGGCGGGCGTCTCCGCCAGCAATGCGATCTCCGGCGCATCGGTCTTGACCGGCCATTCCCACTCGTCACGGCCGCCGTCCGCGCCAAGGGCCGACTTCAGGGTCTGGACGCGCTGGTCACCCGAGCGTCGCACGCGCAGGCCGAAACCCTGGCGGCGCAGCCAGTGGTCGGCGGTGTCGAAGTAGATGGCGTGCAGGTCCTTCACGGCCGTCTCGCCCCGCGGCAGAGCGGCCAGCACGGCGTCGGCGGCGTCGCGCGACAGCAGGAACTTCAGCTCGATCTCACGGTCGGGCGCGGTCATGGCCCGGCATCGCGCGTCGCACGCCTTCCCGCAAGGGGCGACGCCGCCTAGGGTGCCCCCATCGTCCAGAATGGGGAGCTTCCGATGATCCAGAGACGAGGTCTCGTCGCCGCCGCGGCGGTCGCCTGCGCGACGCTGTTGTCCCTCTCGGCCGCCGCCCGGCAGGCGCCGGCCGAGGTGATCATCGTCCATGCCGGAACCCTGCTCGACCGTCCGGGCCAGGCGCCGCGCCGGAACGCCAGTCTGATCATCCGCGGCGGCCGTATCGAGGCCGTGCGGGACGGCTTCGTGCCCGCTTCGGAATTCGCCGGGGCCCGGGTCGTCGACCTGTCCGGCAAGTTCGTCCTGCCCGGCCTGATCGACAGCCACGTCCATCTGACCAGCGACCGCGCCGGCGTCGAGGGCCAGCTGGCCGGCGTGACCGACTCGACCGCCGACTTCGCCTATGAGGCCGCCTGGAACGCCCGCAAGACCCTGGACGCGGGCTTCACCACGGTGCGCAACCTCGGCGACGACGGCGGCGTCACCCTGGCGCTGCGCGACGCCATCGCCATGGGCCGCGTGCCCGGACCGCGCATCATCGACGCTGGCAGCTCGATCTCGACGACCTCCGGCCATATGGACGGACGGCTGGGCTTCAATGACGTGCTGGCCGACGCCATCCCCCACGACAACGTCTGCGACGGTCCGGAGTCCTGCCGCCAGGCCGTGCGGCTGCAGGTCGGCCGCGGCGTCGACGTCATCAAGATCGCCACAACCGGCGGGGTGAACAGCCGCATCGGCGCGGGTCTCGGCGCCCAGATGTTCGATGACGAGGCCAAGGCGCTGATCGAGACCGCGCACCTGTACGGCAAGAAGGTCGCCGTTCATGCCCATGGCGCCGACGGCATCAAGCTCGCCCTGCGTTACGGCGCCGACTCGATCGAGCATGGCACCATCATGGACGAGGAGACCCTCCAGCTGTTCCTGAAGACGAAGGCCTACTACGTGCCGACCCTGTCGACGGTGAACGGCTACCTGGAGCGGATCGCCAAGGACCCCAACGCCTATTCGCCGGAGGTTCGGGCCAAGATCGACTGGCGCATCTCGATCACCGGGGAGTCGTTGAAGAAGGCCGTCCCGCGCGGCGTGCGCATCGCCTTCGGCACCGACGCCGGCGTCTCCAAGCACGGCCGCAACGCCGACGAGTTCGAGCTGCTGGTCAAGTACGGCCTGACCCCGATGGACGCCATCAAGGCCGCCACCGTCAACGCCGCCGACTTGCTGGGCCTCAGCGACATCATCGGCAGCCTCGAGGCGGGCAAGCAGGCTGACCTGATCGCCGTCGACGGCGACCCGCTGACCGACGTGACGGTGCTCAAGCGCGTGGGCTTCGTGATGAAGGGCGGCAAGGTGGTGAAGGGCGGCTGACCCTGGGGCCCGAAGCTGATGCGGGCGAGCGCAGGATGACACCCAAACTGGGGACTGCTAGAGCCCCAGGGGCCCGCAGGGAGAGACGCCCCATGAACGCCCCCGTCCGCTTCGTCGACCACGCCGAGCCGCGCCACGACTGGACGCGCGAGGAGGTCGAGGCGCTGTTCGACCTGCCATTCATGGAGCTGGTCTTCCAGGCCGCCCAGGTCCACCGCCGCTGGTTCGACCCGAGCGAGCTACAGCTCTCCCAGCTGCTGTCGATCAAGACCGGGGGCTGCGCCGAGAACTGCGGCTACTGCAGCCAGTCGGCCTCGTTCAACACGGGCCTGAAGGCCGAGAAGCTGATGGACCTCGATAACGTCGTGGTCGCCGCCAGGGCCGCCAAGGCCGGCGGGGCGCAGCGCTTCTGCATGGGCGCCGCCTGGCGCGACCTGAAGGACCGCGACCTGCCGAAGGTCGCCGAGATGATCACGCAGGTGAAGGCGCTGGGCCTGGAGACCTGCGTCACCCTGGGCATGCTCAAGGCTGACCAGGCCGTGGCCCTGAAGGACGCCGGCCTCGACTACTACAACCACAACCTCGACACCTCGCCGGAGTACTACGACAAGGTCGTCACCACCCGCACCTACGACGACCGTCTGGAGACGCTGCAGCACGTGCGCGACGCCGGCATCTCAACCTGCTGCGGCGGGATCGTGGGCATGGGCGAGAGCCGCCAGGACCGCGCCAGCTTCCTGCACCAGCTGGCCACCCTGCCGGTCCATCCCGACAGCCTGCCGGTCAACGCCCTGGTCCCGGTCGCCGGCACGCCGCTGGGCGACAAGATCAAGCGCGAGGGCGAGATCGACGGCCTGGAGTTCGTGCGCACGGTCGCCGTCGCGCGCCTGGTCTGCCCCAAGTCGATGGTCCGTCTTTCCGCCGGCCGCGACGACATGAGCCGCGAGCTGCAGGCCCTCTGCTTCCTGGCCGGCGCCAACTCGATCTTCGTCGGCGGCAAGCTGCTGACCACCCCGCTGCCCGGCATGGACCAGGACAGCGTCCTGCTCCGCGACCTCGGCATGCGTCCGTTCGGGACGAGCGCGGAGACGTAGCTCTCCTCCCTTCCTCCTCGATGGAGGAAGGGTCGGGGATGGTGGTGAAACCGCCGAGCGGGCGGAAGGGCTCAACGGGCTCGGCGCCACCGGGACGTTGTCTTCAGCGCAGCGGCTACACCACCCAACCCTCCTCCATCGAGGAGGAGGGCTTTTCGTGGGGGCATCCTCATGCGAACGCTTTCCCCATCGAGGGATGAATCATGAGCCGCGTCTTCGGGAAGGTCTGCCAGAACGGCTACGTCGTCCGCGACATCGAGGCGGCGATGAAGCACTGGATCGAGGTCATGGGCGTCGGTCCGTGGTTCTACATTGAGGACGTGAAGACCGACTGGTTCACCCATCGCGGGGTGACCTCGGATGTCAGAATGTCGATCGCCTTGGCCAACTCCGGCGACCTGCAGATCGAGCTGATCCAGCAGCGCAACGACGCGCCCTCGATGTACAAGGAGTTCATCGACGCGGGCCTCGAGGGCCTGCAGCACATGAGCTACTGGACCACCGACTATCAGGGCCTCTACGACAAGGCGCTGTCGCTGGGCTACCGCGTCGGCCACGAGGGCCAGATCGGCGGCGAGCAGGGCCGCTTCGCCTACTTCGACACCCAGGCCCACCCGGGCACGGTGATCGAGATCTCGGACATCAGCGGAACCAAGGGACGGACGTTCGCCCACATCCGCAAGGTGGCCGAAGGCTGGGACGGGTCGGAGCCGGTGCGGTACTTCCGGTGATGGCGGGCGCCGACTGGGCCCGACATACGCACGCTCACTATCGCGAGATCTGGGGCGTCGACGGCGATCTGTGCCGCTTGCCCGACGGCCCGACCCATCAGTTGCCGGGTTTCGAGGTCAGGAAGTTCCCGCCGACAGCCGATCAGGTGCTCTGGACCTACGCAACCTGCGGCATGAGCCAGCCCGGGGACAGCGAGCCGTTGGAGCTCCACATCCACGGTCGGGAAGAGTCGACCCGGCTCGTGCTGTTGCTGACTGTAGTGGCCCACTACCACCGGACCGGTCAGCGCCTGGGCCTCGGCCACACGGTCAACTTCGGTCTGGCGTGGCAACCGGGCTCGAGTTGCGATCGTGGCCTGATCTCGCTGCCCTATCTGTACGGGCCTCGCCTTGAGAACCTGACGGTCGATGGTGTCGCCGGCAAATGCCTGTGGCTGATCCCGGTCACCACGGCCGAGGTCGAGTTCAAGAAGTCGAATGGGCTCGATGCGTTGGAAGAACGTTTTGAGGGCGACGGCTTCGACTACGCCGACCCGCTCCGTCCCAGCGTCGCCTAGAGCGCCCTACCGCTCCTCGTCGAACTTCCGGTTCACCAGGTCGCAGAGCGCTTCCAGCGCCGCTTCCGCCTCGTCGCCCTCGGCGCTGATCTCGATGGTGGAGCCGATGCCGGCGGCCAGCATCATCAAGCCCATGATCGAGCGCGCATCGACGGTGGAGCCGTCACGGCTGACCTGGACCTCGGCGTCGAAGCCGGCGGCCATCTTGACGAACTTGGCCGAGGCCCGCGCGTGCAGGCCTCGCTCGTTCACGATCTCGACGGTGCGGCGCACGCTCACTTTTCGCCGGCCAGCACGTAGGACGCGACGGAGATGTACTTGCGGCCCGCCTCCTGAGCGTGATGCACGCACTCTTCCAGGCTCATGCGGGTGCGCAGGGACGCCAGCTTGATCAGCATCGGCAGGTTCAGGCCGGCGATCACCTCGGCGCGGGTCTGTTCCATGACGCTGATGGCCAGGTTGGACGGCGTGCCGCCGAACATGTCGGTCAGCAGGATGACGCCTCTGCCGGAATCGACATCGGCGCAGGCCTTCAGGATGTCCCTGCGGCGCTTTTCCATGTCGTCGTCGGGTCCGATGCAGATGGCGGCGACCGCGTCCTGCGGGCCGACCACATGCTCCATGGCGAAGACGAACTCTTCGGCCAGCCGACCGTGGGTGACTATCACGAGCCCTATCATCAGAGGGCCCAACGCCTTGTCATGATCAAACCGGGTATCCCCTGCCCGTCAGCCTCGCGGCGGAAAGGAGGCCGCGAAGGCGCCTAGATACGCCCGTTAATGTTCGTGTCCAAGATGCTCGATGATGCGACGCAGTTTCGCGGGCGCCGCGCGGTCAAATGGCCACAGGGGGCGCAGCGGGACCGGCCCGCCGGGGAGGTCGAGCGTCTCGCCGATCGGCATCCGCTCGACCGCATCGGGCGAGGCTTCGCAGCGCACGGCGAGGGCGACCTCGCAGAAGGCGATCGCGGGGACGGGCAGAACGCCTGCGCCGCGGCTCTCAAGAATGCCGGCCAGCGTGTCGGGGGCGCGACCGTAGTTTCGTCCGGCAGAGGCCCAGACCAGGACCCGGTCGTCGGCGACGAGCCGGAAGCCCTCGCCGATGGCGCGTAGCGCCAGGTCGCTCTTGCCCGCGCCGGAGGGCCCCTCGATCAGCACGCCGCGCCACTCGGCGCCGATCCTCAGCGCCACGAGGTCCGCGTGGCGGATCACGACCGCCGCTCGGGCAGGACGACGACGAAGCGCGCTCCGACGATCTTGTCGTCGGATTTGATAGGCCGCTCCCGTTTTCTGGCGGACCTTTCGTCAGGCCTTTCGCCGGTCTCGTGGCGGTTCTCGGCGTGGATCTCGCCGCCGTGGGCCTGGACGATCTGCCGGGCGATGGAGAGGCCCAGGCCCGAATTGCCGCCGAACGCCGACCCCTTGGGCCGGGAGGTGTAGAAACGCTCGAATACGGTCTCGAGGTTGTCGGGCGGGATGCCGGGGCCGTCGTCCTCGACCAGCACCCGGGCCTGGCCCCGGTCGCGGTCGAGGGTGACGCGAACCTGACCGCCGGTCGGGCTGAACGAGCGGGCGTTGTCGATCAGGTTGCGGAACACCTGGCCCAGCGGGCCTTCGCGACCGGACACGATAACCGGTTCGCCGGCTTCGATGGAGAGGGCGACTGACGCCTCGCCCGGCCGCGCCGAGGCCTCGTAGACACCGGCGATGTCGGTCAGCAGACCGCCCAGGTCGATGGCGCGCGGGGCGTCACGCGACAGCTCGGCGTCCAGTCGCGAGGCGTTCGAAATGTCGGTGACCAGCCGGTCCAGCCGGCCGACGTCCTGCTTCAGGATGCCCATCAGGCGCTCGCGCGCCGGGCCGTCGCCGACCAGGTCCAGGGTCTCGACCGCCGATCGGATCGAGGTCAGCGGATTGCGGATTTCGTGCGCCACGTCGGCAGCGAAGCTCTCGATGGCGTCCATGCGCTCCGAGAGGGTCTCGGTCATGTCTTCCAGGGACCGGCTGAGATCGCCGATCTCATCGTCACGGCGGGCCAGGTCGGGCAGCGAGATCGACCGCGCGCGCGCCGCCTTCACGCGATCGGCGGCCCTCGCCAGTCGCAGGACGGGGCGGGCGATCAGCACCGTCAGCAGCACCGACGACAGCAGGGTCACGCCCACGGCGATCAGGATGAAGGGGATCAGGCTGGCGCGTTCACGGGCGATGATCTCGTCGACGTCGCCGGCTTCGAGGGTCAGGACCCCTACCGTGGCGCGCACCCGCTTGATGGGCAGGGAGACACTGATCACCTGCTCGCCGTTCTCGGTGACCCGGCGGCCCTTGACGATCTCCCCGCCGCGCGCGATCGCGAGTTCGGCCTGCAGGGCGCGGCCGGCGCGCTGTTCGGCGTCGCTCGGGGACTCGGCCTTGGGCTTCTCGCCTGGCCGGCGCGCCGGCGGCAACGGCGCCCACTCGACGCGGTCCGCGACGAAGTAGGAGTCGGTGATCAGCTTGCCGCTCTTGTCGAACAGCCGCACCCGGGCGTCGCGCGGCAGATGCAGCAGCTGCAGGAGGGTCGCCGCCCGCTCGGGTTGCAGGGCCGGCTCGGGTTCTCCCACCGTGGCGGCGTCGTCGACCAGTCGCGCGATCCACTCGCCCTGGGTGATCAGGCTCTCGATCCGCGCGTTGACCAGGCCGCGACGCATCTCGTTCAACGTCAGGGCGCCGCCGATCAGGATCGCCAGGCTGAGCAGATTGAGGGCGATGATCAGCCGGCCGAGTCGGGACCCCTGCGGCCACCAGCGACGCCGGGGGCGCGCTTCGGGGTCAGGACTCGCGGTAGCGGTATCCGACGCCATACAGGGTCTCGATCGCGTCGAAGCTGGGGTCCACCTGGCGGAACTTCTTGCGCATCCGCTTGATGTGGCTGTCGATGGTCCGGTCATCGACATAGACCTGATCATCGTAGGCGGCGTCCATCAGGTTGTCGCGACTCTTCACGAAGCCGGGGCGCTGGGCGAGGGACTGCAGCAGCAGGAACTCGGTCACGGTCAGGCGGACCGGCTTGCCGTCCCACAGGCTGTCGTGGCGCTCCGGGTCAAGCGTCAGCTTGCCGCGCCGCATGGCCTTGGCGCCGGGTTCGGCCGGCGGCGCGCCCGGCGCGGCGTCTTCCTCCGCCACGTCGGCCCGCCGAAGCACGGCCTTGACCCGCTCAAGCAGCAGCCTCTGGCTGAACGGCTTGTGGATGTAGTCGTCGGCGCCGAGGTTGAAGCCGAGGATCTCGTCGATCTCCTCGTCCTTGGACGTCAGCATGATCACCGGAATGTTCGACGTCTGACGAAGGCGGCGAAGCAGCTCCATGCCGTCCATGCGCGGCATCTTCACATCGAGAATAGCGAGGTCCGGCGGATTGGCGGTCAGGGATTCGAGGCCCGCGACACCGTCGTGACGAGCGGTCACGACGTGCCCATGGCTTTCCAGCGCCAGCGAAACCGAAGCGACGATGTTTTCGTCGTCGTCCACCAGAGTGATCCTGGCCATGTATTCCCTTCTGAATGACTGTCTCGTACGGGCCTTCATGCCTGAAAAGGCATCCCGATGCAGGGAATTCCCCTGACAGCGTGGCGTCAATGGGGCGGCTGCATCGTAAACGGGACCTTAGGGTGTTTCCCACATAACGCGGTTCATGCGGGGAAAGGTCCACTACGAACTGTTCGTGCGCCGCCAGCCGGGATCCGGCTGGACGCTCGACATGGCCACGGAAGATCGCGCGCGCGCCATCCAGACGGCCGAGGAGCTCCTGGCCGAGGGACGCGTCGCCGCCGTGCGCGTGTCGAAGGAGGTCCTCGACGAGGAGACTCGCGAATTTTCCTCCGTCACCATCCTGAACAAGGGCGCGCCCGAGCGGGTCAAGCCCAAGAAGGTGCGCGAGGACAACGAGCCGCTCTGCGTCAGCCCGTCCGATCTCTATACGATCCATGCGCGGGAGCGCATCGGTCGCCTGCTCGACAACTGGCTGCTGCGAAACAAGGCCACGCCGTTCGAGCTGCTGCATCGCCCCGATCTCGTCGGCAAGCTGGAAGCCTCCGGGGTCGAGCTTCAACACGCCATCCAGAAGATCGCCATTCCCGAGGCGCAGGCCCGCGGCGTGGGCGTGCACGAGATCATTCGCGCCTTCCAGGCCCTGGCCGAGCGCGCGATCGAGCGCATCCTGCGCGACCATAAGCGTGGTCAGCTGCCCAACCTGGACAAGGAAGGCTTCGCCGCCGCCGCCGAACGCCTGGTCGCCGAGCCCGACCGAGCCTACCTGCTCGGCGCCGGCGTCGCCGCCTCGATCGCTCCGGCGAAGGGCTGGGCGGAGAAGGTCGGTCTGCTGCTCGACCTCGCCGACGCCGCGCCGACGCATCCGCAGGCGCGTGATCACGCCCTGCAGGTGCTGGAACAGCCGCTGACCGAGATCCTCGGCTCCCGCGCGGGTCTCGCCGACCTGTTGGGCGGCGAGCTCGACCTCGGATCTCAGCTGGCCGCGATGACGCGCCTTGCCGGCGCCGACGCGGTCGAGGCGCTGATCGGCATCGAGCCTTCGGTCGCCAAGGTCATGCCGCCCCTGGAAGGGGCCGCGGCGCGGCTGGCCAACTGGCTGGGCGGTCCGCATTTCGAAAGCTGCCGGGTGGCGATCGCTCAGCGCGTGCTGCGGGAGCTGACCGGGCCGCGTCGTCTCAAGCCCAACGAGGCGGTGGAGGAGATCGACCTGCTGCGGGGCCTTGCCATGGCTCTGACCGCGGCCGGCGGCCGCATCCTGTCGATGGAAGACATCCACGCCGCCTTCACCGCCCGATCCAAGGCGATGGTGACGGGTGACTTCGTCGACGCCCTGCTCGGCAAGGACAAGGGCGCCCGAGAGGAGATCGAGTTGCTGGTCCGCCTGGTGGAGAACGTCACCGGCGGCGCCAACAAGCGCCAGGCGGCGCGCTGGCTCAGCGCCAATATCTCCGCCCTGCGCTTCGAGAAGGAGATGCGGTTCGGCTCCGATTCGCCCGCTCAGAAGCTGGCCACGCTGGCCGCGATCCAGCGCGCGGTGAACCGCGTCGGACTGGTGCCGGAGGAATCTGGTCCCATCCAGGCCAAGATCGGCGAGGTCGGCGGCCTCATCGAGGCCGACACCAGGCTCGTCGCCACGCTTGCCAAGGCCCCTGCGCCCGCCGTGCATCGCCTGAACCTGCTGTTGCGGTTGGCGATGGGCGAGGCCGGCCCCACCGGCCCGGTCAGCGAGCGGGCTCGCACCGAAGCGGCCCGGCTGATGCGCACGCCGGAAGTCCGCGACGAACTGATCAAGTCGCCGGAAGCGCTCGACAAGGTCCGGGGCATGGCCCAGGCGTGCGGTCTGGTGGCGGCCTAAAGCCTCAACGCCGAGCGCAGGGCGTCGGCCACCCGCGCGACATCGCCATCTTCCATCGCCGGGAAGAGCGGCAGGCTCAGGCAGTGCCGGTACCAGGCCTCGGCCCCGGGCAACGACCGTTCGCCGTTGCGCGTCCGCCAGTAGGGCTGGGTGTGCACCGGAATGTAGTGGACTTGCGAGCCGACGCCCTGGGCCGCCAGGGACTCCATCACCTCGCGTCGGCTCACGCCGGCCGTCTCGAACGCGATCAGTGCGACCAGCAGGTGCGGGACGGGGTCCGACCACGGCATCGGCGGCGGCAGGGCGACCAGCGGGGCCAGCGGCGCGAGCGCCTCGCGGTAGAGCGCCGCCAGCCGCCGGCGGCGTTCGGCGAAGCGCGGCAGCTTGGCCAGCTGGGACAGGCCCAGCGCGCAGGCGATGTCCGGCAGACGATAGTTGAAGCCGGGCTGCTCCATTTCGTAGACCCAGGGCTCGCTCCCCGGCGGCCGGCTCATGCCGTGACTGCGGAAGCGCCGCAGCCGTTCCGCCAGGTCGCCGTCGTTGGTGGTCAGCATGCCGCCCTCGCCGGTGGCGATGGTCTTCACCGGATGGAACGAGAAGCTGGCCAGGACGCCATGGCGACCGTCGCCAACCTGTCCGGCGTGGCCGTTGAACAGAGTGCGGGATCCGAGCGCATGCGGCGCGTCCTCGACCAGGGCCGCGCCGGCGTCCTCGGCCAGGTCTCTCAAGGCCGGCAGATTGCAGACCTCGCCGCGCAGGTGGACCGGCAGCACCGCGCGCACGCGGCGCCCCCGGGCCTCGCCCAGCGCATCGCGCAGGGTCTCCGGCGTCATCAGCCCTGTGTCGGGATCGACGTCCGCGAACACGACGTCCGCGCCGACATAGGCGGCGCAGTTGGCGGTGGCCAGAAAGGTCATCGACGGCACAACGCAGACGTCGCCGGGGCCGATGTCCAGGGCCAGCATCGAAAGATGCAGCGTCGCGGTGCCGTTGCTGCAGGCCACTGCATGGGCGGCGCCGACCGTCTCGGCGAACCGTTCCTCGAACTCGACGACCTTCGGGCCGGTGGTCAAGTAGTCGGACCGCAGCGCCTCGGTGACGGCCGCGACGTCGTCATCCTCGATGGTCTGGCGGCCGTAGGGGAGGAACCCCTGCTTCACACGCCGGTCTCCTCGAGCATGGCCCGCAGGCGATCGGCGGTCAGCCAGTCGTCATTGCTGTCGCTGGAATAGGCGAAATCCTCGCCCACGGGCCGCGCGCCGTCGGCCGCGCCGAACGGCGTGCGCGTATACTCCACGAAGGCCGGCTCGATGATGTAGCGGTCGGCCAGCTCGACCGTCTGGCGCGCGTCGTCCGCGCCGACCATGATCTCGTGCAGCTTCTCGCCCGGACGGATCCCGACAATCTTCATGCCGGCGCCCGGCGACAGCGCCTGGACCAGGTCCGGCATCGACATCGACGGGATTTTCGGCACCAGGATCTCGCCCCCGCGCATGAGCTCCAGCGACGACAGCACGAAGTCGACGCCCTCGTTCAGGGTGATCCAGAAGCGCGTCATGCGCGGATCGGTGATCGGCAGCTCGGTCGCGCCCTGGGCCAGCAGGCGGCGGAACAGCGGTACGACGCTGCCGCGCGAGCCCACCACGTTGCCGTACCGCACGACGCCGAACTTGGTGCCGATGTCGCCAGACAGATTGTTGGCCGCCACAAAGGTCTTGTCCGAGGCCAACTTGGTCGCGCCATAGAGGTTGACCGGGTTGCAGGCCTTGTCGGTCGACAGGGCGACCACCTGCTTCACATGGTTGGTCAGGCTGGCCCAGACCACGTTTTCGGCCCCGATGACGTTGGTGTGGATGCACTCCGACGGATTGTATTCGGCCGCAGGCACCTGCTTCAGCGCCGCGGCGTGCACCACGATGTCGACGCCGCGCAGGGCCAGCGTCAGCCGCGCTCGGTCGCGCACGTCGCCCAGGAAGAAGCGCATCCGCGCCACGTCCTCGGCGCTGAAGCGTTCGCGCAACTCCTGCTGCATCTCACTCTGCTTCAGCTCGTCGCGGGAATAGACGATCAGCTTACGGGGGCGATAGCGGGTCAGGACCGTCTCGACGAACCGGCGTCCGAACGAGCCGGTGCCGCCGGTGATCAGGATCACCTTGCCGTCGAGGTTCAGAGTCTGGGGCGCGAAGCGGCCCATGGCGACATCCTTGCGTGAATCTCCGCCGAGTCTCGATTGAGTCGGCCCCGCGGTCACGCCGCCGCCGCGTCGCAGGTAAACGGGACGTCAACCGTGTCGTGTCATGGGGAGGGTCATGGATCGCCGACTTGCTCTCGCCGCCGCGCTCGCGCTCATTCCCACGGTCGCCTCGGCCTCGGGCGGCGAAAAGAAGAAGGGCGGCGGCATCACCTTCGTCCAGGTCAAGGCCGTGGCCGCCACGATCATCCGCCGAGACGGCAGCCGGGGCGTGATCACGGTCGAATGCGGCATAGACATCGCCGACAACGACCTGCGGACCAAGGCCACCGCGGTCCAGCCCCGCCTGCGCGACGCCTACGCCGGCTTTCTGCAAGGCTACGCCGGCGGCCTGCCCAAGGCCGCCCTGCCCAACGCCGACTACATCGCCGCCGAGCTGCAGAAGGCGACCGACCGCGTGCTCGGCAAGAAGGGCGGCAAGCTGCTGATCGGGACGATCCTGATCAACTGAGGCGGCGCCCCGCCGCCCGCTCCTAGTCGAAGATGAGATCGGTCGCCGCCGACAGTTCGGCCAGGGCCTGGTCGACCCCGCCGACCTTGATGGCCCGCATCCCCAGCATCGCCGCCGGCTTGCAGTTGATCCCCAGGTCGTCGAGGTAGACGCAGTCGACCGGCTCGACGGCCAGCAGCTCGCACATCATCTGGTAGATGCGCGGGTCCGGCTTGCGGACGCCGGCCTTGGAGCTTTCGATCACGGCGTCGAACAGTTCCATGATCCCGGCCACCTGGGCGGCCTTGTCGCTGGTGCCCGCCATGCCGGCGCCGTGGCCGGTCTGGACGTTGTTGGTGATGCAGCCGACCTTGAAATGCTGCTTGCACTGCTTGAGCGCCGCCACCATCCGCGGCCGCACGTCGCCGGACAGCCGGGGCAGGATGTCGGCGCCGCGCACGGCATGGCCGAGCGCCGTCGCCTCCTCGAGGAACTTCACGTCGAAGGTCGCCGCGTCGATCTCGTTGCGCTCGAACAGGGCCCAGGCGTTGTCGTGCGGATTGGTGGCGTTGATCCCGCGGATGAAGTCGCGCGGCAGGCCGCGCTCGGTTTCGAAGTGGTTGAACGCCTCGAACGGCGAGGAGGTGATGACCCCGCCGAAGTCCCAGATTACCGCCGCTACCGCCACTGATCGCTCCCTGATTTTTCGGGGCGGACGCTAGACACCGAGTGGGGGCGGTGCAACCCGTGGGGACATGATCCCGCCTCCGATCCGCATCGCCCTCCTTCTCGCCGCCGTCGCGACCATCATCTGGCTGTCGCTCGCGCCGACCGCGGCCCTGCCGGGGGTGAGCCTGTGGGACAAGTTCGAGCATGCCTTCGCCTATCTGGTCCTTACACTGATCGGCGCATGGGCGTTCCGCGCGACGTCCTGGCGGCTGGCGGCCGGCCTTTTCGTCCTCGGCGTCGGCATCGAGTTCGCCCAGGCCCTCATGGGTCTTGGTCGACAGGGCGATGCGCTGGACGCGATCGCCAACAGCCTCGGCATCGTTCTGGGCCTGGGCCTGGCGCGCCTGATCGGCGAACTGCCGATGGTTAAATCTCGCGCTCGCGGAGAATAGGTCCGGAAGCTCGGCCCGTAGCGGTTATCGTATTGGTCTCGTTAAGGTTTCCGAGGCCGCCATGCAGTTCGTCAAGGTCCCGCTCGCCGCCGCCGTCGCGGCGCTGACGCTCACCGGCTGCAACCTGCCGTGCCAATGCCCCACGACGCCGGCCGCGTCCTCGACGACCGCCAAGACCGTCCAGGCGTCGACCGGCGGGTCGTCCTCCGCCACCCGAACCACGGCGACGAGGACCAGGACCGTCCACCGCCCAGCGGGTCGTCGCGAGCGGGTCGAGGGCGGCTATCGCTACGCCGCCGGCAGCCGTCGATATGCGAGCGGCGTCAGCGTGGAGGTCAGCGAGACAGAGACCTCCAGCAGCCGCTACCGCTACAGCGAGACCGAGACGCGCTATGGCGCGCGCGGCGGCGGCTATGCGTATGGCTCCGGCGCGTCGGGCGGATACGCCTACGGTGCGACCTCCGCCGGCCAATACGGCGCTCCGCCTCCGCCGCCGCCCGTCGCTCCGTCCTACCGACGGGACTACCACCTCGCTGGAACGGACCGCCACGGCTACCTGACCTGGCCGGGCAAGGTCGAGGACTAGGCGCACGACTGGGGGCTGCCCCCTTAGTCCGCCGGTCGGTGGGCCATGGTGTCCTGGACCTTGATGATCGCGGGACCCAGGATCACCACGAACAGCACCGGCAGGAAGAACAGGATCATCGGAACCGTGAGCTTGGCCGGCAGGGCCGCGGCCTTCTTCTCGGCGGCCGACAGGCGCAGCTCGCGGTTCTCCTTGGCCATGACCCGCAGCGCGGCGCCCAGGGGCGTGCCGTATCGCTCAGCCTGGATCATCGCGGTCGCGACGGCCTTGACCCCCGGATGGTTGGTCCGCTTGGCCAGGCCTTCGTAGGCGAGGCGGCGATCCGGCAGGTAGCTGAGCTCTGCGGTCAGCAGGGTCAGCTCCTCGGCCAGCTCGATCGAGGAACTGCCGACTTCGCCGCTGACCTTCTGGATGGCCGCCTCGATCGACATGCCGCTCTCGACACAGATCAGCAGCAGGTCGAGCGAGTCGGGAAAGGCGGCGACAATCGACTCCCGGCGCTTTTGGGCGACGTTGCTGATGTAGATGTTGGGCGCATAGTAACCGAGCACCATCGCCGCGACGCTGAAGGTGACCCGGCTCATGGTCGGCAGGCCGAAGTCGTTGATCACGAACAGGTAGAAGGCGGTCGACGCCAGGAAGGCGAACGGCATCACCAGGCGGAAGAAGTAGAAGGCGCTGATCGGCCTCGGGCCGCGGAAGCCGGCCTGAGCCATCTTCTCCGCAACCTTGGGGTCCTCGAGCAGACGCGACAGTTGCAGACGCTCCACCACCTTCTTGTAGAGGCCTTCGTCGACCTGCCGGATGCTGCTGCTGGCCCCGGCCCCGCGCTTGGCGATCTCCTCGCGCGAACGGCGGCGTAGTTCCTCGCGACGGTTCGCGACCGACTTCAGCCGGCCTTCGAGGCCTCGGCTTCGCAACATCGGCGCGGCGAGCGTGACGATGGTGGCGAAGGCGACCAATGCGACGAAGGCCGTCAGCAGGTTGTCCGGATCCGTGAGGGTTCTGGCGATATCCATCGGCCCCCCCCTCAGAACTTGAAGTTGATCATGTTGCGCATCACCAGGATGCCCAGGCTCATCCAGATGGCGGCCCCGAGCAGCATCAGGTGACCGCGCGGATCGCTGAACATCGGCGCCATGTAGGCGGGATTGGTCAGGGAGATCATCGCCACGACCCCGGGCGGCAACGATCCAATGATGAACGACGAGGCAATGGCTTCGGAGGACAGCGCCTTGATCTTCTCGCGCATCATCTTCCGGGCACGGAGGATCGTTGAAAGATTGTTGAGCGCCTCGGCCAGGTTGCCGCCCGCCTTCTGCTGGATGGCCAGCACGATGGAGAAGAAGCGCAGCTCATTGGTCGGCATGCGCTCGTACATCTTCTCCAGCGACTGATCCATGGCCATGCCCATGCCGACGTTCTCGACCATGCGGCGGAACTCGCCGGCCAGGGGCTCGGGACACTCGCGTCCGATGATCTTCAGGCAGTCGTGGACCGGCAGGCCCGATTTGATGCCCCGGACGATGATGTCGATGGCGTCGGAGAAGGCCTCGGTGAACATCTTGATTCGGCGTTTGGCCAGGAAGCCGACCAGCCAGCGGGGCAGACCCAGTCCGGCCGCGAAGGCGAGGCCCAACGCGATCAGCGGCTTCTGGGTGGCGACCAGCACCAAAAGGCCCAGTCCGAGACCGAAGACGATACTGGCGATCCAGAAGGTGCGGACGGACACACTCAGGCCGGCCTGCTGCAGACGGGCGGCGATCGCCAGCGTGGCCTTCTTCTGCTGCCTTTCCTGGTCTTTCAGGGTCTGCAGAATCTGCTTGCGACGGCTCTCCTGGGTGTTGGCGACCGCCGCCCGGCCCCGCGCGCGCGTTTCGCGCGGACCGCCGCTGACGATGGCCTGGGCGCGCTTGGCGGCCCGGGCGCTGCCCGAGTCGCCGCCGACGAACACCCATCCGATGCCGCCGATGGTGATGAAGGCCAGAACCGCGACGACGATGACCAGCATGGGCTACTCCGCCGCGTCTAGCGCTTCGGCCAGCTCGCGTTCGAGGCCGTAGTAGCGGGCCCGGTCCCAGAAGCGCGGACGGGCGATGCCGGTGGAGCGGAACTTGCCGGTGACCCGGCCTTGCGCGTCCTCGCCGTTCATCTCGTAGACGAACAGGTCCTGGGTGACGATGACATCGCCTTCGAGGCCCACGACCTCGGTGATGTGGGTGATCCGGCGCGAGCCGTCGCGAAGGCGGGCGGCCTGGATGATGACGTCGATGGAGCCGACGATCATCTCACGGATGGTTTTCGAGGGCAGGCCGTAGCCGCCCATCGTGATCATCGACTCGATCCGGCTGATGGCCTCGCGCGGGCTGTTGGCGTGCAACGTGCCCATCGAGCCGTCGTGACCCGTGTTCATCGCCTGCAGCAGATCGAACGCTTCGGGCCCGCGGACTTCGCCGACGATGATCCGTTCGGGACGCATGCGCAGACAGTTCTTGACCAGGTCCCGCATCGTGATCTGGCCCTGGCCCTCGAGGTTCGGCGGGCGGGTTTCCAGCCGCACCACGTGCGGTTGCTGCAGCTGCAGCTCGGCCGCGTCCTCGCAGGTGATCACCCGCTCGGTGGGATCGATGAAGGCGGTCATGGTGTTGAGCAGGGTGGTCTTGCCCGACCCGGTGCCGCCGGAGATGACGATGTTGCACCGGCAGGCGCCGATCACGCCGAGCACGCGCGCGCCCTCGGGACTGATGGACTTGAAGTCCACCAGGTCCTTCATGGTCAGTTTGTCCTTCTTGAACTTCCGGATCGTCAGCGTCGGGCCGTCCAGCGCCAGCGGCGGGGCGATGACGTTGACCCGGCTGCCGTCCGGCAGTCGGGCGTCGCAGATCGGCGAGCTCTCGTCGACGCGGCGGCCGACCTGAGAGACGATCCGCTGGCAGATGTTCATCAGCTGCGCGTTGTCGCGGAAACGGACGTTGGTCAGTTGGACCTTGCCGCCGACTTCGATGAACACCCGATTGGCGCCGTTGACCATGACGTCGGCGATGTCGTCGCGGACCAGCAGCGGTTCCAGCGGACCGTAGCCGAGGACGTCGTTGATGATGTCCTGGACCAAGTGGTCGGTCTCGGCGACCGACATGGAGACGTTCTTGATCGCCACCAGTTCGGCGACGATGTCCCGGATCTCCTCAGCCGCCGACTTCTGGTCGAGCTGGGCCAGCTGGCTCAGGTCGATGGTGTTCAGCAGGGCGTTGAAGATCGTTGTCTTCGTCGCGTGGTAGTAGTCGCTCTGCTCACGGACGATCTGAGCGGTCGGACCGCTCTGAGCGGCGCGCAGTTGGTCGAGCCCCTTCGGCGCCTTCGGCTTCTCTCGGGGCGTCGAGCCCCCGGCGAGGCTGGCGGCGTCGACGCCTTCCCGCTTGGTGGCGGGAGTTCCCGACGCCGTCGGCGCGGGATCGGACTGCGGGCGCGTCGCGATCGGCGCGCCGGCGGGCGCCGGAGGCGGAGCCTTCAGCGGTCGGGCCGCATCTGCATCGGATCGTTTTCCGAACACCGGGCGCTACTTCTTCTTGCCGAGCAGGCCGCCGAGCAACGACGACTTCTGGGCGGGAGGCGGATCGCGGCGCGCGATCAGTTGGGCGAGCTGGTTGACGCCCTCGGCCGCCTTCGACCGCGGAGCGACCTCGGCGAGCATCTGACCGTGGTTGGCGGCCTGCCCGAAGGCCTTGGGTTCGAATGGCAGGCAGAGAGAGGGCGCCAGTCCGAGCGCGGCGCCGAAGTCCTTCACTGGCACTTCGGGGCGGCCGGGCACGCCCACCTGGTTCAGCACCAGTCGCGGCGGCGCATCGTTCGGCCGGGCCTGCCTGACCAGGTCGATCATGTTCTTGGCGTTGCGCAGCGAGGCGAGGTCCGGCGTGGCGACGATCACCAGGTCGTCCGACGCCACCAGCATCTTCCGCTTCCAGGCGCTCCAGGCGTGGGGAAGGTCAAGGACCACGAAGGGCGCGGCCGAGCGGATCTTCTGGGCGACCTCCTCGAACGCGTCCGGATGGATGTCGAAGTCCTGGTCGAGCGTCGCCGGGGCGGCGAACAGCGACAGGCGGTCGGTGACGCGGACCATCATGCGATCCATCAGCACCGGGTCCAGACGCTCGGGCTGGCCCAGCGCGTCGGCCATGCCCTGCAGGGGGTCCTGGTTGAAATTGAGGCCGGCGGTGCCGAACGGCAGATCGAAGTCGGCGAGGACGACGCCCGCCTGGAGGCGCTCGGCCAGCGCCCAGGCCAGGTTGTGGGCGAGGGTGGAGGCGCCGACGCCGCCCTTGGCGCCGACCACGGCGATCTGGCGGCCGGTGAACGGCGCCGACGGGTCGGCATAGAGGCTGGTGATCGACCGGATGAGCTGCAGCGGGCTGAGCGGCGGGACGAGATACTCGCTGACGCCGCGGCGCATGAGCTCCCGGTACAGGGCGATGTCGTTGGCCGACCCAATGGTCACGACCTTGGTGCCGGGGTCGCAGACCTCGGCCAGCCGATCGAGCTGGGCGAGAAGCTCCGGGGCCGGATCGAGGCTCTCGACGATGACCAGCGAGGGGGTCGGCTGGTTCTGATAGTGGTCGATCGCCGCCTGCACGCCCCCGGGCCGGACCAGGGTGGCGGCGCGCGACATGCGACGATCGCCGGCCGCCTTTTCGACCAGCTCCGCGGTGTCTGGCCGAGAGCAGAAGACGTGAATCGTGATGCGCGGGACGCTGGCGTCGCCGTTGCCGGCCTCGCCCCCGGGATTCACCTCGGCGACGGGGCTGGAGACTTGAGGATGACCGGGGGACTGGGACACGGGGGACGCTGCTGAGGTCGGAATAGGCGACAGGTCGGCGAAAGGGTCTTCGTCCAGGGCCGATCGCGCCGGCGGGAAGTCCGCGAACGGATCGGCGCCGGAGGCGGGTTTGACCAGCGGCAGGTCGTCGCGCCAGGGATCGCCGCCCGCCGGCGCGAACTCATCCTCGGCCTCGAAGCCCAGGTCGAATGGATCGTGTTCCGCGGGTCTGGTGTTCATGGCTACTGGATCGCCTGCGAGACCGCGCCCGAAGCCTGGGCGTCCTTGGCGGAAGAGGTCGTCTCGCCCTTGCGGTACTTGTCGAACACCGTGGCCCGGCGGCCCGGATCGGCAGGGTCCATCGTGCGCGGCGCGACCAGATCTCCGGGGTTGGCCACCTGGGCGGCCATGTTGGACGTCACCGCGCAGCCGAGGTTGCCGTAGGCGCCGTTGCCGAACGTGCGGCTGAGATTCTCCCACGAACCGCAGTTGGGCGTGGCGACCGAGTAGCGCTTGAAGCCGACGATCACCGGCGCGTCGGCTTGGCCGGCGGCGTCGTAGCCGACCAGTTTCACCAGGGCCGCCGGAGCGCCCTGGCCAACGAGGTAGGCGCGGGCTTCCGTCCCAACCCGGTAGCCGCCTTCGTTCGGCGCGGCGACGGTGATCTCTCCGCCCTCGGTTTGCATCCAGCGGCCGTGAAACTCGGCGAGGGCCCGGGCCTGGTTGCCGGATAGCCCGGTCGGATGAGCGGCGAGGCGAATTTCGTCGGGCGTCGGCGTGACCTGGATCGCGCCCTGCCATGCGTCCAGGGCATTGGGCGCCGCCGAGGTCGCTGGGAGGCCCCCGCCGCCGTGGGCGCAGGCCGCCAGCGCCAGTCCGGCGACCAAGGGCGTCAGGCGGGGAAGAAGGTGCTTCGGCATCGCGCTACTCGATCACGTAGCCGATCGGACCCTGCCAGGTCCGGCCGGCGTTTGCCCCCGGAGGGGCCTGCACGGACTTGTTCAGCTTGCCCATCAGGATGGTCTCCGCGTCGTTGGCGAAGCGCAGGCCGTCCGCCGGGGTCTGGAAGGCGTTCGGATTGTTGGGATCCACTAGATAGGCCGTCACCAGGACCACCATCTCGGTGTCGCCCGACAGGTAGTCCCGCGAGCGGAACAGGGAGCCGAGCACGGGCAGACCGCCGACGCCGGGCAGAGCGTCCAGGTTCTCCCGGGTCTGTTGCTGGATCAGGCCGGCGATCATCATCGAGCCGCCCGAGGGCAGTTCCACCGACGTCTCGGCCCGGCGCACCGTCAGGGCCGGGATGGTCAGGCTGGTATTGCTGCTGCCGCCGCCGAGCGTGAACGCGCCCTGGGTCGTCAGTTCGGAGATCTCCGTCGAGATCTTGAGCGAGATGCGCCCGCCCGACATCACCACCGGGGTGAAGGCTAGGCCGACGCCGAACGGCTTGTACTCCACGGTGACCGAGCCCGAGGAGTTGTCCTGGTTCACCGGCACCGGGTACTCGCCGCCGGCCAGGAAGCGGGCCGCCTCGCCGGACACGGCGGTCAGGTTCGGTTCGGCCAGGGTGCGGACCAGGCCCACGCGCTCAAAGGCCCGGATCGAGCCGGTCAAGCTGTCGCCGCCTTCGGCGTAGGTTCCGCCGATCGAAGCGCCGCCCGGCAGGGTGCCGTTGATGCTGAAGTTCGCGGCCTGGCCGAGCGTGATCGAGCCGGACCCTTGCTGAAGCACCGCGTTCAGGTTGACGCCCAGCTGTTTGATGACGCTGCGCTGGACCTCGACGATGCGCACCTTGAGCATCACCTGGTCCTTGCCGGCGACGCTCAGCATATTCAGCACCTGCTCGGGCTTGGCCACGTAGCGGGCGGCGATCTGTCCGGCGCGCTCCGCGTCGATCGGGTTCTGGACCATGCCGGTCAGGATGACGGAGTCGCCGATCGACTCGACCTTCACCCGCGCGCCCGGAATGACCCGGTTGATCGTCGCCGCCAGGGCGCCGCCGTCGGCGTCGACGCGGATGTTCAGCGACAGGATCCGGCGGCCGGAGGCGTCGAAGAGAATGGCGTCGGTCTGTCCCGAGGCCAGGCCGAGCACGTAGATCCGGCGGGGCGTGCGCAGGACGGCGTCGGCCACGGCGGGGTTGGTGATCAGCACGTCCCGGACGTCGACCGGCAGTTCGACGATCGCCGACTTGCCCCGCGGCAGCGACAGATCCTGCGATGCGCCGCTCGAAGCGAGGTCCACGCGAACGGTGGAGCCGCCGCCGGCCCCGACCAGGCTCGCGCCCTGGGTCTCGATCGGCAGGGGTTGGGCCGAAACGACGGGCGCCGCGGCCTGGACCAGCGCGGCGAGGAAGACGATGGGGGCGGCGGCGCTGAAGCGGCTCTTGCTCATCGGGACACCGTCACCTGACTGGCCTGTCCGGCCTTGAGGACCCGCACGGTCTGGCCAGAATCCGCCGATCCCCCGGCCGAACCGCGGGAGGTCGGCGCGCCGGCGTCGGCGTAGGACCGCAGCGCCAGGCTCAGGGCCCCGCCGGCCTTGGCCTTGGTCTGGGCGCCGGCGACCAGCTCCGTGTCGGCGGCGGAAACCTCGAGCGTCGCCACGGCGCCGACCATCGTCTGGGCGTCCTTGGCCGGCTGCGCGGCCTGGTCGATGGCCAGGACCTTCACGTTGCGCAGCACCGTCTCCGTGACGATGCCCTTGTCGCCGGCGTCGACGCTGACGATCAGGTCGACCCGGTCGCCGGGCAGGACGAAGCCGCCGGCGGCGGTGTCGACGGTCACGCCGACCGACATGGCGCGCATCCCGGGCTGGAGGACGATGGCCATGAAGTTCCCTTCGCCCTGCTTGACGATCTTGCGGGCGACGATCGGCTCGCCGCTGACGAACGGTTCGCGGACGACCGCGCCGTCGAGCGCCTTGATGGCGGAGTCGCCGAGCAGGCCGCTTGCGGTCGTGGCCGCCTGCTGGGCGGCGCCCGCGGCGCCGGCCGGCTTCACGGCCGCGGGCGCGCCGTCGGTGGTGAAGCTGGGGCTGAGGCCTTCGGCGGGCCAATCCTGCCAGCCGAGGTCGCTGGCCGAGAGGCGCGTTCCCGTCGGCAGATCACGCTTGGCGACCAGCACCCGGACGGTCGCCTGCGCGGGCGTCGGGGCGGCGGTGGCGGCGGCGACCGGCATCTTCTTGGGCGAGAAGGCGCCGCGCACGACGAACGCCAGCGCGATGGCGGCGACGGCGGCGATCACCAGGATGAGGAGGCGTACGGCGCTCATTAGGTCGAACTGACCCTTGAAGGGACACTGGGCATATGAACGTCCGGCCGATCCGGCGCGGGCGCATGGGCGATTCGTCGCCGTCCCTTCTGGCGGCAGCTCACCATCCTGCGGGCATGGTTAACGCCCGCCTAAGCCCCGCTCAGGACAGGCCGGGAAAGAGCTGCGCCGGAAGGCTGGTCGGAAAGGCCGCGAGGGCGCCGATGGCGATGGCGACGCCATAGGGCACGTTCTCGCCGGGCGTCGCCAGGCGGCCGATCCAGCCGCGCAGGCCCATCGTCACCGGGCGGAGCCAGCCCGACCGCATCACCAGCAGGGACAGGGCGAGGCCGCCGCCCGCCACCGCGGTCACGGCCAGGAAGGGCAGCAGGGCCGACCAGCCGAGCCAAAGAGCGACGGCCGCGAACAGCTTGGCGTCTCCGCCGCCGATCCAGCCGGCCGCGAACATGCCCATGCCGACGATCAGGGCGCCGAAGCCGATCGCGACGGCCATGCCGATCTGCGACAGGGGCGCGCCGAGGACCAGGGCGGTCGGGAAGAACAGCGCGATCAGGGCCAGGGAGATCCAGTTCGGGATCGTGAAGCTGGTGGCGTCCCGCATGGCGGCCACGATGGCGAGGGCGGGGAAGGCGACGAGCAGCGCGAACTGGAGCAGCGGAAGCATGGAACGTCCGGGGCCTGAAATGAGGGTTCGACCATGCGCCCGCAGCGGTGAACCGAAGGTTACGGCAGGCGAACGGCCGGATCCAAAAGCAGAAGGGCCGCGGATTACTCCGCGGCCCCCTGTTTTCCGAAGCGACGCCGTCTTAGCTGGCGGGCGTCAGGCCCGTGTTGATGTCGGTGAACGCGTCGTTGAGCTTGCCGCCGAGGGTCGACACAGCGGTGATGATCACCACCGCGATCAGGGCGACGATCAGGCCGTATTCGATGGCCGTGGCGCCGGATTCATCCTTGGCGAAGCGCGTCATAAACTTGGTCATTGCTTGATCTCCTCATCAGCAAGCTAGCGGTTGCGGGTTCAAGCCGCTTGGCCTGCCTGCCCCCGAAAACAAGGCCACTCTCGCAGGGTGCGTTTAATGGCCAGTAAACAGCAGGAGATCGTCGAATATTTTTCTATGGTTTACTTGGTTTTACTATTAGCATCCGTTAACCATAAGCTCGAAACTGGCTCCGGATTCTCTATAGGAATCGCGCCCGCCCGCGTGGGAGCGTTTTTCAGTCTTTGTTGACCATTCGGCACGACTCTCGGCGTCGAACTCAGCCGTCGGAAAATCGCCATGCGCCGCTTCCCGGGCCTCGTCGCCACCCTGCTCGTCCTGTTCGTCGCGCTTCCGGCGGCGGCGCAGAACATGCCGATCCGCATCGACCAGGCGGCCCGGCTGGTGCTGAGCGGTTCGGCGCGCGACGTCATCATCGGCAATCCCGCGGTGGCCGACGTGACCGTGCTTGACGGCCGCACCCTGGTCGTGACCGGCAAGGGCTACGGCATCACCAACCTGATCGTGGTCGATGGTCGCGGCCGGACCATCCTGGATCGCCAGATCATCGTGTCGGCCAGCGACGACGGCCGGGTGACGATGTATCGCGGACCGGACCTCTACAACTACGCCTGCGCGCCGCGCTGCGAGCGGACGCCGATGCCGGGCGAGAAGGACACCACCTACCAGCAGGCCATCTCGCCGTTCACCACCTCGGTGCAACGCGCCTCCGGCGCCGCCTCGGCCCAGGGCGAGTAGCGATCGCGGCGAACTGGTCGCGAGTAAACCGCCAGTTAGGGACGGCCCGCTATTCTCCGCCGCGACGTCGAGGGAAGGCGAGCCCGATGGCCCCAGCGGCCCGAAAGATCAGGTCTCTATACCGACGCTTCGCCGCCGCCCGCCGCGGCGCGACGGCCGTCGAGTTCGCGCTGGTCGCCGCGCCCTTCCTCGCCCTGATGTTCGGTGTGCTCGAGCTGGGCATGGTCTTCATGGTCTCGACGACTCTGGACAACGCCACCGAGACGGCGGCTCGCACCATCCGCACCGGCCAGTTGCAGACGGCCGGCGGTTCGGCCAGCTCGTTCAAGACCGCGGTTTGCGACAACATGTCGTGGCTGGGCTCAAGTTGCGCGACCAACCTCTATGTCGACGTGCGCACCTTTCCCAAGTTCGCGGACGTGTCCCTGACCGATCCGGTGACCAACGGCGCCTTCGACACCAGCAAGACCACCTTCGTGCCGGGCGATGGCGAGGACATCGTCGTGGTGCGGGCCTACTACGAATGGACCCTGATCACGCCGATGATGAATGCAGGCCTCGCCAGCCTCGGCGGCACCAAGCGCCTGATCTATTCAACCGTGACCTTCCGCAACGAGCCCTACTCATGATCGGGTTCTTGAGCCGGCTGCGGCGTGATCGCCGCGGCGTTTCCGCCGTCGAGTTCGCGCTGATCGCGCCGGCGATGATCGCCTTCTACTTCGGTCTGGCCGAGATCACCCAAGCCCTGCTGGCCGAGCGGCGCGCCGGCCACGCCGCCTCGGCGATCGGCGACCTTGTCGCCCAGTCGTCGACCATCTCCAACACCGAGATCACCGACATCTTCGCGATCGCCGCCACGATCATGAAGCCCTATCCGACGACCAGCCTGCAGATGCGGGTGACCAGCGTGTCGGCCAACGGGAGCGGCGTGACAACCGTGGATTGGAGCAGCGCCCAGGGCGGACTGACCGCCTACAGCTCCGGCGCCGCCATCACCGTGCCCTCCGGCGTGATCGCGGCCAACCAGAGCGTGGTCATGTCGGAAGTGAACTATTCCTACGACTCGCCGGTCGACTTCTTCATGCCCAACGGGGTGACCTTCAGCCGCAAGTTCTATCTGCGGCCGCGCAAGTCGGACAAGGTCACGAAGTCGAACTGAGATCGCCGAGCTCGCGCGCGATCGTGTCGCCCAGTTCCTGCACGAGCGGCAGTCCGGGCATGTCGCTTCCGTCGAACCAATGGACGCGCCGCACGCCGACCAGGCTGTTGGTGATGAACACGGCCTCGGCCTCGGCGATGGCCGTGGGCGGGAAATGTCCTTCACGCACGGACAGGCCGAACGCCGCGGCGCGGTTCAGCACCTCGCGTCGCATGACGCCGTCCAGCACGCCGCAGTCGAGCGCGGGCGTGAACAGCCGGCCATCCGTGATCCAGAACACATTGGCCGCCGCCGCGCAGGCGACGACGCCGTCGGTGTTGAGCATCAGCGCCTCGGATGGCGCGGCCTCGCGACGGGCCAGCACATTGTCGAGATAGGACAGGGTCTTCAACCGCGAGGTCGGCGAGTGCTGATTGCGCCGCACCGTGGCGGTCCAGAGCCCAATCGACCCCTCCGGTCGCGGCGCCCGGGACACGGTCGCGAATACATGCGGTTCCGTCGCTTCCGGCCGATCCAGTCCGCGTCCCCCCGAACCCGCCGTCAGCGTCAGCCGGACGGCCACCCGACCGCTGGTCATGCCGGTGTCGCCCAGCGCCAGCTCGCAGAGCTTCCGCGTCGCCTCGGCGTCGGGTCGCGGCAGGTCGAGGTAGGCGCAGCCGGCCCTCAGGCGCTCGATATGCCGATCGAACAGCACCAGGTCGCCGTCGATGGCGAGGATGGTCTCAAACAGCCCATCGCCCAGCAGCAGGCCTCGATCGTCCAGCGGCATGGTCATGGCGTCACTCCGTCAACGCGCGGAGCAGGGCCGCGATCTTGGCTTCGGTCTCGAGGCGTTCCGCCCTGGGGTCGCTGTCGGCCACGATGCCGGCTCCGGCCCGCGCCTCGAAACGCCAACCCTCATTCTCCTCTACCAGACCCACGGTCCGGATGAGCACGTTGGAATCAAAGGCGCCGTCGAACCCCGCCCAGAACAACGCGCCGCAGTAGGGGCCTCGCGGCGGCTCCAGGCGGGCGATCGACGTCATGGCCTGGACCTTGGGGGCGCCGGTCACCGATCCGGGCGGGAAGGCGGCCTCCAGCAGGTCCGCCGCGGACATGCCCGGCGCGAGCACGCCGCGCACGGTCGAGACGAGGTGATGGACATTGGCGAAGCTCTCGACGCGGAACAGCTCCGGCGTCGTGACCTTGCCCGGCGTGCAGACGCGCGACAGATCGTTGCGCATCAGGTCGACGATCATCAGGTTCTCAGCCCGATCCTTCTCACTGGCCAGAAGCTCGGCGGCCAGGGCCTGATCCCGCTCCGGCGTGGAGCCGCGGGGTCGCGTGCCCTTGATTGGACGGGTCTCGACGGTGAGCGCGCGGCCGGCGCCGACGCTGACGAACCGCTCCGGCGAGTTGGAGACCAGAGCCCGGCCCGGCGTCCGCAGATAGCCGGCGAAGGGCGCGGCGCTCTGGCCGGCGAGGCGGCGGGCGAGATCGAAGGGCGTCGCGCCCGACGCCAAGCGTCCCGTCCAGAGGCGCGCGATGTTGGCCTGAAAATACTCGCCGGCGTGGATCCGCGCGACGACGTCGGCCACCGCGGCCTCGTAGGGCTCGGCCGGTGAAGCGTCGACCGCTTGCGCCAGCCGCCCTTCATGGCCCGGCTGTTCCAGCCCGTCCAACCAGCCGGCCGCCCGAGCTGCCTGCGCCGGCGAGCGGCCGACAGCCAGCACGCGGCGGCGCGCGTGATCGAAGGCCAGCAGCCTCTCATAGCGGCCGACCAACAGGTCCGGCCACTCAGGGTGGCGGGCAAGGCCGAGCGACTCGATCCGGTCGCCAAGCTCATAGGCGGCGAGGCCGGCCAGTCCGCCCTGAAACGGCGGGCCGTCCGGATGGGTCGGAGCGACCTGACCAAGCAGGCCGCGGATCAGGTGGAAGGGGTCGCGGACGTCGTCCGCCGCCAGCGTCAGCGTCGCGACCGGCTCGCGCAGAAGATAGGACCAGCGCGCATTGGGGCCGTCTCCGCCTGAAAGGAAGGCGCAGGTCCAGGGATCGTCCGCGAAGCCCGACAGCACCGCCTCCGGCGCCCGCCAGGGCCTCTCCAGGATGGCCGCCGCTTGCATGGGCGCCAGATAGCCCTCCCGGGCCCCGGCCGCAAACCGGTCAGGCGCTCTGGCGGCCGCCTCCCTTGACGAAGAACATGCCGATCAGGCCCACCAGCAGCAGCCCGGCGATCGGGATGAAGCCGCCGGTCTGGCTGTGGGTCAGGGCCGTGAACGCGCCCACCAGGAGCGAGCCGATCCACACCGTCAGGCTGCCGGACAGGGCGTAGAGGCCGAAGAAGGCAGGCAGCTTCTCGGCCGGAACCAGCCGCGTCAGCAGGGTGCGGCTCGACGCGTACTGGGCGGTGACGAACACCGCAACGAGGAAGCCGATCAGCAGATAGATGATCTCCGGCAGGGTTCGGAACATCGGTCCGTCCCACAGCGGCGCGTGGGCCGAGGCGTCGTAGGGCCAGAAGTACAAGATCTGGTCGCGGCGCATGCCGAGCCAGGCGACCAGGCAGACCAGCGAGCCGGCGATCTCGATACGCACCGCGTTGCGGGGGCCGAACAGATTGTCGAAGACGGCGCCCGACAGCCCGCCCACGACCGCGAAGATGCTGAGCAGGATGCCGTAGGCCAGCATCTCCAGGATGCCCCACTGCATGATCCCGGCCGTGTAGATGCCGGAGAAGATCAGCAGGGCGGTCATGCCGTCGTTGAACAGCATGCGCGCGCCCAGATAGATCACCGCATCGCGCTCCGTGACGAGCACGCCCATCACGGCCTTGAGCTTGCTCCAGCCCTGGAAGGCGGCCGTGATCAGCGACCAGGCGACCTTTCCCATCTCCGCCGCGGTCTGGCCGATCGCCGCGAAGAAGCCCAGGCCCGTCTTCGGCGCGTCCGGCGTGAAGGCGAACAGCGGGATCGAGAACAGGACCAGAAGCACCGCCGCGATCGGCGCGACGATGCGCGAGGTCTCGGCCTGGCTGGGGTCCAGCCCGAACAGCGGCTTGTCCGGCGCCAGCGGCCAGTCCGCCACCGCCGGATTGCCGGGCAGGGCGAACGCCAGCAGGCAGAAGCTGAGGGTCAGGACCGAGAAGAAATTCCCGGCCGACAGGGCCAGGCCGGACGCCTGAGGCGCATGGCGGGCGCCGGCGGCGTTCATCAGCATCGAATTGTGGATCACCTCGCAGTAGGCGAACAGCACGCCGATGATCCCGAACAGCCAAAGCCCGCCCATCACCGGGAGGCCTTCGCCGCCGGGCTTGGCGAACCACAACGCGAAGATCAGCGGCGCCATGGCGGCGACGACCAGCAGCATCAGCGGCTTGCGCGCGCCGTAACGGTCGATGGCCGCGCCCAGGATCGGAGCCGTGAAGGCGATGAGGATGCTGTTGAGGGTGCTGACCGTGGCGATCATCGCCTGGCCCTTCACCGGATCGCCGACCACCGCCGTCGTGAAGTAGGGGGCGAAGATGTAGATGGTGATCAGGATGACATAGGGATCGCGGCCGCCCTGGAAGATCGACCAGCTCCAGCCGCCGAGGGACAGCTTGCCGGCGGCCGGCGGGGGCGCCGCCGGGCCGCCGGCGGGTTCCACCCCGTCGGGAAGCACTTCGCCGAGAACGGCCAGATCATGATCGGCGGGGCCCGGCGCGAACTCTCGCATGCGGCTGTCGTCCTTCCCTGAGGCAGGCCGTCGTGCCGCGGCCCTGCCGCTACGGTGGACGTCAAACGAGCGTTTGTCACCGGGGCCGCGACACGAAATCGCCGGCCCTACTCGAGGATCTTCGCCTCGATCGCCGCGCGAGTCTTGCTGTCCACGCCGAGCACCGTCTCAAGGTAATGATCGAGCGAGGGATGGGCCGCGTGGATCGCCGCGAAGGCGGTCTCCAGATAGTGCTGCTCGACGCCGAGGGCGGTGATCAGCCCTTCGTCGGTGGCCTCACGGCCCGTCGCCTCCAGGATCGCCTGGCGCATCATCGGGATGCGCCGCTCGAAACGGGCCGGATCATTGGTCAGCAGGAAGTCGGCGAAGATGTCGTCCTCATGGACGCCGGCGATGTGATGGGTCAGGGCCGCCAGGATCCCGGTGCGATCCTTGCCCGCCGCGCAATGGATCAGGGCCGCGCCCTCGATATGGCCGAGCCGCTGGAAGTAGCGGCTGTAGAGGTCGACGTGCCGGGGCACGAACGGCGCGGCGCTATAGTAGCCGACCATATAGTCGGTGAAGGCCTTCGAGCTCAGATCCGAGCCGGCGATGAAGGCGTGCCACGGATCGTCATGCTCTTCGCCTTCGTGGTTCTCGATCACCTCGGCGTCGAAGCCGGCCCAGCGCCGGCTGGGACTCCGCGTCCGTTCGTTGGGCCGCCGCAGGTCGACGATCAGGCTCAGCCCGAGGCCGGCCAGCGTCTCGAGGTCGGCGTCGGTCGCCTCGGCCTGGTGGGCGGCCCGGTAGAGGACGCCCTTGCGGATGCGCCGCGCTCCGGCGCCGTAGTCGCCGAAGTCGCGGAAGTTCTCGATCGATTCAAACGGCAGTTTGCGAGTCATGGCCTGTCTCCTAGCGGCGCATCGCGACGAAAGCGAGACGGCGTGGCGGCCGCATGAACCTTCTTTCACTTGCCCCGTGGCGTCTCCGCCTGCGAAGACGAAGGCGGGGGAGTGCTGGCGTACCAAGGATCCACTCTGTGGGGGCAATCGTAGAGTCATGCTGATCATCGAAGACCTGACGCACGTCTATCCGAACGGGACGGTCGCGCTCGATTCCGTCGACCTCACGGTCGAGAAGGGCATGTTCGGCCTGCTGGGACCGAACGGGGCCGGCAAGTCGACCCTGATGCGGACCATCGCCACCCTGCAATCGCCGACATCGGGACATGTGCGGTTCGGCGACATCGACGTGCTGAAGGACCCGGAGGCCCTGCGCCGCACGCTCGGCTATCTGCCGCAGGACTTCGGCGTCTACCCGCGGGTCAGCGCCTACGACATGCTCGACCACATGGCGGTGCTGAAGGGGGTCTCGAACGCCAGGGATCGCAAGGAAACCGTCGAGACCCTGCTCAATCAGACCAACCTCTGGAACGTGCGCAAGAAGGCCATCGCCGGCTTTTCGGGCGGCATGCGCCAGCGCTTCGGCATCGCCCAGGCCCTGATCGGCGACCCGTCGCTGATCATCGTCGACGAGCCGACCGCCGGCCTCGACCCCGAGGAGCGCAACCGCTTCCTGAACCTGCTCGCCGAGATCGGCGAGAACGTGGTGGTCATCCTGTCGACCCACATCGTCGAGGACGTCTCCGACCTCTGCCCGGCGATGGCCATCATCTGCGACGGCAAGATCGTGGCGAAGGGCGCGCCGGTCGACATGGTCGGCGCGTTGCGCGGCCGGGTCTGGAAGAAGACCATCGACAAGAGCCAGCTGGACGCCTACCGGGCCAGTCACCAGGTTATCTCCACCCGTCTGTTCGGCGGCCGGACCGTGATCCACATCGTCGCCGACAATGACCCCGGCGACGGATTCACGGCGGTTCAGGGTGATCTGGAGGACGTCTACTTCTCCACCCTGACCAGCCATCGCAAGGCCGCCTGAGCGGAGGGCCCGGCATGTTCGGCAAGATCGCGGCCTTCGAATTCCGCTACCAGATCAAGTCCCCGATCTTCTGGGTCGTGGCGATCATCTTCTTCCTGCTGACATTCGGCTCAGTGGCGATCGACCAGATCACCATTGGGGGCGGCGGCAACATCCACAAGAACGCCCCCTTCGCGATCGCTCAGACGCATCTGATCCTGTCGATCTTCTACATGTTCGTGACCACGGCTTTCGTCGCGAACGTCATCGTGCGGGATGACGAGACGGGCTTCGGTCCGATTCTGAGAACCACGCGTATCCGCAAGGCGGACTATCTCTACGGCCGCTTCACGGGCGCCTTCATCGCGGCCGCCCTCTCGTTCCTGGCGGTGCCGGCGGCGATCCTCCTCGGCTCCATCATGCCCTGGCTGGACAAGGAGACCCTCGGCCCGCTGACGCTTGAGCCCTTCCTGTTCGCCTACTTCGTACTGGCCCTGCCGGCCTTGCTGCTGACCTCGGCGCTGTTCTTCTGCCTGGCGACGGTGACACGGTCGCTGATGTGGACCTATGTCGGCGTCATCGCGTTGCTCGTGCTTTGGATCATCGCCGGCATCGCCCTCGACAAGCCGCAGTTCGACAAGCCCGCCGCTCTGTGGGAGCCGTTCGGAACCGCCGCCTTCGGCTTGGCGACGAAGTACTGGACGGCTGCCGAACGGAACACCCTGGTTCCGGCCCTCGAAGGCGTCTTGCTGTACAACCGCCTGTTCTCGCTTGCGCTCAGCGCTGGCTTCCTGGCTCTGTCCTACGCTCTCTTCAGGTTCCAGGCCGGCGCCCAGTCAGGCCGGAAGGCCAGGCGCGACAGGCTGGCGACGATCGCCGCCGCCGACGCGCCGCCGCCGGCCCTGGTCCGTCTGCCGAAGCCTCGCTTCGACGCCGCCGCCGCCCGCGGCCAGCTGATGGCCCGCACGCGCCTGGACATGGCCCAGGTCTTCGGCAGTCCGGCCTACGCCGTCTTGCTGTTCATCGGCCTGGCCAACGCCCTCGGAGGCCTGTGGTTTGCGGCCGAGGATACCGGCTACGGCGGCGCGATCTATCCGGTCACGCGGGTCCTGATCCCCACTCTGATGGGCACGTTCGGCCTGATCCCGATCATCATCTCTGTCTACTACGCCGGCGAACTGGTCTGGCGGGAGCGCGAGAAGAAGACCCACGAGATCATCGACTCCACGCCGGTGCCGGACTGGGCCTTCATCGCGCCCAAGACTCTCGCCATCTCTCTCGTCCTGATCTCGACCCTTGTCGTCAGCGTTATCGCGGCGATCGGCGTGCAGGCGTCCAAGAGCTACTTCGATTTCCAGCTCGGCGAGTACCTGTTGTGGTACGTGATTCCGCAGAGCGTGGACTTCATCCTGCTGGCGGCCTTGGCCGTCTTCTTCCAGGTCCTATCCCCACACAAGTTCATCGGCTGGGGCCTGATGGTGCTCTACCTGGTGACCACGATCACCTTCAATAACCTGGGATTCGAGCACAACCTCTACAACTACGGCGGCGTCACGGGCGTGCCGCTGTCGGACATGAACGGCCAGGGCCAGTTCTGGATCGGCGCCACCTGGTTCCGGGTCTACTGGAGCGCCTTCGCCCTGATGCTGCTGGTGCTCGGTTACGCCCTCTGGCGGCGGGGGACCGAGACCCGCCTATGGCCGCGCGTGCGCCGGCTTCCGCGACGACTGACCGGCAAGGCGGGCGCAACGATCGCGGCGGCGGCGATCGTCTTCGTGGGAAGCGGCGGCTGGATCTTCTACAACACCAATGTCCTCAACGCGTACCGGACCAACCTCCAGGACGAGGCGTGGCAGGCTGATCTTGAGAAGACGCTGATCGGCTATGTGGACACCCCGCGACCGAAGATCATCTCGATGACGCTGGACGTGGACGTCTATCCAGAGGAGCCGCGCCTGATGACGCGCGGCTCCTACGTGGTCGAAAATCGCACCACCCAGCCTCTGAAGGAAATCCACGTCGCCTTCGACCGGGACCTGAAGGTCAGCGCCCTGAATATCCAAGGCGGAAGATCGACCAAGACCTACGACCGCTTCAACTATCGCATCTTCGCGCTCGACACGCCGATGCTGCCCGGCGAGCGCCGGACGATCACCTTCACCACCGAACGGTCGCAGAAGGGCTTCCGCAACCGCGGCAACGAAACCCGCGTGGTCGGCAACGGCACGTTCGTGAACAACATCGAGTTCGCGCCGGTCCTGGGCATGGAGCGGCAAGGCTTCCTGCAGGACCGCGCCAAGCGCCGCAAATACGGCCTGCCGGTCGAGCAGCGGATGCCGAAGCTGGGCGACGGCCCGTCCCGTCAGTTCAACTACCTGCGCCACGACGCCGACTTCGTGACGGCCGACATCACGGTCAGCACCGTCGCTGACCAGACGCCGATCGCGCCCGGCTACAAGGTGTCGGAGACGGTTTCGAATGGCCGCCGCACCGCCCGGTTCGTCACCGAGTCGCCGGTGATGCCGTTCTTTTCGGTCCAGTCGGCCCGGTACCAGGTCTCGAAGGAGAATTACAAGGGCGTTGAGATCGCGGTCTACTACGACGCCAAGCATCCGTGGAATGTCGAGCGGATGAAGACAGGCGCCAAGGCGTCGCTGGACTATTACCAGGCCAACTTCAGTCCCTATCAGTTCCGCCAGCTGCGGTTCCTGGAGTTCCCGGCCTACGCCGACTTCGCCCAGGCCTTCGCCAACACCATGCCCTGGTCGGAGAATCTCGGCTTCATCGCGGACTTCAGCGATCCGTCGAAGATCGACATGGTCACCTACATCGGCGCCCACGAGATCGGTCACCAATGGTGGGCGCACCAGGTCATCGGCGCCGATCAGCAAGGCTCGACGTCGCTGTCGGAGACCCTGGCGCAGTATTCCGCGCTGATGGTGATGAAGCACATGTACGGCGAGGACCAGATCCGGAAGTTCCTGAAGTTCGAACTCGACCGCTACCTGCGCTCGCGCGGCGGCGAGGTCGTCGAGGAACTGCCGCTCTACAAGGTTGAGAACCAGGGCTACATCCACTACCGCAAGGGCTCGCTGGTCATGTACCGGCTGCAGCGCGAGATCGGCGAGGAGGCGGTCAACCGCGCCTTGCGCCGCTTGCTCGCCCAGTACGCTTTCAAGGGCGCGCCCTATCCGATCAGCAGCGACCTCGTCGCCGCGATTCGGGCCGAGGCCCCGGCCGACAAGCAGGCCCTGATCACCGACCTGTTCGAGAAGATCACCCTGTATGACATCCAGACTCGGACGGTGGGCGTGAAGAAGCGCGCTGATGGCAGGTTCGACGTCACCCTCACCGTCCAGGCCCGCAAGCGCTACGCCGACGGCAAGGGCAAGGAAACCGAGGCGCCGCTGAACGAGACGCTCGACGTCGGCCTGTTCACCGCCATGCCCGGCGACAAGGCCTTCGCCAGCAAGGACGTCATCACCATGGTCCGGCGGCCGATCAGGTCAGGCACTCAGACCCTGACCTTCACGGTCGACACGGCGCCGAAGTATGCGGGGGTCGACCCGTACAACTATCTGATCGACCGCAACTCCGACGACAACGTCGCCAAGGCCGGGAGTTGATCCCGGCCTGGCGATGAGGCCTACGTCAGGGCGTCGCGGATGGCGCGGGCCTTATCGAGGTGCTGCTGCACGATCGGCGCGGTCGCCTGAGCCGCGGACTTCAGGGTCTCGTTGTCGCCGCCCTCGGCATAGCGGGCCATGAGGTCGAGGGTCGCCTGGTGGGCGTCGACCTGGCCGTCCATGTACTTGCGGTCGAAGTCCTTCGCGTCGACGGCGCGAAGGTCCGCCAGCATCGCCGACTTGTCGTCAGGCAGCGCGGTCGGCGGCGTGAGCGTGAGGCCGGATGCCGCGATCGCCGCCTTCAGGTTGGCCGTGGTCTTGGTGTGACCCTCGACCATCATCTGGGCGAAGTCCTTGACCTGGGCGTTGGACGACCGCTCCAGCGCGATCTTGCCGGCCTCGACCTCGAACATGTCGCTGGCCGCCGCCTTGGCCACGAAGTCGGGCGCGGCCGTCTCGTCGGCCGGGGTCGGGACCGTGGCCGCCGGGTTGGCGTCGGGCGCGACGGCCTCGGTCCGGTCGGTCTTCTGGCCGCAGGCGGCGAGGGACAGAGAAAGCGCGGCGGCGCCGGCGAGAAGCAGATGGCGGGTCATCGGGATACTCCAGTGGCGTTGACAAGGCCGCCCGCCGCCCCCAAGCGGGCCGTGTCCCCTTAAACCTCACGGAGGCGTGATGAGTTCCGACGCCAAGCCCGGCCCGCTCGAAGGCCTCACGGTCATCGAGATGGGCACCCTCATCGCGGGCCCGTTCTGCGGCCAGATCCTCGGCGATTTCGGCGCCACGGTGATCAAGATCGAGGATCCCAAGGCCGGCGACCCGATGCGCCAGTGGGGCCGCTCGCTGCCCAAGGGCCATTCGCCCTGGTGGCCGGTGATCGGCCGCAACAAGCGCTCGGTCACGCTCGACCTGCGCACGGCCGAGGGCCAGGACATCGCCCGTCGCCTGATCGGCGGCGCGGACATCCTGGTCGAGAACTTCCGGCCGGGCTCGATGGAGAAATGGGGACTTGGCTTTGAGGCGCTGTCGGCCGCCAATCCGGGGCTGGTGATGGCGCGGGTGTCGGGCTTCGGCCAGACCGGACCGATGTCGTCCCGCGCCGGCTACGCCCTGGTCGGCGAGGCGATGGGCGGGCTGCGCTACATCACCGGCGAGCCGGATCGCGCCCCGGCCCGCGCCGGCATCTCTGTCGGCGACAGTCTGGCTGGGCTGCACGCGGCGCTGGGCGTGATGATGGCGGTCCATGCCCGCCACCGAACCGGCCGCGGCCAGGTCGTCGACGCCGCCATCTATGAGAGCGTGCTGTCGGTGATGGAAAACCTGATCACCGAATACGCCCTGACCGGCTACGTCCGCGAGCGGTCGGGTTCGGTCCTTCCGGGAATCGCGCCGTCGAATGCCTATCCGACGAAGGACGGCGCCCTGGTCGTCATCGGCGCCAACCAGGACACCCTGTTCAAGCGGCTGTGCGAGGCCATGGGCCGGCCGGAGCTGGCCGCCGATCCGCGCTACGCCGGCCACGCGGCGCGCGGCGCGAACCAGGCCGAGCTCGACGCCCTGATCGGCGCCTGGACCGCGACGATGGACGCCCAGCCGCTGCTCGACCTGATGGAGGCCAGCGGCGTCGCCGCGGGCCGGGTCTATCGCGCGCCGGACATGCTGGCCGATCCGCAGTTCGCGGCTCGTGAGGCGATCGTCGCGCTGCCTCACCCCGTGTTCGGCGAGGTGCGGATGCAGAACGCCTTTCCGAAGCTCAGCGAAACACCCGGCGCCGTGCGCTGGCCTGGACCCGCGCTGGGCGAGCACACCGAAGCCGTCCTGGCCGAGCGACTGGGGATGAGCGCGGACGAGATCGCCGGGCTGCGCGGGAAGGGCGTGATCTGATCGGGACGGACGCCGCGGCGTCAGTCCCTTACCGGTTCACGACGTCCGCCAGGGCGCGGACGATCTGGTGGACGTTGTAGGGCTTGCGCACCACCGGGGCGTCGAAGCCCTCCGGCGCGCCGCGTTCGCCGTAGCCGGTGGCGAACACGAACGGGGTGCCGCGCGCGCGCAGCGCCTCGGCCAGCGGCGCCACGGACGCGCCGTTGAGATTGGCGTCGAGCACCGCCGCGTCGATGTCGAGCTCGAGCATCTTGAGCCCTTCCGCCAGTTCCGCGGCGTTGCCGGCGACGACGGCTCCGGCTTCCTCGAGCCCGGCTTCCAGCTCCAGCGCCAAGAGGACGGCGTCCTCCACGATCAGGACCCTCAGCCCGCGTATGTCGGCCTCGGCGGTCGGCTGCCCGAACGACGCGCCGACCCTTTGGCCGCCGTGGTCCTCGTCCGGCGTCACCAGGGCGTCGCTCGGGACCTTCTCAACCACCGCGCCGGCGTCGCCGATGATCCGGGCTCGAACGCCGTTGGCCAGATACTCGATCGTCACCGTGCCGCCCAACTCGCGCCCGGTGACCTGCTCGAGCAGGGTCGAGCCAAATCCGCGCCGTTCGGGGGTGCTGACACGCGGCCCGCCGGACTCGATCCACTCCAGCGCGAAGCCGCCATCGGCCGTCTGTGACCAGCGAACCTCGACCCGGCCGGTCTCGGTCGACAGGGCGCCGTACTTCACCGCGTTGGTGGCCAGTTCGTGCAGAGCCAGGGAGGTCGCGTTGGCGGCCCGCGACTTGAGCGTGATGTCCGGGCCCTCCCAGCGCGCCTGCCCGGGCGCGAGGCCGCCCAGCTCGGCCGCGGCGATGTGGGCCAGGCTCGCGCCCCGCCAGCGGGTGGCGGTCAGCAGCTCATGCGCCGAGGCCATGGCCTTCAGGCGTCCGGCGAAGGCGGCGAGGAAGCCCTCCGTCGAGGTGGTCTTGCGCGCCGACTGCGCGGCGAGGGACTGCACCGCGGCCAGCACATTCTTCACCCGATGGTCGAGTTCGGCGAGCAGCACCTCGCGGTGCTCCTCCTCGTCCTTCGACTCGGTGATGTCGCGGACGACGCCGATGATCCGCATCGGCTTGCCGTGGTCGTCCAGCGCCACGACGCCGGCGCCCTGCATCCAGCGTGTTCGGCCGTCGTCGGGCCGGATCATCCGGTACTGCGCCGAATAGCGTCCCTCGGTGCGCAGGCCCTGCTCGACGGTCTTGCGCAGCCCGTCGACGTCCTCGGGATGGACGAACCGGAAGGAGATGTCGCCGCCCTCGCCGGGCGCATCGCTCCGGTGAATGCCCACGAGGGCCTTCATGCGCTCGCTGACGAACACGCGGTCCTCGCCCATGTCCCATTCGAACTCGCCCAGGCCGGCCGCCTCCAGGGCCAGCTCCACACGCTGGTGATCGACCCGCGCTCGCTGCTGGGCGTCTATGGTCTCCGCGTCGTGGACCAGCATCTCGATGGCCAGTGACGCCAGATCCTCCAACGCCAGCCGCTCGGCCTCCGTATGGGGGGGGATGGGGCTGGGGATCTCCGACCGCCAGCAGCCCGATGATTTCGCCGCCTGGCGCGACCAGCGGCGCGCCGGCGAAGAAGCGGACATCGACCTGCCCCAGATCGTCGCGCTTGCGGTCGAACCGGGGGTCGGTCTCGATATCCTCGATGAACAGGGTCTCGCCCGTGCGCACCATGTGGTCGGCGAGACTGCCGACACGCGGATACTGGCCAGCTTCGATGCCGATCCGCGCCTTGTGCCAGAGCCGGTCGGCGTCGACGAGAACGATGGCCGCCCGAGGCGCCCGGAGCACGAGCGCGGCCGTCCGCGCGATCCGGTCGAACCGGCTGTCGGATCCACTGTCGAGCGCATGCAACGCCTTCAGCGCTCGCAATCTCGCGGCTTCGCTGTCCATTTTCGCCCGTAACGCGGCGTCATCCATGGCGTGACCATAGCCTCTCCCGGCTCCTCGCGCGAGACGCGAGGAACGCGGCTCCGGAACCCTCTCCGTGATCCCGGATTCGGCATGTGAAACAGACGTCGGTCAGGAATCGCCGTTCCCTTCGCGCGCCCGGGTCGCTAGGGTGGAACCGCCTTCGCGGCGTCGCGTTGGAGCGGTGATCCCCTCCCCCTGGACGGACCACCAGCCCCGGTGCGCCCGCGACCCTGGAGACAGCCATGCCGACCACTTCGCCGACTCCGTCGAACAATGCCACTGGTGCGAGCGACGCCGATCAGGCCGCCGCGGCCCTCAAGAGCGCGGCCCGGCACGCCGAACGCAGTTTCGTGGACGCCGCCGACCAGGCGCGGGAAAAGCTGACCGAGGCGGCCGCCCGCACCGAGGCCGCCGTTCGCGAGGGGATCGAAACCCTGCGCGCCCAGAGCCGCGCCTACGCCGACAACGCCAGCGAACAGTTCGACGTCGCCCAGCGCTATGTCGTCGAACGGGTGAAGGAGCGGCCGGTCACCGCCGCGGTCGCCAGCCTCGGCGTCGGCCTGCTCATCGGCCTTCTGCTGGCCGGCCGGAGCGATCGCCGCTGATGATGGAACGGACGCTGATGGCCCTCGCGGCCGCCGCCGCCATCGCGGCCGCCGCCGCCGTCGGCGTCATAGCCCTCGCCTTCGCGCTCTACGCGGCTCTGCTGCCCCTCATCGGCGCGGCCTGGGCCGCTTGCGCCGTCGCCGGCGCCGCGGCGCTGGTGGTGGGCCTGGCCGCCCTGATGGCGGCTCGCAAGGCCGAGGGCGATCGCCGGGGCGCCGCCCAGGCTCCGGTCGACAGCGGTTTGGTCGACACCCTTCTGCAGGTCGTCCGCGATCGACCGATCATGGCCTCCGGCGTCGCCGTGGCGGCCGGAATCTATGCCCTGCGCAATCCGCAACTGATCGCCGCCGTCCTTCGCGCGTTCATGGACAAGCCGTCCAACCCAAGAAACTAGGCGCGCACCCTTCACCCCGGGCGCGCCCGGAGTGAAGTCGCCATGTTCATCCTTCCAGATCTTCCCTATGCCGCCGACGCGCTTGAGCCGGTGATCAGCGCTCGAACGCTCGGCTACCATCACGGCAAGCACCACAGGGCCTACGTCGAGACGGTCAACAGGCTGCTGGCCGGTCGCGACGAGGCGTCCGCGTCGCTTGAGGACGTCGTGCGCGCCGCCGCCGGCGACGCGGCGAGGCGCAACCTGTTCAACAACGCCGCCCAGGCCTGGAACCACGGCTTCTTCTGGGCCAGCATGTCGCCGGAAAGGCAGGCCCCGTCCGGTGACCTGGCCCGGGCGATCGAGGCGGCGTTCGGCGGCCTTGAGGCCCTGAAGGAGACCTTCGTCGGCGAGGGCGCCGGGCACTTCGCGTCCGGCTGGGTCTGGCTGGCGGCCGAGGGCGGCGCGCTCAAGGTCGTCTCGACCCACGACGCCGATGATCCCCTGTCGAAGCCGGGCGTCACGCCGCTGCTGGTCTGCGACCTCTGGGAGCATGCCTACTACCTGGACCATCAGAACGACCGGAAGGGCTTCCTGGAGGCCTGGTTCGACGCGCTGCCGAACTGGTCGCTGGCGGCGTCACAATGGGCGGCCGCCGCCGGCGAAGGCAAAGCCTGGACATACCCCAGCCCGACCTGAGCGAAGGAACACTGCGCCGAGGGATGCGTTCTCAGGTCAAGAGGCTGTTCCGGATGTCCCGGACCCGATGATGGAGAATGCGAATGCTCAGGTGGGCCCTGATTTTTCTGGTCGTGGCTTTGATCGCCGCCTTCCTCGGCTTCGGCGGATTGGCCGGCGCCGCGGTCGACATCGCCAAGATCCTGTTCTTCATCTTCCTGGTGCTGTTCCTGGTCTCGGCCGTGATGCACCTGGTCAGGGGACGCGCGCCGTGACCGGGGCGGCGCGGTCGTGAGCATGCGCGGCGGCGGAGTGATCCGCCGCCGCTTCCGCTTTCAGGGGAGCCGACGGTCGATGCGCCAGGTCCGCCACGGCTCGAAGTGCGAACCGGTCCAGGCCAGGGCGGTGACCGTCACACAGGCCTCCGTGACCTCGATGCAGTTGAAGCCGATCGGCGCGCCCCGCTCGCGCACTGAAAGGGTGCTGGCGCCCACCGCCCAGGTGCGGCCGTCGCCGCCGGGATAGGGCAGGGCGAACGGGGCGTGGACGTGGCCGGTCAGGACCAGGTCGACACCCCCGCGGGAGAAGGCTTCCGCAGCCCGCCGCCCGCCGTGGACCTTGCCGCTCATCGGCCCGCCGATCATCTCGATCAGGGGATGGTGACAGGCCACGATGCGCAAGACCCCGGGCGGCGCGGCCCGAAGCGCGCGGATCGCCCGAATGGCCTGGCGATCGCTGATTGCCCCCTTGGACCAGTTGGTCCGCAGTTGGGCGCCCCGGGCTGTGTTCACGGACGCGATGGCGAGGCCCTTACAGCGGACGACATCCTGCGGCACGGTACCGAAGTAGCGCTCGTAGCGCCTCCACGGGACGAAGAGGCGATGAACCAGGCTGTAGTAGGGCGTATCGTGATTGCCGGGCACCACCAGGACCGGCGCGGTGAGGCCGTCGACCCATGTTCGCGCGGCGGCGAACTCGACGGGAGAACCCTCCCGGGTGATGTCTCCGGTGACGATGGTCAGGTCAGGTCCATGCTCGGCGATCCAGACTCTGACCGCGGCGACGGCATCGACATGTTCGCCGCCGAAATGAATGTCCGACAGGTGCGCCAGCCGCTGCGGGGTCACGCGCCGTGCTCCTCCGGCGGGCAGGGCGCCAGGGCCCGAAAGGCGACCGGCAGGAACCGGAAATCGGCCACCGGATCGAGCCGCGCCGGCTCGCCGTCGAGGACAGCGGGAATCCGACCCGCCGCCCAGGCGCGACCGGCCCTGCAGCGGCCGGCGTCGACGGCGGGATCCGCTCGCCAGTCGCCCTGCACGAAATGCGCGCCCAGCCGCAGGACCTCGAGGGCGCTGGAAGGGTCGAGGGCGGCGGCCTCAAGTCCGGGTTCGTCCTCATTCAGGGCCATGGAAACCAACGGCGTCATCAGCACCAGGGCCTCGGTCTTGCGGCGCGGGCCGCCGTCCAGCGAGAACCGGACCCGACCGGAGAAGGCGCGCCGGATCGCCCGCCGGGCCCTGAGCCAGGCGCGATGGAGGTCGCCTTCCCGCGCCGCCTCCCGGGCCTGCGCCCAGAGCGCGGGCGACCCGAGGATGGCGGCGACATGAAAGCGCCGGCCTTCCAGCTCGCCGCCGGCGACGGGCTTTTCGAGGCCGCCGGCCAGAATGTCGGCGAGGGCGGTCGTCCAGCCACGGTCGCCATAGAGCGCACGGGGCAGCATGTTCATCGTGCCGCCCGGCAAGGGGGCGACCAGCGGCCCATCCGGCCCGGCCATCTCGGCCCCCGCGCGGGCCGTGCCGTCACCGGCCACGATGGCCAGCAGGTCGGGTCCGGCGTCGAGGGCTTGCCTGAGGCAGGCGCCCAGGCCGCCCTCGCCGGGCGCGCGCACCCGACCGGAGATCCCGGCTTCGGCCAGGATCCGTTCCGCCTCGTCCGTGGCGTTCGGACCGGCCCCGCCGGACAGCGGGTTCACCACCACCTCCACACGCCGGATCACGGCCTTCTTGAGCCTGTTGGCTGACACGAACCCTCGCCCGACGAGACCATCTCGATAGCTAACGGAAACCCGCCCTCGTGGTTCCGGTCCGGAACTCCCCGCTGCGCGCCGCGTTGCCAATGCCAACGGGGGCCAAACTCGGGACTTATGGAGAGGCACATGCACGCCATTCTGACCAAGACCGCCCTCGTCGTGGCCGCTGCCGGCCTGCTCGGCGCCTGCACGACGACCGGGAACACCGAACGCAACGCCGTCGGCGGCGCGGCGCTGGGCGCGCTCGCCGGGGCCGTGATCGGCAATAATGTCGGCAGCGGCGATGCGGGAACGGGCGCGGCGATCGGCGCGGTCGTCGGCGGTACGGCCGGCGCGATCAAGGGTTGCCGGGAAGATGGCGGCTGCGGCGCGACGCCCAATCGCCGCCAGTACTATGACCAGGCGGCGGGGCGCTACTACTACTACGATCAGGCGACGCGCCGGTACTACTGGGAGGACGGCAGTCCTCGCTGATGGATCAGTGATCGACGACTTTCAGAGCCGTTCAGGACGGTCGCCCTCGGGGCGGCCGTCCTCTTCATGAGGGAGGTGTGGCATGGACCAACGGGTGAGGCGTGGGCTGTTGATCGCGGCGCTATTGGCGGGGCCGGCCCTGTCGGGTTGCAGCACTATGGCGCGCGGCCGCGTCGCGCAGGCGAACCTGTGCGAGAGCTTGAGGGTCTCCATCTACTTCGAGCAGGACTCGGCGGAGATCACCGGCGAGGCCAAGCAGGTGCTCGGCGAGGCGGCCAGGATGCGGCGCGGGTGCGCGCTGGGGGTGGTCGACATCCTTGGTCTGGCCGACGCCGTCGGCGACCCCAACGCCAACCTGAAGCTGTCGGAGCAGCGCGCCAAGGCGGTGACGCGGACCTTGGGCGGTCTCGGCTTCGGCAACGTCAACATCGCCGCCGCTGGCGAAAGCGGCGCGACGACCCTGGACGGAGACCGCAGGCCGCTTCGCCGCCGCGCCGACGTGGTGTTCCGGAGCGGCGGCAAGTAGCAAAAGAAGAGCGGGTCCCTGGGGGCCCGCTCCTGAAGTTCGCATCATCGAGAATAGGGGTGCGGAGACGGCAGGCTGACTATTGCCAGCCTCAAGTCGGGGGGGGCGTCGCCGCCTCCGCAATACAGTAACGCGGGCCCTCCGGGTCGGTTCCCCAGGCAGGCGACTTTTTTCCGTCGCGGAACCGACGCCGGCGGCCGAGGAACAGCCGCGGCGTCGCGGGCGTTCCTTCCTGGACAGATCAAAGAGCAAGGAGGCGTCTGATGGCTGTGTTCTTCAGCCGATTCCCCCGCGCGGCGCGCGAGGGTCATGAAGTTCTTGAAGCGACGGAGGCTCGCCAGGGCCGCTGGGGCCGGCACGTCTTCTGGGTCCTGGTGGCTTCCACGGTGCTGGCCGCCGTCGCGCTGTTCTCCAGCTGGGGTTTTCACGCCGACGAGCTGACGGCGGCCAACACGGCCAGCACGCCGACCGCGGCCGAGGCCGCCGCCACGACCGGACCGGAAAGTCCCGTGAAGCAGTAGCGGCATGACCCAGGGCGAGGGCCGGGATCCCGACGGGAGGCCCGGCCCCTCCTCGCCAACGATCAGGCGGCCTTGCGGGCGCCGCCCGGATGGAAGAACAGGGCCTGGCCGATGGCGGCCTTCACCGTTTCCGGCTGGAACGGCTTGGTGATCAGGAAGGTCGGTTCAGGACGTTCGCCGGTCAGCAGCCGCTCGGGGAAGGCCGTGATGAAAATCACCGGCACGTCGTAGCGCCCGAGAATATCCTTCACCGCGTCGATGCCCGAGGAGCCGTCCGCCAGCTGAATGTCGGCCAGGACGAGGCCCGGCATCCGGTTCGCCACCGCCTCGACGGCCTCGGTGCGCGTGGCGGCGATGTCGACGACGTTGTGGCCAAGTTCGCGGACCAGCGCCTCGATGTCGGCGGCGATCACCGGCTCATCCTCGATGATGAGGACATCGGTCGCCAGCTCGGCGTCGATTTCGTTCTGCGCCTCGGCGATCAGGCGCTCGACCTCGGGGAAGTCAGTGTCGAGGATCTGGGCCGCCTCGGTCGGCGTGAAGCCCTCCAGGGCGGTCAGCAGGAACGCCTGGCGCGAGCGGGGGGCGATCCTCAGCAGTCTCTGGCTGGCGTCATGGCCGGAGGACTCATCGATGCGGTCCTCCAGCCGCGCGCCGGAGGTGCACCAGATGGCGTGGAACACATGGTAGAGCGCCACGCGCGGCGAAAACCGACTGTCCAGCTGCCGATCGCCCGCGGCCAGGGTTTCCAGCGCGACTCGCACGTACTGGTCCCCCGACCGCTGATCGCCCGTCAGGGCCCGCGCATAGCGACGCATGTAGGGCAGATGCGGTGCAAGACGTGCCAGAAGACTCATGACCCCTCCCGAATTCAGTTGTGTCAGGGCGTGAGAAGCCGCCCGCATTGGACGGGTGCGCACCCCTTCACGACCTCGAACGTTCGCCGTCGTCAAAGGTTCCCATACCGGGAACTCTCCGTCATCATAAAGAACGAGGTTACGGGAACCGGCGGGCGGACACGGCGTTGAACGATCGAAGCAAGGTTCCAAGAAGGGGGCAGGCGCCGGCCCGCGCCGACATGATGATCGAACAGAACCCTATGGAAGAACGCCGCAAGGGCTCGGCCCCTCTGGATGAAACCCGGCTGCGTCAGCGCGCCATCGGCGTGAAGCTGCGCCAGATGTTCGACGAGGTCGTCAACGAACCCGTTCCTGACGAATTTCTGGATATCCTGCGCAAGGCAGACGAAAAGTCTGGAGCGCGCTGATGGGAGCCTCCGAGAAAGACCGCTTCGCGGGCTTGAGCCCACGCGAACGGGACGGTGTGTTCCAGCGCGAACTGGTGCAGCTCATTCCGCATCTGCGGGCGTTCGCCCGCACCCTGACCGGCGACGCGACCCAGGCCGACGACCTGGCGCAGGACGCGATGATCAAGGCCTGGGACGCGCGCAATAGCTATCAGCTGGGCACCAACATGAAGGCTTGGACCTTCATGATCCTTCGCAACCAGTTCTATTCCGACAAGCGTCGGTCATGGCGCCAGACCCAGCTCGACCAGGAAGCCGCCGAACGGACCCTGGTGGCGGTCGACGACCCCGAGGCCCCGGTCGCCCTGGACGAACTGCGCCTGGCGATGGCGATGCTTCCCGACGAACAACGCGAGGCGCTGATCCTGGTCGGCGCGGGCGGCTTCGCCTACGAGGAAGCGGCCGACATCTGCGGCTGCGCGGTCGGCACTGTGAAGAGCCGGGTCAGTCGCGCCCGCAAGGCGCTTCAAGGCATCCTTGAGGCCGGCGACTACGAGCGTGACGGCGGCGAGGCCGGCGATGCGATGCGGTCCATCCTGGCCGATGCGGAGCGGTTGAGCGCCGTGCGGTGAAACTGCTGGGGCGGTTGCGCTGGGGGCCGGCGACCACCATTCGCGTACGCCTTGGCGTGGCGCTGGCGATTGCGCTGGCGCCGGTGCTGCTGCTCGGCGCCGGCCAGTCGATTCTTGCCTATGACCGGGAGGTGCGGGACCGGCAGGCGGTTCTGCAGAGGGCCGCGCAGCGCAGCGCCGCCATGGCCCGCGCCCAGATGGAGGCGGCGAGCGTCCTGCTTGAGACTCTCGGGCCCGGCTCGATCGGCGTTGATTGCTCGCGCCGGCTGCGAGACATCCGCGAGCGCCTGCCCGGCTATGCCAATCTGATCCGTTTCAACAGCATAGGTCGCGTCGCCTGTTCGGCCGAGACCGTGCCAGCCGATCCAGGCCGCCGCGATCGCCCGTGGTTCAAGGACCTCGCGGGCGGCCGGAAACGGGTCGTCATCCTGACCTCGGACAGCGGCTTCTCCGATGAACCCGCCTTGTTCATGGCCAGCCGGGTCGACGATCCACGGACAGGGTTCAGCATCCTGGCGGCGGTGATCCCGCTGACCGCCGTCCAGCCGCAGCCGGCCGACAGATCCCTGCCGAAGGGGGCCGAGGTCGCCATCGTCGACCGTCAGGGGCGGCTGCTGTCGGTGACCGACTACGATGGCTTCCCCGCCCGCATGAAGCCGTGGGTCGACGTCGCGGCGGAGCGGGACTCCTACCTCGTCTACGCCACGGTCGGCGGCGTGCGCCGCGCCTATTCGGTGGCGCCGCTCTACGAGGGGCTTTTCGTCGTCCTTTCCGCGCCGGCCCGCGGGCTGTTCCAGACCGCCTGGCTCGATCCGCTGTCGGGTATCGTCTTTCCGCTGATCGCCTTCGTCGTGGCTCTGGCGGCGGTATTCCTGGCGGCGGAACGCGGCGTGGGGCGGTGGATCGTCTACCTGCAGCGCGTGGCCGCGATCTATGCCCGCGGCCGGTTCACGGTGAGGCCGCTGCAGGCCGATCGCGCCCCTCCCGAAATCCGCGAGCTGGCCGAAACGCTGGACCATATGGCGGCCACCATCGTCGCCCGGGACGCCTCGCTGCATGAAAGCCTGGCGCAGAAGGACGCGCTGATGCGCGAGATTCACCATCGGGTGAAGAACAACCTCCAGGTCATCAGCTCGCTGCTCAGCATGCAGGAGCGGGCGCTGAGCGATCACACGGCGCGGCAGGCGATGAGCGACACCCGCCAGAGGATCACCGCCTTGGCCCTGATCTATCGCGCTCTCTACCAAGGCAGCGACATCAAGCATGTAGACCTCAAGCCGTTCCTGGAGGAACTCACCGGCCAGCTTCTGGCCGGCGACATGCCGGCTCATGGCAGCGTGCGAACCGAGGTGCGCGCCGATCGCCTGGTGATCGACCCGGACAAGCTGGCGCCGTTGGCTCTGTTCGCCGTGGAAGCTGTCACCAACGCCCAGAAGCACGCGCTCAGCGTTCAGGGCGGAGCCTTGACCGTGATGTTCACGGTCAAGGGGCCGGAGGCGGAACTGGTCATCACCGACGACGGCGGCGGCAGGAATCTCCCGCCGGACCCGGAGACGATCAAGGGCGTTGGACGAACGCTGATGAACGCCTTCGCCCGGCAGCTTCGCGGCCGCGCCAGCTTGGAGCGCAACCACCTGGGCGGCCTGACGGCGCGGCTGATCTTCCCCACGCCGGAGGCGGCGCCCACCGGAACCTGACCGGTCAGACGGCGTTCTTTGAGGGTGCGAATTCAACCGCCCGTGAACGGGCCGAGGAGACCGACGATGCGCAAGCTCGTAGTACTGGCCCTTGCGGCCACCAGTCTGTTGGCCGCCGCCTGCAATACCATCGAGGGGGCCGGCAAGGACGTGAAGGCGGCTGGCCAAGCCGTCGAGGAAACCGCGCAGGACGCCAAATAGCCGAACATTCGGAATCTCGACGAACAGCCCCTTCGCCCAGCCGGCGGAGGGGCTTTTTCGTCAGGCGAAGGCGTAGCGGATCGGCAGATGCTTGGGGCCGGAGACGAAGCTGCCCGCGCTCAGGCGAGGCTCGCCGCCGAACTCCAGGGACTTCAGCCGCGGGATCAGTTCTTCGAACAGAATCCGCATCTCCATCTTGGCGAGATGTTGGCCCAGGCAAAGGTGCGCCCCGTAGCCGAAAGCCAGGTGCTTGCCGCCGGTGCGGTCGACCCTGAAGGCGTCCGGGTCCTCGAACACGGCCTCGTCGCGATTGCCGGACGGATAGGCGAGCCAGAGCCACTCGCCCTTTTCGATCCTGTGGCCGCCGACTTCGGCGTCGGCGGTGGCGGAGCGCATGAAGTGTTTCACCGGCGTGATCCAGCGGATCGACTCATCGACGAGGGCCGGGATCAGCGATGGATCGGCCTTCACCTTGGCGAATTCGCCGGGGTTGGCGCACAGACCCCAAACCGCGCCGGCCGTCGAGGACGAGGTCGTGTCGTGCCCGGCGGTGGCGACGATGACATAGTAGCTCATGGCCTCGAAGTCGTTGATCGGCTGGCCGTCGATCGTGCCGTTGGCGATCACCGAGGCCACATCCCCACGCGGATTGGCCTTGCGGTCATCGGTGATCGCCTTGAAGTACATGAAGAAGTCCGCGATCACGCCTTGCAGGGCGGCCATCGCCTCGGGGCCTTGCAGGTTCTCGTTGCCGCCCGAGCGACTGAGCTCGGGATCCTGCGCGCCGAACAGCTCCTGCGTCAGCTTCAGCATGCGCGGTTCGTCCTCCGGCGGCACGCCGAGGATCTCCATGATCACGCGCAGCGGATAGTAGAGGGCGATCTCGTTGACGAAGTCGCATTCGCCGCCGAGGTCGGCCATCCGGTCGACGTGTTCGCGGGCGATCTGCCGGATGCGGTCCTCCAGCTTGCGGATGTTCTGGGGCAGGAACCAGGACTGGGTCATGACCCGGTACTTGGGATGGTCCGGCGCATCCATCTGCACCAGGGTCCGCACCAGATGCGGGCTGCCGCCGGTCATCTGGCGCACCAGTCGGTCGCCTTCGAGGGTGGTGAAGGTCGAGGCGAGGTCGCCGCTGTGAAAGAGGTCGTTCTGCCGGCTGATCTCAAGGATGTCGGCGTGCCGGGTGACGATCCGGAAAGGCGCGACGCCCTCCAGGTCCGCGCGGCCCAGCGGGTTATTGGCCCGCAGCCAGCGGAAGGCCTCATGCACGCTGTCGTCGGCGTACGACTTCGGGTCGATGGCCTTGAAGGCGATGTCGTCGGGAATGCGATCTGCGCCGCTCATGGGGTGTCTCCTGCCTGCCGGGAGATTGCCGCCCTGACGCGGCGGAAGCAAAGCCCGGCGAACCGCATCCTCCCCAGTCCGCGGCGAGCTTTTCCGGCAAGCAGGCCCTGGCGGAGGGGGTTGCTACGGCGCCGATCGCCGGTCTACGGCTTAGCGACGCCGGCCGCGCTTCGCGGGCGACCGGTCGATGGCATCACCTCGCCTTCCGATCTCGGCGGCACGAACTGGAGCGGCCCGTTGGGCGAACGCACGGCTTTTGACGCGGACCTCAGCGACACCCTGAGGGGCCTGCACATCGACACCAGCAACTTCCACCTGCTGGAGTACCGCCGCGTGGACGGGTTCCTGATCACGTCGAAGAACTCGGGCACCCACTGGCTCCGCTACATGCTCAGCTGCGCCCTGGCCGAGCAGTTCGGGTGCCCGCCGCCTGCCCTGGCCAGCGGCGACGCCTCGGACGACTTCATCGGCCATCCTCGGCGGCGGCCGCGCTGGCCCGCCACGCCCTGGCTCGGCAGTTCCCACAACCTTCCTTCGCGGGTGCTGGGCTCCCCGCTGTTGCGGACGATGGTCGCCTTTCCGCCGACCGTGGTCCTGGTTCGCGATCTCAAGGAGGCCCTGCTGTCCTTCTATGTGAAGTGGCGCGAGGTCCTGGGCGTGGAGCTGTCGGAGTTCGTCGTCGGCGATCCCACCGGCCGGCGCTATCGAGCCGACGTCTGGTGGTTCCTCCAGTTCTTCAACCGCTGGGGCCGGTTCGCCGAGCGCTGGCCGGAACAGACGATCGTGACGCGCTACGAGGACCTGGTCGCCGATCCCGCCGCCGAGCTGAGGCGAATCGGTCGGCACTGGGACATCGCCTTCGACGAGGCGGCCATCGCCGCCGGCGTCGCCGCCGCCGCCCGCGACCAGATGGCCGCCCGGCTTGACCCGGCCAAGACGGGCGTCATTTCCGACCAGGCGGATCGGGCGCGGATCCGGTTCTCGGCTGAGGACCACGCCACGCTGGACGCCATCCTGTCGCGTCGGCTGCGCTACGACTTCGGCTACGCGACCCTGCCGACGCGGCGCTGATCAGGCCGCGACGCGATAGGACGGATTGCGGGCGAACAGGCCCGGCCGGCCGCTGATCGGCCGGAAGGCGTCCGTCAGGTCTTGCGGCGAGGCCTCGGGCTCGATCAGCATGAAACCGTCGGCGGGCAAGGCGGCCGCGAGGCTCTCCAGCACGCGCCGGCGGATGCTCTCGTCAAGCGAGCCCAGGACGTTGCGGCACAGGATGACGTCGAACCGGCCCACGGCCGTCAGGTCGGCGGCCAGGTTGATGCGCCGCCACCGCACGCGCTGGCGAATGCGCGGCGACAGCCGCCAGTTCTCCTCGACCTTCTCGAAGTGCCGCACCAGCTGCCGGATCGGCAGGCCGCGCTGCACCTCGAACGAGGTGTAGACCCCGGCCTGGGCCTTCTCCAGGCAGCGCTCGGAAATGTCGGAGCCGTAGATCTCGATGCGGGCCCCAGCCTCCAGGCCCTCGGCTTCCTCGGCCAGGATGGCCAGGGAGTAGGCTTCCTGGCCGGTGGCGCAGGCGGCGCTCCACAGGCGGATAGGCTCGGGACCGCGCATGCGGCTGAGGGTCGGCAGGATCTCGTCGCGAAGCTGGGCGAACAGGGCCTTGTCGCGGAAGAACGAGGTGTCGTTGAGCGTCATGGCCTCGACCAGCGCCCAGATCAGCGGCTCCTCGCGGCGCTGCTTGAGGCCCGCGATCAGCTCCTCGATGCTGTTGTAACCCTCTCGCCGGGCCAGCGGCGCCAGTCGGCTCTCCATCAGATAGGTCTTGGTCGCATCGATCTTGAGACCCGCCCGCGCCTTGCACAGCGCCACGACCAGCTGGATGTCCTCGGGCGTCATGTCAGGCCCGCCTCGGCGAACTTGGCCGCGATGATGTCGCCGTCGAAGGGCTTCATGATGTACTCGGTCGCGCCGGCGGCCAGGGCCTCGCGGATACGGTCCGGATGGCTCTCGACCGTGCAGAACACGACCTTCGGATGGTCGCCGCCGGGTTCCGACCGCAGGGTGCGCAGGAACTCGAGCCCGTTCATCACCGGCATGTTCCAGTCGAGCAGGATGGCGTCGGGCATGGCCGCGCGGCACCAGGCGAGCGCCTCCAGCCCGTCGGACGCCTCGGCGATCTCGAAGCCGAGTTCCTCCAGGATGCGGCGGGCCACCTTGCGGATCACCCGGCTGTCATCGACCAGCAGACAGGTCTTCAACGGGACGCGCTCCTTCCCCTTGAAGCCGTTCTCGCCTGCGTCGGTTAACGCCTCGTGTGAGAACGCGGAGAATGGGTGCGGCACAACAACTCGTGTCATCCCGGCCAGGCGCGAAGCGTGCAGAGCCGGAACTCAGGACGCGGCCGCGCGGCATTGGCTGGGCCCCGGATCGGCGACGCCGTCCGGGATGACACGGCAATTCACCCCGCGGCGACGACCGCCGCCAGCGTGACCTTTTCCTCGCCCGAGTCGGCCGCCAGCTGGCCCCCGACGCCCTTGACGATCAGCCAGAGGTAATAGGCCTGCACCCAGGCCCCGCCGACCGCGTCGCCACGATCCAGCCCCTGCAGGCCGCGCAGCACTTCCGGCTTCAGCCGGGCTCGCGGGCCCACGGCGTCGACCGTGATCGCCACCCGGCCGTCCGCCTCGACGGCGCGCAGCGTGGCGGTCCCCCCCATCGGAAGGGCTCCCGCCGCGATCTGGGCCAGGTTCATCAGCACGCGGGCGGTCGGCTTGTTGACCGCCGCGGGCTCGACCTTCCAATCCAGTTCGGGTCGCACATGGGCGTAGACGCCCTTGGCGAGGGTCTCCAGCTCCCGGGCGTCGAAGGTCTCGGCCGTCGCCGAGGCGCCGAACGCCACCCGCGCGAACTGCAGCATGTCGGCCAGCTTGCGCGCGCTCTGGGCGATCAGGTTCATGGCGTCTTCGCGCATGTCCTGGGCGGTCGGATCCTCGAGCAGGTCGAGACCAGAGACCACGGCCGAGGCCGGGCTGATGAAGTCGTGACAGAGGCGCGCGGCGATCTGGGCGGCCAGTTCGGCGGCGTCCGGCAGGGCGGGCGCGGGCGCGGTCTCCGACGCGGTGTCCGGCGCGGCTTCGGCAGGGGTCTGGGTATCGTCGCTCATTGCGCGGGAAGTTGCCCTGATTTGAGGCGTTGGCAAACGTCCCCCGCGCCCTTAAGCGCTTGCCCATGGACCCCTTTCTCGAACCGGGCGCGATGGTGCGCCATCCGGATCGGCCGGACTGGGGCCTGGGGCAGGTGCAGTCGGTGGTCGGCGCCCGCGTGACCGTCGACTTCGAGGAAGCCGGCAAGCAGACCATCGACACGACCGTCGTGCGGCTGGCCTTCGTGGCCGACGATCCGCGCGGCCGCTGAACGGGACGAAGAACGGAATGAGCGACGACGCCGACATCGGCCGCATCCTGGCCGACATCGTGGAAGAGGCCGGCCGGGTGATCATGCCCTTCTGGTCGCACGGCGGAACCGTCGCCCACACCAGCAAGGCCGACTCCAGCCCCGTGACCGAGGCTGACCATGCCGGCGAGAAGGTCATCGTCGCGCGGCTGAACGAGTTGTTTCCGGACGTCCACGTCGTGGCCGAGGAGCATGCGGCCGAGTTCGGCACGCCGGACCAGGTCGGCGCCCGCTTCTTCCTGGTCGACCCGGTTGACGGCACCAAGGCCTTCATGAAGGGCGACCCCAACTTCACCGTGAACATCGGCCTGATCCAGGACGGCCGCCCGGTCGCCGGCGCCGTCTGCGCCCCGGCCAGCGGCGAGACCTGGTTCACGACCGCGCAGGGGACGATGAAGCGCACCGACGGCGGCGCCGAGCAGCCGGTCCGCGTGCGGCCCTGGCCGAAGGGCGAGGCCGTCTGCCTGATCAGCCACACCATGAAGCCGGAGACCGTCGACGCCCTGAAGGTCGAGTACGGCTTCGACCAGCGCCTGGCGCTCGACAGCTCGATCAAGCTCTGTCGCATCGCCGAGGGCGCGGCCGACATCTACCCCCGCCATGGCCCGACCTCGGAGTGGGACATCGCCGCCGCCCAGGCCGTGCTCGAGGCCGCCGGCGGCTCGGTCCGCGGCTACAAGGACGCCCCGTTCGTCTACGGCAAGGCCGACAAGCGCTTCCTCAACGAGTGGTTCGTGGCCCGGGGCGGGTAGCGGCTCGGACACGGCTTCGCATCCTCCTGCGGTTTGACCCGAGGGGTTGGGGAGGTGGCGGAGCGCCGGGCCTCCGCCCGGAGCAGGGTAGTGAGTAACCGTTTCGACGAAGACTGACGCTCCGCGTGGTCGTTTTGGCCGCAGGCCCGGGACGCGCGGAGCTGTTCACCCCTTTATCCCACAAGGCCTGATCGCCCCCTGCCGCCGGACGTACCGAACGGTTGAGCAGCCGCCCACGGACGGGCGGACGTGCAAACCAGCGCACGCCCGGCGCGGAGGCTTGCGACCCCTCCGCCTGATCCCGCTCGACCACTCCCCGCCGCCGCATCAGGCTGGTACCACGCGCCCTCCCCCGCGACGGGGACGGCACAGAGGATGCGGGGAGTGGCGCGGGGGGTGCGCAGATTTCGATCTGTCCCCCTGTCTCCGTGTCCCCGGCGAGGGCGGGGGCCCATCCGGGCAAGGGCTCGGCGCCGGATCATGGATCCCGCCCTTCGGCGGGAAGGCGGGGGTAGTGATCGCGTGAAGGTCGCTTCCCATGGAAGGGAGCAACCCTTCGATCTCATGGACGTCATGCGTGCCGGGCGGGCCAGGTCAGTCAAGGACGGGCCTGCGGCCCGCCGCGCCGCGGCCGCGCGGAGCGCGGTCCTTGAGCTGAGGAGCGACGGCGCGCTCTTCGCGCCGTATGCGGCGGCCACGGGCCGACGCCGCGACGAAACTGGACCGCCCGGCGATCGTCTCGCCATGAGATGAAGGGCGGGGTGGGGGCTTATGCAGTGGGCAGATTGAACTTCAGCCAGCGCTTTTCCAGTCCGCTGGCGTTTATCTCACGCCCCACCGGCAGCCTGTCGGTCGAGACCGTCCACTTGTGGACGGCGAACCGCGCGAAGGCCTGACCTTGCTCTGTCAGCTGGGAGAACATCACGACGAGATCCGGCCGCCGCGTGACGTCCGTGCCGGGCAACAGTAGCCCCTTGTCGCGCAGGAATTCGGCTAGGACATACTGCGTTTCAGCGCCTTGCCGCTGATATGATCCGTCGTCCGGAACGATGTTCCCGGCTTCATCGTAGGTCGTGATCTTTTGGTTCAAGAGGTCGGGGACGTTCACGATCCTAAAGTCAGCCACCGCCTACCCCCGCATCCCCAGCACGTCCTGCATGTCGAACGCCCCGGCTCCACGCCCGGCCGCCCACTTCGCCGCCACCAGCGCCCCACGCGCGAACAGACCCCGGTCTCTCGCCGAGTGGCTGAAGGTGATCAGCTCCTCTTCACTCGCGAAGAGGACGCTGTGTTCGCCGATGATGCCGCCGGCGCGGGTGACGGAGAAGCCGATCTCGCCCGGCGTGCGCGGGCCGTTCAGGCCGTGGCGGGCGGGGACCAGGACGTCCTTCAGCGCCACGCCCCGGCCGCTCGCCGCGGCCTCGCCGAGCATCAGGGCGGTGCCCGAGGGGCTGTCGACCTTGCGGTTGTGGTGCGCCTCGTGGACCTCGATGTCGAAGTCCTGCGGGCCCAGGGCGGCGGCGGCCTGGCGGACCATGCCCATCAGCAGGTTCACGCCGAGCGAATAGTTGCCCGCCCGTACGATGGCGATCCGCGTGGCGGCCTCGTCGATGCGCCGCGTCTGGTCCTGCGACAGGCCAGTCGAGCCGATGACCAGCGCCACGCCGCCGCGCCCGGCGGCCTTCTCGGCCAGCGCGACGGAGGCCTCGGGCGTAGTGAAGTCGATGACCACATCGGCGAGGGTGAGCGCCTCGTCGACGGAGACCAGCCCCTCGCCGTCCACGCCCGGCCGCTCGAACCGCGCGGCCACCACCACGTCGTCCCGTCCCTCGCAGGTCGCCGCCACGGCGCGCCCCATCCGGCCCAGCGCGCCGGCGATGGCGATCTTCACGGGGGCGGGGGCGGGCTGGGTCATGGAAGCCTGCTTAGCGCCGTTGACATGCTCCGTCATCCTCGCGCCCCAAAACTCCGACGACCCCGGCGAAGGCCGGGGCCCATCCTTGCGGCTCGACCGGGCCTGGTGGGCCCCGGCCTTCGCCGGGGGTGATCGGTGTGAAGGGAGCCCATGCCCTCGCGCCATACCCCCGCGAGCAAACTTCCGCCCGCGCCCGGTTGTCCCGGCGGGGCTCGGCCGTTAGGTTGCGCGCCTTCCTGCCCCCGACGCGACCGGCCTGACGACCGGCGACGCCGCTCCAGCGTTTCAAGGACGTCCGCTAGCCCATGAGCGATTCCGAAAAGAAGACCTTCACCGACGCGGAGGCTCTGGCCTTCCACCAGTTCCCGACGCCCGGGAAGGTCGGGATCCAGGCGACCAAGCCGATGGCCACCCAGCGGGATCTGTCGCTGGCCTACTCGCCGGGCGTGGCCGTGCCGGTGCTGGCCATCGCCGACAATCCGGACCTCGCCTACGACTACACCTCCAAGGGCAACCTGGTCGGGGTGATCTCGAACGGCACCGCCATCCTCGGCCTCGGCGACCTGGGCGCGCTGGCCTCCAAGCCGGTGATGGAAGGCAAGGCGGTGCTGTTCAAGCGCTTCGCCGACGTCGACGCGATCGACATCGAGCTCTCCAGCAAGGACGCCGACGAGATCATCACCGTCGTCAAGAACATCGGCGTGACCTTCGGCGGCATCAACCTCGAGGACATCAAGAGCCCCGAGTGCTTCCGCATCGAGACCGAGCTGCAGGAGCTGCTCGACATCCCGGTGTTTCATGACGACCAGCACGGCACGGCGATCATCTGCGCGGCGGGGCTGATCAACGCCTGCGAGATCACCGGCCGCGACCTGGCTGACGTCAAGGTCGTCCTCAACGGCCCCGGCGCGGCCGGCATCGCCACGCTCGAGCTGATCAAGGCCATGGGCGTGCGGCACGAGAACGTCATCGCCGTCGACCGCAAGGGCGTCCTCTACCGCGGTCGCGCCGAGGACATGAACCAGTGGAAGTCGGCTCACGCGGTCGACACGCCCCACCGGACCCTGGCCGAGGCCATCAAGGGCGCCGACGTGTTCATCGGCCTGTCGGCCAAGGGCGCCCTGACCAAGGAGATGGTCGCCTCGATGGCCGCCAATCCGCTGATCTTCGCCATGGCCAATCCCGATCCGGAGATCACCCCGGAAGAGGTGGCCGAGGTGCGTGGCGACGCCATCATCGGCACCGGCCGGTCCGACTACGTCAACCAGGTCAACAACGTGCTGGGCTTCCCCTACATCTTCCGCGGCGCGCTCGACGTGCGCGCCCGGCGGGTGAACATGGAAATGAAGATCGCCTGCGCCAACGCGCTGGCCCAGCTGGCCCGCGAGGATGTGCCCGACGAGGTCGCCGCCGCCTACCACGGCCGCCAGTTGAAGTTCGGCCCCGAGTACATCATCCCCACCCCGTTCGATCCGCGCCTGATCAGCTACATTCCGCCCTTCGTCGCTCAGGCGGCGATGGACACCGGCGTGGCCCGCAAGCCGATCGAGGACATGGACGCCTACCGCGCCAGTCTGGCCCAGAGGCTCGATCCGACGGCGGCCTTCCTCCAGAAGCTGTCCGGCGCGGTGATGAGCGGGACGAAGAAGCGCATCGTCTTCGCCGAGGGCGAGGAGCCCAGCGTGATCCGCGCGGCCTACGCCTTCCAGGCCCAAGGCCTGGGCGAGTCGATCCTGGTCGGCCGCGAGGAGCTGGTCGCCGAGAACATGAAGCTGGCCGGCCTCGACCCGGCCGATGTGAGCCTGCAGGTGGTCAACGCCCGCCTGTCGGACCGCAACCCCGACTACGTCGACCATCTGTATGCGCGGTTGCAGCGCGAGGGCTATCTGAAGCGTGACGTGCAGCGCCTGATCAACCAGGACCGCAACAGCTTCGCCGCCTCGATGGTGGCCCTGGGCGACGCCGACGGCATGGTCACCGGCGTGACCCGCGCCTTCGACCAGGCGCTGGAGGAGGTGCTGCGCGTCGTCGACCAGGCGCCCGGCGGCCGGGTGATGGGCATGTCCATCGTGCTGGCCAAGGGCCACACCCTGTTCATCGCCGACACCAACGTCACCGAGATGCCCGAGGCCGACGAGCTGGTCGAGATCGCCTGCGAGGCGGCGCGGGCGGTCAAGCAGCTGGGCTTCACCCCGCGCGTGGCTTTCATGAGCTACTCGACCTTCGGCAACCCGATGGGCATGCGATCGGAAAAGGTCCGCGAGGCGGTGGCCATGCTCGACGAGATGGACGTCGATTTCGAGTACGAGGGCGAGATGCCGCCGGAGCTGGCGCTGGAGCCGGAGCAGCGCGGCAACTATCCGTTCATGCGCCTGACCGGTCCGGCCAACGTGCTGATCATGCCGGCCATCCACTCCGCCTCGATCTCCACCAAGCTGGTGCAGAGCCTGGGCGGCGCGACGGTGCTGGGGCCGATCCTTCTGGGCCTGACCAAGTCGGTGCAGATCGCGCCGCTTTCGGCCTCGGTGTCCAAGATCCTCAACATGGCTCTGATGGCGGCGTACGATCAGCCGCTTGAGCCCGCGGCGGAGTAGGGTCATGGCCTCATGAGGATCGGCTTCGTGTTCGCTTTCACCACCATCATCGACTAGCGACGCGCCCCGGCGGAACCGGAGGCGCGCGCCTCCGCCTTCCGCAGGACCTTCCTCATGACCTCCGCCTCCGAGGCCGCGATCGGATTCGATTTCGGCACCACCAACACCGTCGTCGCGCTTGAGCGAGAGGGGCAGGCGCATCTCGCCGGCTTCAGCCACGACGGGCAGCCGTTTCACGCCTTCCGCACAGCGCTCAGCTTCCATGCGCCCGATCACGACCCGACCGCCCGGGTGGTCGACGCCGGGCCATGGGCCATCGACGCCTATGTCGAGGAGCCGCTGGAGACGCGGTTCATCCAGTCGTTCAAGAGCTACGCCGCCAGCGCCCTGTTCACCGACACCGAGATCCTGCGCCGCCGCTTCACCTTCGAGGACCTGCTCAGCGCCTTCCTGCTGAAGGTGCGTGAACACGGCGGCGAGACCCTGGCGGATCTGCCGCGGCGGGTGATTGTCGGCCGCCCCGTCACCTTCGTCGGCAACCGGCCGGACACGGCGCTGGCGCTGCGCCGCTACGAGACCGCCTTCCGCCGGCTGGGCTTCACCGACATCCGCTATGTCCCGGAGCCGGTGGCGGCGGCCTTCTTCTTCGCCCGACGGCTGGAGGGCGACGCCACCGTGCTGGTCGCCGACTTCGGCGGCGGCACCAGCGACTTCTCGCTGGTCCGGTTCACGCACGAGAACGGCCACATCCGCTCGCGGGCCCTGGCCAACGCCGGCGTCGGGGTGGCGGGCGACGCCTTCGACTACCGGCTGATCGACCACCTGGTCTCGCCGAAGCTCGGCAAGGGCAGCAGCTACCGGGCCTTCGACAACATCCTGCCGATCCCAAACCGCTACTTCACCGCCTTCGCGCGCTGGGAGCAGCTGGCGCTGCTGCGGGCGTCCAAGGACATGAAGGACATCCGCAAGCTGGTCCGCACGGCCACCGAACCGGAGAAGATCGCGCGGCTGGTCGAGCTGCTCGACGACAACCACGGCTATCGACTGTACCAGTCCGTCTCCAAGCTGAAGGAGGCGCTGTCGGGCGCCGAGGAAGCCGAGTTCGCGTTCGAGGGCGGCTCGGTCCGGATCGGCGGCCCGGTGAAACGGTCGAGCTTCGAGCGCTGGATCCAGCCGGAACTCGCCGCCATCGAGGGCGCCGTCGACGAGGCCCTGAAGCGCGCGAACCTGACCGAGGCCGGCGTCGACCGGGTGTTCCTGACCGGCGGCTCGTCTTTCGTCCCGGCCGTGCGCGCCATCTTCGAGCGCCGATTCGGCGTGGCGAAGATGGAGTCGGGCGCCGAGCTCGTCTCCATCGCTACGGGCCTGGCGCTCATGGGCGCCCAGCCCGACCTCGACGACTGGAGCGAGCGGGCGCCCGGCTGACCGTCAACCCGGGCGGTGCATCGCGCAGAGCTTGTTGCCGTCCGGATCGCGCAGGTAGGCGAGGTACATCTTGCCCATGCCGCCCTCGCGGATGCCGGGAGGATCCTCGCAGGTCACGCCGCCCGCCGCGAGGCCGGCCGCGTGCCAGGCCTCGACCTGTTCGCCGGAGCTGCAGGCGAAGCCGATGGTGCCGCCGTTGGCGTGGGTGGCCGGCTGGCCGTCGATCGGCTTGCTGACGCCGAGCACGCCGCCCGGGGTCATGTAGAAGATCCGGCGGCCGTCATCGACGAAGCCGGGGTTCACCCCGAGCACGCCGAGCAGGCTGTCGTAGAAGGCCTTGGCCTTCTCGACGTCGTTGGTGCCGATCATGATGTGCGAGAACATCGCGCGTCCTTCCCTCGTTGTTCGAAGCCAGTTGAGCCCGAGGGCGCGCGCCGGCGCAACGGCTCGTTTTCCCGAACGCCGCCTGAGCGAAATTGTCCGGCGTAGATTGCGCGCGGGCGTCCTCGCGCCAGGGCTTTCGCATCGTCATGGTCCGGCCCAAATCGGGGGCGGGCCGTCTGGCGTCGATCTCCATAACAAGATCATGAGGGAGAGATCGATATGCGCACCCGCGCCCTGACCGCCATCCTGCTTGCGACGTCCGCCCTGGCCACGCCGGCCCTGGCCCAGACCGCGCCGGCCGCCGGCGACACCGCCGTCGAAGAGATCGTCGTCACCGCCCAGCGCCGGGAACAGGCGCTGAACGACGTCGGCATGTCGATCCAGGCCTTCGGCGCCGAACAGCTCGAGGAGCTGCGCGTCACCAACGTGCAGGACCTGTCGGCCGCCGTGCCCAGCTTCACGGTCTCGCGCTCCTACCAGGGCGTGCCGACCTTCACGCTGCGCGGCATCGGCTTCAACACCATCAACATGTCCGCCACCTCGACCGTCGGCACCTATGTCGACGAAGTCGCCTATGCCTATCCGATGATGCTCAGCGGCCCGGTCTTCGACCTGGAGCGCGTCGAGGTGCTGAAGGGGCCGCAGGGCACCCTCTATGGCCGCAACACCACCGCCGGCCTGATCAACTTCGTCACCCAGAAGCCGTCGACGGCGTTCGAGGCGCGCGCCATCGCCGAGGTCGGCAACTACGAGACGATGAACTTCGAGGGCATGGTCAGCGGCCCGATCGCCGAGAACCTGCAAGGCCGCCTGTCATTCCGCAGCGAGACCAGCGGCGAGGGCTGGCAGGTGTCGCAGAGCCGCGGCGACCGCCTCGGCGAGGTCGAGCGGCTGGGCGTGCGCGGCGCGCTGGCCTTCCAGCCGACCGACGCCCTGTCGATCGACGCGTCGTTGAACTACTGGGTCAACAAGAGTGACACGCTGGCCGCCCAGGCTATCGGCTTCACGCCCGGCACAACGCCGCAGACCGTCAATCCGCTCGGCGCCGGCTTCTGGAACGCGCCGGGCCTGGCGACCTTCATCGCCGGCAATCCGCCGAGGAGCGGCGAGGACGCCGACTGGGCGACGGACGCGCGCCGCACGTCGACGGTCGGCACGACCCCCGGCATCGACAAGCCGCTCGAGGAAGACTCGACCTTCCTCGGCGCCAAGCTGAACGTTCGCTGGGACATCAACGACGATCTGCGCCTGGTCTCCCTGACCAGCCTGAACAAGATCGTGCGCAAGGGCGTGATGGATTGGGCCGGCGCGCCCGCCAACGTGCTGATTCAGGACGCCGACGGCGAGATCGAGTCGTTCGCCCAGGAACTGCGCATCGAAGGTGGCAATGATCGCGTCACCTGGCTCGTGGGCGGCTACTATGGCCGGGACGAGATCACCGACACCAACCAGACGCTGTTCCGCGACAACGCCAACGTCCGCCTGTTCCAGTTCCTGACCGGCCAGCTGCTGGCCACGCCCTACAACACCGGTCCGCTCCCCGGCGGCGACGGTCCGGGCGGCGTCTACACCGCCGCCCAGGCGGCGAACACGTTCCAGACCTACCGCGACGACGGCAATATCGAGACGACCACGGCCAGCGTGTTCGCCAGCGCCGACTGGCAGCTGACCGACAGCCTCAGCCTGACCACCGGCATCCGCTACACCCAGGACAAGCAGGACGCGAACATCTGCTCGCGTGACGTCAACGGCTCGATGCTTCCGAACCTGAACGTCACCAACAAGTACCTGTACCAACTGCGCTACGGCGTCACGATCATCGACAACGTCGTCGCCAACGGCTGCTCGACCACCCGCATCAACTGGAACACCATGACCGCGACCCGCGGCGAGGTCGTCACCAGCCTGGACGAGGACAACATCGCCTGGCGCCTGGCCCTGAACTGGGAAGTCAGCGACGATGTCCTGCTGTTCGGCTCGATCTCGAAGGGGGCCAAGTCGGGCGGCGCGCCGGTCAACACCGCCAGCCTCTACGAGCAGAACCTCCCGGCCAAGCAGGAACAGCTGCTGGCCTACGAAGTGGGCGTGAAGGCCAGCCTGGCCGATCGTCGGGTGCAGGCCAACCTGTCGGCCTTCTACTACGACTACACCGACAAGCAGATGAGCACCTTCAACCCGGACGCGCTCTACACGGCGCTGGCCCGTCTGCAGAACATCCCTGACTCGCTGGCCTACGGCGTCGATGGCGAGGTGACGGTCCGCGTGACCGACAATTTCACCGCCATCGCCTCGGCGACCTTCCTGCACACCGAGATCGTAGACTTCGTGGGCACGAACGGCGCCGGCCTGCCGCAGGACTACGACGGCGCGGCCTTCCTCTACAGCCCCGAGTTCCTCGGCAGCCTCACCCTGATCTATGATCGCGAGATCACCGACGCCCTGGCCCTCAAGGCCGTGGTCAACGGCCGCTACCAGGAAGAGTCGAGCGCCGACCTCGAAGGCAATCCGCTGTATGCGATCCCCGAATACGGCCTCCTGAACGCCAGCATCGGCATCGGCTCGACCGACGGCCAATGGGAGGTCAACGCCTGGGCTCGCAACCTGACGGACGAGTACTACTGGACGGCGGTGGCCAGCAACGCCAACACGGTGGTGCGTTTCCCGGGCCAAACCCGCACCTTCGGCCTGTCGCTGAGCTACAAGTACTGACCGAGCTGAGCCACCGGATCCTCCTCCTCCCGTAGGGATCCAGGCCTTGGGGCGCGCCGGCGGGGAGCCTGGCGCGCCCCTTCTTTTCTGCCGCTACGTCACGGTCCTATCTGTCTCGCCATGGTGGCGTACGATGAGGTCGGCGGTCCTCCCTTGCGAGGACGGACGTTCACGGCGGCGGACTTTCGGGTCCCCGCTCACTACCTGCCGCTTCTGGTCGGGGAGGCCGAGGCGATCGCCCTGACCGGCGGCCCGTTGACCGATGGCGCCCTGCCGTCGATGCGATTTCTGAACCTGTGCCTCGAACAGATGCGCCGCACCGGGGACGAGGCCTGCGGCGTCAGCCCGGCGCCCGTGCCGACGGGAACTTTCGGCCTGCTGCTGGCCGCCGCCTCGCAGGGCGACACCTTTGCTGACGCCCTCCGGCGTTTCGCCGACGCGGCGCGGGTGTTGCGGCCGGACATGGTGGTGCGGTTCAGCCGGACGCGGCGGGCGCTGGAGCTGTCGGTCGGCTACGAAGGCGGTCGCAGCGGTCGCCGGGACCTGCTGACCGAGATCTTCGTCATCACCATCCACTGCGGCCTGCGCTGGCTGACGGGCCGGCCGTTGGCGCCCGTGTCCCTGCGCGCCCAGCCGGGGACGGCGCCCATGGGGCCGACCCTGCTCAGGCCGGTGATCTCCACGACGCTTCTGCGTCGCGGGACCGGCGTGACCATCGGCTATGATCTGGCCGACGCCCGGGTTCCGCTGCGCGCGGTGAAATACCAGCACTGGGGCGCCCACGAGCTGGGCGAGTTCACGACGCTGCTTGAGGCGGCCGCGCGCCAGATGACGGCCAGCGTCCTTCCCGCCGCGCCGGAGCTGGTCACCCGGGTGCGGACGCTGATCGGACCCAGGGCCTGGACCGAGCCGGATGTCGCTCGCGCTCTGGGCATGAGCGTCGCCACCCTGCGGCGGCGCCTCTCCGAGGCGGGCGCCTCGTTCCGCGCCCTGTCATCCGAAGCGCGGCGCGACGCGGCGGCCAGCCTGCTGGTCACGGGGCGCGGCCTTGAGGACGTGGCCGCCGAACTGGGGTTCTCGGACGCCCGCAGCCTGCGCCGCGCCTGTCGGACCTGGTTCGGCGTCACGCCGAGCGAATATCGCCGACAGCGCCTGGATAGCGATTGAAAACGCACCCGGTCTCCGGCAGGCTTCGTCCCAACCAGACATGAGGCTCCGCCATGACCATCTCGCTTTATGACATCACTGTCGGCCAGTATCTGCAGACGGCCGGCGCCGCGGAGGCCTTCCTCGCCCGGGGCCTCGCCCATTGCGGCGACAACGGCATTGATCCGGAAACCCTGCTCGCCGCCCGCCTGGCGCCCGACATGCTGCCTCTGGCCTTCCAGTGCGCGTCCATCGCCCACCATTCGATCGGCGCGATCGAAGGGACAAAGGCCGGCGCCTCCGGCCCGCCGCAGGGCGCGCCGGCGACCTACGCCGAGGCCCAGGCCCTGATCACCGACACCATCGCCAAGCTCAAGGCGCTCACCCCGGACGAGGTCAATGGCCTGGCCGGCAAGGACGTCACCTTCGCCATCGGCAGCTTCAAGCTGCCCTTCGTCGCGGAGGGCTTCCTGATGTCGTTCTCGCTGCCGAACTTCTACTTCCACGCCACCACGGCCTACGACATCCTGCGCGCCAACGGCGTGCCGCTCGGCAAGCGCGACTTCATGGGCGCGCTGAAACTGAAGGGATGATCCACCCATCGTCATCCTCGCCTTCGTGGCGAGGACCCCTGTTTCGGTTCGCAGGTGAGAGCGTGGTCACACTCTCACGATGAAGCTGAGCAAGGGGTCCTCGGGACGAGCCCGAGGACGACGGTTGTAAAACGATCAGGCGACCGCACCCCGCGCCGCGAACCAGGGCGTCAGGCGACGCAGGGCCTCCTCGACCTCGGGGGTCGAGACCGCGAAGCTGATGCGGATGAACTTCCGCCCCTCGACGGGGTCGAAGTCCACGCCCGAGGCCGTCGCCACGCCGGTGTCGCGTAGCAGCTGGTGGCAGAACGCCAGGCTGTCGTCGGTCAGGTGCGCCACATTGGCGTAGATGTAGAAGGCTCCGTCCGGCGGCGCGATTTCGCGCAGCCCCAGCGCCGGCAGCGCGTCCAGAAGCAGGGCGCGGTTGCGGCGATAGACCTCGACATGGCCCTCGAGCTCGTCCCGGCAGTCCATCGCGACCAGGCCGGCGTGCTGGCTCAGGGACGGCGCGGTCAGGAACAGGTTGCCGACATAGGCGCGCGCGGCGCCGATCAGGTCGCGCGGCGCCAGCAGCCAGCCCAGCCGCCAACCGACCATGCTGAAGTACTTGGAGAAGCTGTTCACGATGATCGCCGAGGGCTCGTACTGCAGCATCGAGGCGCAGGGCCCGACGTAGCTGAGGCCGTGGTAGATCTCGTCGGAGACGATGCGGATCCCGCGCTCGCGGCAGACGTCGGCGATGGCCGCCAGCTCGGTCGGCGCGATGATGGTCCCGGTCGGGTTGGCCGGGCTGGCGATGATCACGCCCTTCGGCGCCGGATCGAGCGCGGCCAGATGCGCGGCGGTCAGCTGGAAGCGATCCTCGGGCCCGCAGGCGATCTCCACCGGCTCCAGGTGCAGGGCCTTGAGCGTGTTGCGGTAGGCGACGTAGCCTGGCCGGGCCAGGGCCACCCGGTCGCCGGGTTCGAACGCCGACAGCAGCGCCAGCACCAGGGCCGGCGAGGCGCCGCAGGTGATCACGAAGCGATCGGCCTCGACCGCGACGCCGTAGCTGTCGGCATAGTGCCTCACCAGCCGGTCGCGCAGGGCCGGGCTCTCCCAGTAGCCCATGCCGTCGGTATCGAGCACCGCGTGCGCGCGGGCGATGGCGGCCGCCGGCGCGCCGGTCGAGGGCTGGCCGAACTCCATGTGGATGATCGACCGCCCCTCCAGCTTCAGCTGATGCGCGAGGCGGCTGATCGAAATGGCGTGGAAGGGGTCGATGCGGACGGACATGCCTTGCCCATACCTGTCATCCCGGCCGAAGCGAAGCCCACGGGTCGCGCGATGCGCGCCCGAGGACAGGCTATGAGCCGGGACCCAGAAGCCGGCCTGCGGCACCGGCTGGGTCCCGGGGCGGTCTGCGACCGCCCGGGATGACAGTGAGTTGGAGCCTACTTCGCCGCCGGAGCCGGCCCCTTCAGCGACGGAGCGTCGAGGTTCAGCTCGCCGATCGGGATCAGCTCCGCGCCCGGCAGGACGGTGGTCATCCTGTCGCCGAACAGCTTGCTGTCGCCGACCACGATGACGCTGGCCTTGGACGGGTCGAAGACGTCGGTGGCGAAGGCCGAGACCTCGGCGGCCGTGACCGCCTCGACCTTGCTCGTGAACACGGTCATCTCGTTGAGGTCGATGCCCGCCACGGCGAGGCCGCCCAGGATGCCGGCCAGGCCGTCGGTGGTGCCGAGGTCGCGGCCGAAGTCGCCGACCAGCACGGACTTGCGGGCCGCAAGCTCGGCGTCCGAGGCCGGAATCGTGGCCATGCCCTTCATCTCGCCGCGGATCAGCTCGACGACCTCGGCGGCCGACTCGTTCTTGGTCTGGGTCGAGGCGGTGAAGCTGCCGACCACCCGGCGGGCGGTCAGGCCCGAACCGGCGCCGTAGGCGAGGCCGCGTTTCACGCGGATTTCCTGATTCAGACGGGCCGAGTAGCCGCCGCCGAGCACGGTGTTGGCGACCATCCCCGAGTAGTAGCGCGGATCGCTGCGGGCGATGCCGCGTCGGGTGACGACCACGGCCGCCTGGCCGGCGTTGGGCATGTCGATGACGACATTGCGCGGCGCGGCCACCAGGTCGGCGGTCGGCCGGGCCGGCAGCGGCGCGTCCGGCTTCTTCCAGGCGCCGAAGGCCTGCTCGGCGAGCGCAAAACCCTCCTCCGGCGTCAGGTCGCCGACGATGACCAGCACGGCATTGTCCGGCCGCCACCAGGTCCTGTGCACGGCGGTCAGGTCATCGCGGGTCAGCAGCGGCAGCGAGCCGGGCGTGCCGCCGGCGACGTGGCCGTAGGGCGTGCCGGCGTAGAGGATCGGCGAGGACACGAAGCCCGCGACGGTCGCCGGGTTCTTGAGCGCCACCTGGTAGCCGTCCAGCGACTGTTCGCGGACGCGGTCCAGTTCAGACTGAGCGAAGGCGGGATTGAGGACCACGTCGGCCATGATCGCCATCGAGGCCTTCAGGTTCTGCGGCATGACGTTGAGCGTCACGGACGAAGCCTCCCAGCCCGAGCCCGCGCCGAGGTCGGCGCCGAGGGCCTCGGTCTCGGTGGCGATCTGCTGGGCGCTGCGGTTTGTGGTGCCCTCGGTCAGCAACTCGGCCATCATCGCCGAGGCGCCGGCGCGGCCGGCAGGATCGACGGCGGCGCCGGAGAGCACCGAAAGGTCGGCCGTCACCAGCGGCAGGTCGCTGCTGCGCGAGACGATCACCCGCAGGCCGTTGGCCAGGGTCTTCTCCGCGGGCGCCGGCAGGGTCGGCGAGACGGGAACTCCCAGGCTCGGCGGCGCCTGGCGGCCGCCCTCCGGCGCCAGGGCCCAGACCTTGCCGGTGAACTTGGGCGAGACCACCTGCGCCGGCTTGGCCTCGACCGGCGGCGTCACGCCGGCCGGGCGCTGCGACTCGTCGAGGTAGCGGATCACGACGCGGGTATCATCCGTCAGGTACTTGCGGGCCACGCGCTGGACGTCCGCGGCGGTCACGGCCTGAAGCTCGGCGATGCCGGAGTTGGCCTTGGCCACGTCGCCCTCGAAGATCAGGGCCGAGCCGAGCGCGCTGGCGCGGCCGTCGATGGTCTCGCGTTCACGCACTTCGCCGGCGACGAGCTCGGTCTTGGCCTCGGCCAGTTCGGCGGCGGTCGGCGGGGCGTCGCGCAGGCGCGCGACTTCGGCCATCAGCGCCGTCTCGCCCTCTTCCGCGGTCTTGCCGCCGGCCATGATGGCGGCGACGTAGAATAGCCCCGGCTGGGCCGCGCCCTCGTTGTTCGAGAAGGCGCTCTGGGCGATCTGCTGCTCATAGACCATGCTGTTGTAGAGCCGCGAGGACTTGCCGCCCGACAGGATGGAGTCGAGCACGGTCAGGGCCGCCGTGTCCGGGTCGGACGCCGCCGGCGCCTGCCAGGTGATGGCCACGGCCGGCAGCGGCACATTCGGGGCGTAGGCGGTGACCGTCTTGCTGGCGGTCCGCGCCGGCTCCTTCACAGTCACGCGCGGCATGACCGTCTTGGGCGTGGCCAGGGGCGCGAAGTACTTGTCGACCCAGCTGTTGAGCTGCGCCTCCTCGAAGTTGCCGACCACGATCAGCGCGGCATTGTCCGGCCGGTAGTAGGTGGCGTGGAAGTTCAACACGTCGTCGATCGTCGCCGCGTCGAGATCCTCGATCGAGCCGATGCCCGGCCGCTTGTACGGGTGGACCGTATAGGAGGCCTTCGGGATTTCGATGCGGAAGAAACGGCCGTAGGGGTTGGCGAGCACGCGCTGGCGAAGTTCCTCCTTCACCACGTCGCGTTCGGACTTGAAGCTGGCCTCGTCGACGACCAGCGAGCCGAGGCGCTGGCTCTCGGCCCACAGCAGCCGCTCCAGATGATTGGCGGGCACGACCTCGTAGTAGGCGGTGGTGTCGTTGGCCGTGAAGGCGTTGTTGAAGCCGCCCACGTCCTCGGTCATGCGGTCGAAGCTTTCCGACGGCATGTCCTTCGTCGCCTTGAACATCAGGTGCTCGAACAGGTGGGCGAAGCCCGAGCGGCCGTTGGGATCGTCCTTGGCGCCGACGCCATACCAGACCTGCACCGTCACGTTCGGCGTGGTGCGGTCGAGCGAGTAGTAGAGCTTCATGCCGTTGGGCAGCGTGCGGCTCTTGAAGGTGATCGGCGGAACCTCGGCCGACGCGGTGGCGACGGCGGGCGCGGCCTGGGCCAGGGCGATGGCGGGAACGAGGGCGCTCGTGGAGAGCGCGAAGGCGAGGAACAGGGCCTTGGCCGAGCGGTTCATGAGCAGCTCCGGAAACACGGGTCGCGCGGACCCTAGCATCGGGTGCGCCGAGCCGTGGATTACGGTCCTGTCATGAAGCGTGAATCGGTGGCTCAGCCGTCCGACTGCCGCTCCGCCTCGGCGCGCAGGGCCATCAGCGCCCGGGCCACGTCGCGGCGCATGGCGGCGCGGGTGACCAGGGCGGGCGCCGAGATCGGCGACGTGGCCCTATTCTCGTAGAGCACGCGGGTGCGGCCGCCGGGCAGCGGCTCCAGCCGCCACTGGCCCTGGCAGACGCGGATGTCGCCGCCCACGCAGCGGAAGCGGATGCGCCGTTCCGGTTCGAATTCCGAGCGGAACACAGTCCGGAACGTCGGCGTGAGCACCGCCCAGCGGACGGTCATCTCCCGCACGTCCCAGCGGCCGGCCGGATCGCTTTGGGTGACGCGGCAGGAGCGGACTCCGGGCGCCATCCGGCCGGCTCGCCCGCAGTCGAGGATGGTGCGCCAGACCACGGCCGGTGCGGCGTCAATGTCCACTGCGCCATGGACGACGCCGGCCGCGCCATCGGGATCGGACCTGACGTCGGCGTGGACATCGCCGCGGGCCAGCCGGGCCAGGGCCTCGGCCGGCGGCGACCACTCGGCCCGCGCCGGAGAGGCGGCTGTCAGGAACAGGCAAAGGAGGGCGAGGCCGATGCGCATGATCATCGCCCCGCCGGACTTCAGCGCACGATCCGGTTCTGGACCAGATCGTCGACCACCGCCGGGTCGGCGAGGGTCGAGGTGTCGCCAAGGTTGGAGACGTCGTTCTCGGCCACCTTGCGCAGGATGCGACGCATGATCTTGCCGGACCGCGTCTTGGGCAGGCCCGGCGCCCACTGGATGGCGTCCGGCGCCGCGAACGGCCCGATCTCCTGCCGCACCCACAGCACCAGCGCCTTGCGCAGGTCCTCGGTCGGCTCGACGCCGGCGATCAGGGTCACATAGGCGTAGATGCCCTGGCCCTTGATGTCGTGCGGGAAGCCGACGACCGCCGCCTCGGCGACGTCATGGTGGCCGACCAGGGCGCTTTCGATCTCGGCCGTGCCGAGCCGGTGACCGGAGACATTGATGACGTCGTCGACGCGGCCGGTGATCCAGTAGTAGCCGTCCTCGTCCCGCCGGCAGCCGTCGCCGGTGAAGTACTTGCCGGGGTAGGTCGAGAAGTAGGTGTCGAAGAAGCGCTGGTGGTCGCCGTAGACGGTGCGCATCTGGCCGGGCCAGCTGTCGGTGATGCAGAGGTTGCCGCTGGTCGCGCCCTCGAGCACGCTACCCTCGGCGCCGACCAGCTGAAGATTGACGCCGGGCAGCGGCTTGCTGGCCGAGCCGGGCTTCAGCGCGGTGGCGCCGGGCAGGGGGCTGACCAGGCAGGCGCCCGTTTCCGTCTGCCACCAGGTGTCGACGATCGGGCAGCGGCCCTCGCCGACCACGCGGTGGTACCAGAGCCAGGCCTCCGGATTGATCGGTTCACCGACGCTGCCCAGCAGGCGCAGGCTCTTGCGCGACGTCTTCTTCACCGGCTCCTCGCCCTCGCGCATCAACGCCCGCAAGGCCGTCGGGGCGGTGTAGAAGATCTCGACCTGGTGCTTGTCGATGACCTCCCAGAAGCGGCTGGTGGTCGGGTAGTTGGGCACGCCCTCGAAAATCAGGCTGGTCGCGCCGTTCGCGAGCGGACCATAGACGATGTAGCTGTGGCCGGTGACCCAGCCCACGTCGGCCGTGCACCAGAAGATCTCGCCGGGGCGGTAGTCGAACACCAGCTCGTGCGTCCAGGCCGCCCAGGTCAGGTAGCCGCCGGTGGTGTGCAGCACGCCCTTGGGCTTTCCGGTCGACCCCGAGGTGTAGAGGATGAACAGCGGGTGCTCGGCGCTCATCGGCTCGGGCGGGCAGTCGGCCGAGACGGCGTCGCGCTCCGGTTCGTAGGCGACGTCGCGACCGCTGTGCTTGAGCCACTTGGCGCCCGTGCGGTTGACGACCAGCACCTTCTCGACCTTCGGGCACTGGGTTAGGGCCAGGTCGACGTTCATCTTCAAGGGCACGATCTTGCCGCCGCGCAGGCCCTCGTCGGCGGTGATCACCAACTTGCTGTCGCAGTCGAGGATGCGGCCGGCGATGCTGTCGGGCGAGAAGCCGCCGAAGATCACCGAGTGGATGGCGCCGATCCGCGCGCAGGCCAGCATGGCGTAGGCCGCTTCCGGGATCATCGGCAGATAGATCGTCACTCGGTCGCCCTTGGCCACGCCGTGCTTCTTCAGCACGTTGGCCATGCGGCAGACCTGCTCGTGCGCCTCGGCGTAGGTGATCTTGCGCGACTGCGAGGGATCGTCGCCCTCCCAGATAAAGGCGATGTCGTCCGCGCGGTGGGGCAGGTGGCGATCCAGGCAGTTGGCCGAGACGTTGAGCACGCCGTCCTCGAACCAGCGGATGTGGAAGTCATCCTTGTTGAAGGAGACGTCCTTGATCTTCGTCGGCGCCTTGATCCAGTCGAGCCGGCCGGCGACGTCCTTCCAGAAGCCCTCGGGATCGGCCTTCACCCGCGCCCAGGCGGCGTCGTAGCCGGCGGCGTCCATATGGGCCCGCTCGGCCCATTCCCGCGGAACCGGAAAGATCTCGCCTTCGCTCACGCCACGCTCCCTTGTCTTGTTGCCTGGGAGTTATGCGGATGACGTCAGGGCTGGCAACGGGCTTGTGGATGTGACGCCGGGTGAATAGCTGGAGGTCACGCCCGAAACGCACAAGGACCTCCCGCCCATGCTGCTCGCCAAGTCCACCTGGCCCGAGATCGAGGCCTACCTTCAGCGCAGCAGGACGGTGGTCGTCCCGATCGGCTCCAACGAGCAGCACGGACCGACCGGCCTGCTCGGCACCGACTGGATGTGTCCCGAGATCATCGCCCACGAGGCGCAGAAGGACCGCGCCGACCTGCTGGTCGCGCCGACCTTCAATATCGGCATGGCCCAGCACCATCTCGGCTTCCCCGGCACGATCAGCCTCAAGCCCTCGACCTTCATGGCGGCCATCGGCGACTGGTGCCGGTCGCTGGCCGGCCACGGGTTTGAGAAGATCTACTTCCTCAACGGCCACGGCGGGAATGTGCACACCATCGAGGCGGCCTTCAGCGAGCTCTATGCGGAGGCCAGCTTCGCCGGACGTCCGCGCGGCTTCGCCTGCAAGCTGAAGAACTGGTGGGATCTGGCCGGCGTCAACGCGCTCGCCAACCGGCAATTCCCGACCGGCCACGGCAGCCACGCCACCCCTTCGGAGATCGCGGTGACCCAGTGGGCCTACCCCGACGCCATCAAGACCGCCGCCTATGAGCCGAAGATCGCCCCGACCGGTCCGATCCGCGAGGCCCTCGACTTTCGCGCCCGCTACCCTGACGGCCGCATGGGCGCGGACCCGGCCCAGGCCACGCCGGAGAAGGGCGGCGAGCTGGTCGCGCTGGCCGCCAAGGGCCTGATCGAGGACGTGGCGGCGTTCTCGGCGGAGGCGCCGCCGCTTTAGGGACCGACGGGAGCCGTTCGTCCCTGAAAGACGTGCGGATCAGACCTTGAGGATGACGCTGGCGGTCGCGACGGCCTGGTCGCGCCGGTCCTGCGCGTAGCGCTCGGCCACGCCCACGCCCCACACCGGTCCAGCCCAGGCCGCGTCGCCCGGACAGCGCCCCACGACATGCACATGCAGCTGAGGCGTGACGTTGCCCAGCGCGCCGACGTTCAGCTTCTCGACGGCGAATCCCGTCGCGGCGCCGATCGCGCGGACGGCCTGGCCGGCCAGCACCGTCTCCTCGATCAGCCGCGCACGGTCCTCGACGGACAGGTCCTCGATCTCGCGGAGACCCGCCTGACGCGGGATCAGGATCAGCCACGGCCAACGCGCGTCGTCCTGCAGCCGCACATGGCAGAGCGGCAGCTCTCCGACAGCGACCGAGCCGGCCTCGAAGGCGGTGTCGACCTGAAACTCAGCCACGCTTCGGGACCGCCGCCCAGTAGTCGAAGTCGAGGATCACCTCCGACGGATAGGCGCCCGCCTCGTCCTTGTCCGGGAAGTCCGCGCAAGGCCGGTCCTTGGTCGCTGCCAGCCGCAGGCGCAGGGCGCCGACGCCGTCGCCGAGGTCGGCCTTGTCGAGAACCTCCGACCAGGCGAATACCGTCGCGCCGGCGAAATAGGGGTTCACATGCCGGCCGCCGTTGATGGCCAGGATCAGCCCTGCGTTCTGCAGCCCGTTGAAACTCAGCGCCTTGGCCGTCGAGATCACGACCCCGCCATAGACCAGTCGTCGGCCGGTCGGGTCCTTGGCGCGCTCGAACTGGTTGAAGTGGACCTTGGCGGTGTTCTGGTAGAGGCGCGTCGCCATCTGGTGCTCGGCTTCCTCGACCGCCATGCCGTCGACATGGTCGATCTTCTCGCCGATCTCGTAGTCCTCGAAGGCGTGCGGGGCGCCGGCCAGCGCGAAGTCGTACTTCGAGAAATCCAGGCCCTGCGGCAGCAGCAGGTCGCTCGCCGCCACGGCGCTGGCCAGCTTCGGCGTCGCCTGCTCCGCCACCTCGGCGTCCTCGCTCCGCTTGCGGACCATCACCCAGCGCACGTAGCTCAGCACCGGCTCGCCGCGCTGGTTCACGCCCGTGGTGCGGACGTAGACGACGCCGGTCTTGCGGTTGGAGTTCTCCTTCAGCCCGATGACCTCGCTCGTCGCGGTCACCGTGTCGCCCGGATACAGCGCCTTGAGGAACAGGCCCTCGGCGTAGCCGAGGTTGGCCACGGCGTTCAGGCTGATGTCGGGCACGGTCTTGCCGAAAACCATGTGGAAGGCGACCAGCGGATCGACCGGCGCGGCCGGCAGCCCACAGGACCGCGCGAACTCGTCCGATGAGGTCAGCGCGAAGCGCGGCCCGTACAGCGCGTTGTAAAGCGCAACGTCCCCGGCGGTGACCGTCCGCGGCGTCGCGTGGGCCAGCACCTGGCCGATGCGGAAATCTTCGAAGTAGTTGCCGGGATCGGTCTTGGACACGTTTGCAGCTCCCTCGTGCGTCCTTCGCGACGCCGCTCCGCGGCTCCTCAGGATGACGAACTCTGTGAATGGCTCAAAACAGCGTCATGGTGAGGAGCGAGCCATCAGGCGAGCGTCTCGAACCACGCAACGTCCTATTGCCCGTCCCTTCGCATTTGCGAAAGAGGCTTGAGACCAGACCGCGCCGGGTCTAGACCGCCGACCGACCCTTTTCGCACTGACGGAGACGCCCAAAGATGGCTCGCGCGAAGATCGCCCTCATCGGCGCCGGCATGATCGGCGGCACCCTGGCCCACATCGCCGCGCGCGAGGAGCTGGGCGACGTGATCCTGTTCGACATCGCCGAAGGCACCCCGCAGGGCAAGGCGCTCGACATCGCCGAGGCCAGCGCCGTGTTCGGCAAGGACGTCGCGCTTAAGGGCGCCAACGCCTACGCCGATATCGCGGGCGCCGACGTCTGCATCGTCACCGCCGGCGTGCCGCGCAAGCCGGGCATGAGCCGCGACGACCTGCTGGGCATCAACCTGAAGGTCATGAAGGCCGTCGGCGAGGGCATCAAGGCTCACGCCCCGAACGCCTTCGTCATCTGCATCACCAACCCGCTCGACGCCATGGTCTGGGCGCTGC